>Ga0307410_10000103_pt1 | contig 29760 bp, 23 predicted proteins | sample 322Ometagenome_3_FD_203707 | JGI IMG/M metagenome (GOLD analysis project Ga0307410, IMG submission 203707) | Maize rhizosphere microbial communities from greenhouse at UC Davis, California, United States - 322HYB-O-3 | ecosystem: Host-associated > Plants > Roots > Rhizosphere > Soil | place... | reverse complement strand
CTCACCAACAACGACCTTTCCAAGATCGTCGACACCTCCGACGAATGGATTTTTTCGCGGTCGGGAATTCGCGAGCGCCGGATTGCCGGCGAGAATGAAACCACCTCTCAAATGGCCGCCGCCGCCGCCCGCTCGGCCTTGGAGAATGCCGGGCTGACGGCCTCCGATATCGATCTGATCATCGTTGCGACGCTCACGCCCGACCTTCCCATGCCGGCCACCGCTTGCTTCGTGCAGCATCACCTTGGCGTATCCACCCATGCGGCGTGCTTCGATCTCAACGCCGCATGCTCCGGGTTCCTCTACGCGCTCGACACCGCCTGGGCCATGGTGGGATCAGGACGTTATCGGCACGCCTTGGTGATCGGTGCTGAAAAAATGTCCACGGTCTTGGATTGGACCGACCGCACGACCTGCGTTTTATTCGGAGACGGTGCCGGTGCGGTGGTCCTCGGCCCCCCCCGAGGCACTGCGGAAATTGTCGGCGTGAAACTTTACGCCGAGGGTGCGCACGCCAACCTTCTTTGCATCCCCAACGGCGGCAGCAACGCCCCCGCCACGTCGCCCATCGCTCCGGTCACGCCACGCGCGATCACGATGAAGGGTCGCGAAATTTTCAAAATCGCCATTCGCGAGATGGAGGAGGCCGCCCGTGATATCCTGGCGCAACACCAGATCTCTGCGGCTCAGATTGATTGTGTGATTCCCCACCAGGCCAACTTGCGAATCATCGAGGTGATTGCCCAATACCTTGAGCTCCCCATGGAGCGTTTCTTTGTGAATCTTGATCGTTACGGCAATACATCGGCCGCCTCCATCCCGATTGCGTTGGACGAGGCTCGCCGTTCCGGCCGAGTGAAAGCCGGAGACACGACTCTGTTCGTTGCGTTCGGGGCGGGCTTGACCTATGGGTCCGCACTGGTTCGCTGGTAACTCTTTACGACATGTTCAATTTATTCGTCCGCGCTCTGTCCAAATTCACCGTTATCGGTTTCGCGCTGGCGATCCTTTCGGGTGCCTACCTCCGGGCAGATCTCGTTTGGTCCCCGGCCACGGGCTGGAAAGCCGAGGGTGGCGTGCTCTCCGGCTTGATTCCCGAGGAAGGTCGCAACGCCCTTGAGTCTATGAACAAGGCCCGTGCCGAAGAGGAAAACGGCCGGCACTCCTCCGCGATGTCACGCTACGAAAGCGTGGCGAAGAAATATCCCAATTCCATCTATGCGCCCGAGGCGCTCTACCGTGCTGCGCGCATCCGCCTGGAGCGCCGTCAATATTTCAAAGCCTTTGATTCGTTCCAGAACGTCGTTTCCCGTTACCCCAACTCGCCGCATTTCAACGAAATCATCGGCGAGCAATATCGTATCGCCAACGCCCTGATCGAGGGTGGCCGCAACCGTTATTTCGGCATCATCCCCGGCTTTAAGAACCGCGCCAAAGGCATCACCTATTTTGAAAAGATCGTCGAGACTGCGCCCTACAGCGATTACGCTCCGCTGGCGTTGATGAATATCGCCCGCGGTCACCAGAAACTCGACCAGCCGGAGGAGGCCATCGACGCACTTGATCGGATGATCAACAACTATCAGCAAAGCCTCCTCGCTCCCGACGCCTACTACAAACTGGCCCAGACCCACGCCTCTTTGGTTCAAGGCCCCTACTACGATCAGGCCTCCACTCGCCAGGCCATCACCTACTTTGAGGATTTCCTCATCCTCTTCCCCTCCGACTCCAATGTGCCTTCGGTGGACAAGAGCCTCGCCGATGTCCGCAAGACCTTCGCCGAAAGCAAAATCAAGATCGGCGACTTCTATTTCTACAAGCGCGACAACTACAAGGCCGCGCGCGTGTTTTATAACGAAGCAATCACCTCTTACCCCGACTCCGAGTCCGCCGCCGAAGCACGCAAGCGTTTGGAGGAAGTGGATGCCGCCGAAACCAAGGCCAAGACGCCTGACGCTCCCCGCCCCAAGCCCAAACATAAGAGCTTCTGGGTGTTCTAATCGGTTCTCTTCGTCCGCCCCTGCCGGCCTCCGTCCCCTTCGTTTCCATGCGCGCTTATTTTCTACTTTGCATCACGGGCGTTTTGCTCCTCTCCGGTTGTGCCAACTACCGCTTGGGCACCGGTGGCCAGGTATCCTTTCGCACGCTTTACGTTGCTCCCGTCGTCAACGAGAGCAACGCCCCCCAGACCGTCGCCATCGTCAGCACCCAACTCCGCGAAGCGTTCCTGCATGACTCGCGCGTCATCCTGGTAAACACCGCCGAAGAGGCCGATGCCACGCTCACGGTTCACCTGCTTAAATACTCGCGCGAAGGACAGACGCGTCAGACCGTAGACACCGGCTTGGTTCGTAAATTCGACGTCACGCTCAATGCCGAGGCGACCCTGCGCGATAATCGCGATAACAAACTTCTCTTCGAAAAGCGCAAAGTGCAGGCCACTCGTCAGGTCTTCGTCGATAGCGGCCAGCTCCAGGCGGAATATCAGAACATCCCGCTGTTGGCCGAAACCCTCGCGAAGAACGTTCTCGGCGCTACGCTCGACGTGTGGTGAGCAGTTCTTGCCGGCGACATTTGCCGGATAAGATTTGAGTTCGTGTCGTCTTCGTGACGCTTCGAGTGAATTCGGCTTTCCATCTCGCAGGCTTCACTCTGATTGTGAACGCGTGAAGCACGCGTCCATTCTAGCCCCTTCGATCCTAGCCGGCGACCACGCCAATCTCGCCGGCAGTGCCCATACGGTGGAATCCCTCGGCATTCCATGGATCCATCTCGATATCATGGATGGCCACTTTGTGCCCAACCTTACCTTCGGACCGCAGACCGTGGCCGCATTACGCAAAGGATCGAAACTCTTTTTCGACACACACCTGATGCTCGATGAGCCGCACCGCTACATCGAGGCTTTCGCCAAAGCCGGCTCCAACCTGATCAGCATCCACGTCGAGCCCGCCTACGACCATGCCGCGACGCTCGCACGCATTCGTCAACTCGGCTGTCTGAACGGTATCGTGCTTAACCCGGGCACGCCCGCCGAAGCGATCGAACCTTTTCTTGGCCAGGTGGACCTCGTGCTTGTGATGACCGTTCAGCCCGGTTTCGGCGGGCAACCCTTCCGCCGCGACATGCTCCCGAAAATCGCGCAGATCGATCGCTGGCGCCAAGAGCGCGGACTCACCTTCCGCCTCGAGGTGGACGGAGGCATCGACCTCAAGACCGGTCCTGAATGTCGCGCCGTGGGCGTCGATACATTTGTCGCCGGCACATCATTCTTCGGAGCCGCCGACAAAGCCGCGGTCGTTCAGGCGATCGCGGGTTGGTAAGCGAGCCACGGAGACCGGACGAATTCAGGGCACACTGACTGCCCGCCAAAGAGGTTTCGCCCTCATCGCGCTTGATCTCCGCGCCAGTGACTCTCAACAAATAAGAGGCTAGGCCGGGCCTACGCCGTTTCCTGCTCAACCAACTCCCAAACCGATGCCGGATCTTTCCAGCTTTTTTCCAAACGGACTCCCGGACTCGCTCGCGGTCCTTGCACAGCTATCTTGGTTCGTTCAGATCGCCCTCATTATCCACGTTTACCGGACAGGACGGCCTTATTGGTGGATTTGTATCCTCTTCATGGCCCCCTTTATTGGCGGGCTCGCATATCTTTTCATTGAGCTTCTGCCCGGCTTCAACAGCCCCCAAGGCTTTTTTCATTCCCTAAAACCCCTGAGCTGGAAAATCGCCGCCTTGCGAAAAGAGCTCGAGGACAGTGAGACGGTCGAGAAACGCATTAATCTGGCGGAGGCGTTGTTCGACGCGGGGAAAGTCCAGGAAGCGCACGATCTGGCGGTCGATTGCTTGTCGGGCGTTTTCAAAAACGATCCGCGCACTTTGGTTGATGTCGCCCGCTTCAAACTGGCGTTGAATCAATACGCGGAAGCCTTCGCCCTCTTGGAAGCGGTTAACACCACCGCGAATCGCATGCTCGCCATCGAAGTGGATATTGCCAAAGGCGACGCCCTCCTTGGCTTGGGACGCCATGCGGAAGCCGAGGCCGCATATCATAAAGTATCAGGCAGGCATATCGGGGAGGCGCCGCGAGCCGGCCTGGCATCCATCTACGAAAACACGGGCCGGCGTGATGACGCCATGGCTCTCTGGAAAGATATCCGTTCTAAATTCCGAAAAGGAAACCCCGCATGGCGCAGAGCCGAACGCAAATGGTATAAACTCGCCACCTCGAAGGTAAAGGCCTCCGAAGCCGCGCGCTGACCATTACGCGCGAACACAAAAAAGCCGCGCTTCAAACGAAGCGCGGCTTTTTTGTTAAAGGTGGTGGCAAAACTCGGAATCGAACCGAGGACACGCGCATTTTCAGTGCGCTGCTCTACCAACTGAGCTATTTTGCCGTAACAGGAAGGTCAGAGAAAAAGCTCCGTGCGGATGGCGTCAATGGGAATCTCCCACAGTCGAACGGTTTAATTTTATTCGCTCACTCGCCAGTCCACCAACTCCACCTGCAACAGCTTGCGATCATTGAAATGATTCCAGGCAAGCTCCACCGCGAAATCCAACGGCACGCCAATTGGCGGCAGGCGATTCGCCATCTTCCACGCCACACCAAAAAGACGCCGGCCGCGTGAATCGTCGAAGCTGAATCGGAAATGCGACTGCTTGAAAACCTCGGGACGTGAACGCAGCACGACACCGCGCACGCCGAAAATCGGCTCCGGGTTTCCCTGCCCGAACGGCTGCATCAATTCCAACTCTTCCATCAATTGCTCGCGGATTTGATCCGCCGTCAGCCAGGCCGAGATCGTCAGAATGGGCTCGATCAGGTCATTGCCCGCAGTCGTGCGCACCGCCTCGGCGAAACGCGTGCGGAAAACATCGAGGTGGATCTTCTCCAGCGACACGCCCACGGCCATCGGATGGCCGCCCCAGCTCGTGAGCTGTTCGCAACACGTGCCCAACACTTCGACAAGGTTGACGCCGTTGACGCTGCGACCGGAGCCCTTCGCGAACGCGCCTTCGTTGCCGAGCACCACGCAGGGCCGGTTGTATTTGCGAGTGACGCGACCGGCCACGATGCCGACCACGCCGGGATGCCAGTTTTCACCAAAGAGAACAATGCCGGGCCAGTCGGAAAAATTCCCCTCGATCATGCGCTCGGCTTCCTCGGTGATGAGGCGCTCGATGTCCTGGCGCTCGCGATTAAACACGTCGAGCTGCTGGGAGGTTTCGCTGCAAAACTGTTCATCGTCGCTCAACATGAGCTCGACCGAGAGGGCCGCGTCGGCGAGACGGCCGCTCGCGTTGATGCGAGGTCCAAGGCGGAAGGATATGTCGACCGGGTTGATTCCGTGATCGGGTTTCACCCCCGCGATTTGCATGAGCGCGCGAATGCCGGGGCGCTCGCACCCTTGGAGGATACGCAGGCCGAACCGGGCGAGAATGCGATTCTCGCCCGTGAGCGGAACAAGATCCGCCACGGTGCCCATCGCGGCGAGATCGAGATAATCGCGCAGCTTGATGGTATGCGCCACCGCGTGGTTTTCGGAGCGCAGGAGCTTGAGCAGGCCATGCGCGAGTTTGAATACCAAGCCGACCGTGCAGAGGTTGCGCCAGGCTTCATCACCATCGCAGCCGTGGACGTGCGGGTTGATCAGCAAGCCCTGGGTCAGCGGCTTCTCTTTCGAGCGATGGTGATCGATGACGATCACCTCGATGCCCTGAGACACCAGGTAGGCGACTTCTTCGTGCGAGTTGGTGCCGCAATCAAGCGCGATGAAGAGTTGCGGCTTCCCTTGCTCCAACGCCCTGTCGATCGCGCTGCGCGACAGGCCGTAACCATCCTCCATGCGGCGCGGCACCACGAAGCGCGGCTTTGATCCAAAACGCCGCAGGATGCTCACGAGCAGCGTGGTGCTGCTTACGCCGTCCACATCGTAGTCGCCGAGCACGACGATGTCATCGCCGGCCTCGATGGCTTTGCGCAGACGCGCCGCAGCCTTCTCCACATTGGGGAGAAGGAACGGGTCATTGAGCTCGGCAAGAGCCGGCCGCAGGAAACTTGCGGCGGCGGACGGATCGCCGAGTCCGTTGCGAAGCAACAGCTCGGCGATCACGGGGCTGACCCCCGTGTGCTTGCTCAAGGCCCCGACCTCTTCGGCCGGGGACGGCTTGTAGGTCCAGCGCATCAGCGAAGGATGTCGCGGTTTATTGCGATGCCTTGCTTGAAGCGTCCCACTCGTAGGTGGGCTTCACGTCGTGGCTCTTCTCGACATGCTTGCGGTCGCCCTTGTGCCACCAGAAGAAGATCGGGCTGGCGATGAACAGGGAGGAGAAGGTGCCGGTGATGACGCCGATGATGAGCGTGATCGCGAGGTCGCGCACTTCGCCGCCCGCCACCGTGGCGAGCACGATCGCCGTGAGGAAGGTGGTGCCGCCCGTGATGATCGTGCGGGAGAGCGTGAGATTGAGCGAACGGTTGATCACGGTGCGCAGCGACGTGGTCGGGTTGAGCGTCAGCTCTTCGCGGATACGGTCGAACACGACGATGGTGTCGTTGATCGAGTAACCCACGATGAGCAGGATCGCCGCGACCATGGAGGCGTTGAACTGTCCGCCCAGCAAAACAAACACGCCGATCGTCATGACAACGTCGTGGAGCGTCGAGATGACCGCGCCGATGCCGTAACCGATCTCGAAGCGGAAGGCCACGTAGACGAGGATCAACACGAGCGACCAGAAAATCGCCCAAGCTGCATTGGACTTGATCTCGTCACCGACAGAGGGACCGATGCGCGATTCACTCACCAACGTGAGGCCGGCCTCGGGATGCGCGGACTGGAGCGCCTGCACGAGCACCTTGGCTTGGTCGAAGGGCGTGGTGAGACGCAACACCTCGACGTCGGAACCGATCTGCTTCGTGTAGGCCAGACCGAGATCCTGCACGCCCTTGGAGCCGGCGACTTTGCGCACCTCGGAGAGATCCAGCTTCTTTTCGAATGACAGAGCGACCTGGTCGCCACCGCTGAAATCGATGCCGTAAATGGCTTTGCCCTTGAAGGCGACCACACCGACGCCGATGAGCACGATCGACCACGAAACAATGAAGGCGGGGCGGGCGTGTTTAAGGAAGTCGTAGTTGGTGTTCTCAAGCACCGAGAACATGCGCATCTTTTTCACGAAGCCTCCGTAAATCGCGAGATTCAGGAAGAGGCGGCTGATGACGAGCGCCGCAAACATCGTGGAGAAGATACCGATCGCGAGCGTCACGCCGAAGCCCTTCACCGGGCCGGTGCCGAGGGCGATCATGATGCCGGCGGTGATGAGGGTCGTGAGATTGCCGTCCAAAATGGCGGAGAACGCCTTTTCAAAACCGGCCTCCAGCGCCGAGGGCAACGATTTGCCCAGACGGAGTTCTTCCCGCATGCGCTCGAAGATAAGAATGTTGGAATCCACCGACATGCCGATGGTCAGCACGATACCGGCGATGCCGGGCATGCTGAGCGTGGCGCCGATGCTGGCCATCACTCCGAGGATGATCACCACGTTCAGGATCATCGCGAAGACCGCGAGAAGACCGCCCGTCGTGTAGAAGAACATGATAAACACCGCGGTGAGAGCGGTGCCGATGATGAAGGCGAGCTTGCCGCTGGAAACGGAGTCGGCGGCGAGCGAAGGGCCGACCTCGTATTGCTCTTTGATTTGCAGGGGGAGATCGAGCGGGTTGTTGAGCACGTTGGAGAGCTCGAAGGCCTCGCGTTGGGAGAAGCTGCCGGAGATCTCGGCGGAGCCGCCGGAGATTTCTTTTTCCACGCCAGGAGCGGAGTAAAGCTTGCCGTCGAGCACGATGGCCAAACGGGCGCGGGCATTCGGATTGCCTGTCTGCTGCACGAGTTGACGGGAATACTCGGCGATTTCACGGGTGACGTCGGCGAAGCGCTTGGCGCCCGCATCGTCGAAGCGAAGGTTGATTTTGAAGCGACCGAATTCATCCATCACCGGATAGGCATCGGACACACCTTCGCCCGTCATGGCGGGAAGGCGCTTCACATAAACATCCTCGGTGACCGTCTGGCCGCGCACGTCCTGTTCGAGCGTGAGCACTTCATAACCGGCGGGCGTCTCGCCGAGCATGGCGGGTGTGCCGAACGGATAAACGAGGCGGAAATCGAGGCGGGCCGGCTTTTGAACACTGGAGACCACCTCGGGATTGTCCTTGGTGTTTACGCCGGGGAGCTGGACTTCGATGCGATTGGAGCCGACCGCGCGAATGAGGGGTTCGGCAACACCGAGACCGTTGATGCGTTCGCCGATAATCTCGATCGCCTTGGAGAGCTTTTCCTTGCGCTCGACTTCGCCGATATTGGCGGTCTCGGGTGTATTGGCGGCTTCGAGGGTGAAGGCCACGCCGCCCTTGAGGTCGAGGCCGAGTTGCAGCTTGCCTTTGGATTGGGCGAGCAGGTGTTCGAGCAGGATGGCGTTGCGCTTCTCGATGTTGCCCAAGGAGGACTCGATGGGATATTGCGGGAAGTATTGCGTGAGGTCGATTTTGCGCTCTTTCGCGATGGTCTTAAGCGCAACGAACACGCTGGCGGACTGGTTGGACTCGACGCGGGCGGCAGACTCTTTGATCAGCGCGGCGAACTCGGCGGATTTGGCTTCGGCTTTTTCTTTGGCGAAATCAGCAAAGGGCCGGTCTTGGATGGGGAACAGTGACGACAGGGCCCAGAGGACTACGGCCAAGCTGAGCGTCAGCTTCCAGAAGTTACGTTTGAACATGGTTGATTTAGTTTAAATTGAGAGGGGCAACTCGCCGAAAGCGGAGCGGGTCGCACGGGAAAAAAACAGGAAAACCTCCGGGTGCAACAAGGGCACCCCGGAGGCCAAAAGGATCGCGCTATCGTTCTGAAAACATCCCGGGTGGTAACGGGAAGGCACCGCCGATTTTGTTACGGCGGGGTTAATTTTTTAGCCGGCCTTCTTCACCAGGGCGTGGATGAAAGCCTTGCCGATTTCGACTTTGGTGCCTTCGGCGATGCGGATGACGAAGCGGTCGTCTTTCTTGTTGGTGATCTCGCCATAGATGCCGCCGACCGTGATGACTTCGTCACCGGTTGAGAGGGCATCCAGCATCTTGGTGTGCTCCTTCTGCTTCTTGCGCTGGGGGGCGATCATCAGGAAATACATCGCCGCGAAGATGAGGATGAACGGAAGAAAACTCATCAAGCCTTGGGGACCAGAGGGGGTTTGCTGGGCGAGAACGGACGGGATCTCTGCGAGGAGGGACATGGTTGTGATTTCGTGTTGTGGTTTTTGAAAAATGAAACACCTACATAACCGCTTACATCTTTCCGAACGCAAGCCATAACCCAGTCCGCATCTCTCCCTCTTTGAAAAGCAAATCCGCCTCTTCCTGGTCCGTCGCACAATCCGAAGAACTCTACGGTTTTAAACGCTGGGGCACCGGACATTTCGGTGCGGATAATGGCGGCTTCGTCAACGTGCAGCCGCTCGCTGACGGTCGCGAGATCCGCATCATGGATGTGGTCAATGAAGCGCTCGGCATGGGCCTGAAAGCCCCGCTCGTCATCCGCTTTCAAGACCTGCTTCGCCATCGCGTGGCCCAGCTCAACGAATGCTTCCGCAAGGCCATCAAGGAAGAGGGCTACAAAGGTGAATATCGCGGCGTGTTCCCCATCAAGGTCAACCAGCTCCGCGAGGTCGTCGATGAAATCGTCGAAGCCGGCAAGGAGTTCGGCTATGGCCTCGAGGCCGGCTCAAAGCCCGAGCTGATGATCGCGCTCGCGATGCATGAAGGCAGCAATCGCCTCATCATCTGCAACGGCTACAAGGACCACGATTACATCCGCCTCGCGCTCCTCGGTCGCAAGATCGGCAAGAAGATCATCATCGTCGTCGAACAACTCGCCGAGGTGGATGACATCATCGCCATCTCGGAAGAGGTCGGCGTGAAACCGCTCATCGGTTTCCGCGCCAAGCTCCAGACCCGCGGCGAAGGTAAATGGTCCTCGTCAACGGGCGACAACGCCAAGTTCGGCCTCAATACCGCGGAAATCCTTTTCGCCACCGAAAAGCTCCGTGCCGCCAAGCTCACCCAATGCGTGAAGCTCGTGCATTTTCACATCGGCTCGCAGGTGCCCAACATCATCACGATCAAGAACGCCGTGATCGAGGCCACCCGCTTCTATTGCCAGCTCGTGAAGATGGGTTTCCCGATGGGCTACCTCGACTGCGGCGGCGGCCTGGGTATCGATTACGACGGCTCGCGCACCAACTTCGAGTCGTCGATGAACTACACGCTGGCCGAATACGCTCGCGACGTCGTGGCCAACATCCGCGACATCTGCGTCGCCTCCGACGTTCCTGTGCCCGACATCGTAACCGAGTCCGGTCGCGCCGTGGTCGCCCCCCACTCCATGCTGGTCGTCGAGGTGTTCGAACGCATCAACAAGCGTGAAACCCTCGGCCAGCAGCACCAGCCCAAGGTTAAGCACAAGGTCGTGACCGACCTCGAACTCCTCCTTAAAAACAAAGCCAAGCTCGGCAAACTCGAGCGTTTCCACGACGCCATTCAAAAGAAGGAAGAGGCTTTTAACCTCTTCAACCTCGGCTACCTCGACCTCGAGAATCGTGCCGCCGCCGAGTCCCTCTACTGGCAGGTGTGCGAACAGATCGCCAAGGAAACCCGTGACGCCGGCTACGTGGAAGAAGAACTTCACGATCTCAACGCCCTCCTCGCCGACCAATACGTCTGCAACTTCTCGGTGTTCCAATCGCTCCTCGACCACTGGGCGCTCAAGCAGCTCTTTCCGATCGCCCCGCTTCACCGCCTGGCCGAGAAACCGTCGGTCAACGCCATCCTCGTGGACATCACGTGCGACTCCGACGGCAAGATCAGCACGTTTATCGATCTGCAGGATACGAAGGACCACCTCGCCCTTCACCCCCTCAACGGCAAGCCCTACTATCTCGGCGTGTTCCTCACCGGCGCGTATCAGGACATCATGGGCGACCTCCACAACCTCTTCGGACGCGTAAACGAAGTTCACGTGTTCCTCGAACCCGACGAGCCCAACGGATTCTACATCGAAGAAGCCCTCGCCGGCAGCCGAGTCTCTGACGTCATCGACGGCGTGCAATACCAGTGGGAAGAGCTCTGCCGCAAAATGAAGGCCCAGATCGACGCCGCCACCAAGAAGGATCTCGTCAAACCCCGCGAAGGCGTGCGCCTCGTCGAATTCTACGAAGAGCAGATGCGCTCGAAGACCTACCTGAACATCGAACGCTTGGCCAAAAAGAAGCCGAAGAAAAAGGCCTGATTCCGGAGTTCAGAAAAGGTGCGTTCGCTCCGGCTCCCGCGGAATTCCGGGCTCCCCTCAGTCACCCGCTCCGCTTCGCTTCGGGGCCACACGCTACGCATGTGACCATCTACGCCTCTCGGCTTCGTCACTACTTTTTAAATTCCCCCAAATCCCCCGAAACCAGCGTTGCGCTAAGCGTTTGCGAACTACACAACAGGCGTTCGCTGCATGAACAAAAAAAGGCTCACAGAGACCGACATCCGCACCAAGTTCATAACGCCGGCGCTGGTGGGTAGTGAGCCCAACGCCAAATGGGATGTGATGACCCAGATTCTGGAGGAGTATCATTTCACCAAGGGTCGCGTCATCGTTCGCGGCAAAACCGTGAAACGCGGTGAATCCAAAAAAGCCGACTATCTCCTCCTCTATAAACCCAACCTCCCGCTCGCTGTCGTTGAGGCCAAGGATAACAACCACTCCGTCGGCGCTGGCATGCAGCAGGCGCTCGAATACGCCGAGACGCTCGACATCCCTTTCGCCTACAGCTCCAATGGCGACGCCTTCCTAGAGCACGACCGCAGCGGTTCCGGAGCCGTCGTCGAACGCGAGATCCCTCTCGATCAGTTCGCCGCATCGCGAGCCACCGCCGAAAAACTCCTCTCCGCCCTCGTCGCCGAACTTACGGCCCCCAAAGCCGAAGTCATCGATCTCCACTCCAGCCCAGAATTTATCCGCGCCCAGCTAGCGGCCGAAATCGTGGATCGTCAGCACGGCCACTCGACCTTCGGCCAAACCAAACTCCAGAAGGTCCTCTATCTCGCGGAATACATTTTCCAGCTCCCCGAGATCGACAGTCGCCCACGCCGCTTTCCGCGCGGTCCACACGACCCTGATCTCATCGACCAAGCCGAACGATTCCTACGCGACCACGAGTGGTTCGCGGTCGAGCTCCGTGCCGACGGCCACGGACACCGCTACCGCCCGTTGGACCACGCTGGCGACCACCGCGATTTTTTCACCCGCCGCTGGCCGGACAAGGCCTCGCGCATCCGCGCCCTCATCGACGAGATGTTCACATGGAATACGGAGCGCTGTGAACGATTCGCCACCGCCTACGCCGCGTGGAACGACCTCATCATCTGGGGCGAGAAAGTCACCGACGCCACAATCCTCCGCGAAGTGTTAGAGCGTTGGCACCCCGACAAACTCAACATCCCCAAATCCAGCTGGCTCGAAACCCTCCAGTGGATGCGCGACCACAACTACATCCCCACTGGCTTCGGTCACGCCACAACGTCAGCACCTCAACCAGAGTTTGTTCTTTAATTGGTTCTCCAATCATGAAGCGAAAAATTACCTACGCCGCGTTGCTCAGTTTCGCCAAAAAAAACACGGGGAAGTTTTTTCCGACCGTCGCCCAAAAACGACTCTTCATGGTGGAGGTAATCGACGGTGATATTGTTTGTTACCCAGAGAGCAAAATCGACGTGTGGCTGAGCCCCTCGATCCAGCTGAAGCACTTCAACTCCACCAACGATCTTCGCCCTGGTAAATATCCGGCCAAGACGTTCTCCAATTCCTATTTCGTCGGCTTGGTCTCGGCAATGATCAACGGCACAAAGCCGATTGCGCAAAGCGAGCTTCCTCGTCGCGAGTCTCGTCCACGTCTACCCTCTGCTGAATTCGACGCGGAAGTCCGCAGCCTGCGTAAAGACGTCGCGCTGTTACTTCCCGAAGGCCAGGCCCGTCCGTTAAAGAAAGAAGTCACCACCCTTCAGGTATGTCGCGATCCGGCCGTAAAGGCATGGGTGCTCAAAACCAGCAAAGGCAAGTGTGCGGCGTGCTCGAAACCCGCCCCGTTCAAGGACGACGACAATCTGCCATTCCTCGAAGTCCATCACGTTATCCATCTCGCCAACGGCGGCCCCGACACCATCAGCAACGCCGTCGCACTCTGCCCCAACTGTCACCGCGCCATGCACCACGCCAAAGACCGTAAAACGAGAGTCGCCCAGCTCTACCAGCGATTTTCCAGACTGAAGAAATAATTTCCCGCCATGCCCATCCGTCACGCCATCTGGAAAGTCGGTTCCACGCCCGCGCCGCTCACCGTCACTCACCTCGCGTCCGAGCAGGCATTGGAGGACATGATTGTTCGCGATCCACGCATTCTTTCCAGCGAGTGGATGCTCATCGGTCGGCAGGAAATCACGCCCTTCGCCGGTCGCATCGATCTCCTCGCCATCGCGCCCGACGGCTCGCTCGTCCTCATCGAACTCAAGCGCAACCGCACCCCGCGCGAGATCGTCGCCCAGGCCCTCGACTACGCCGCGTGGGTGGATGCCCTCACCACCGACAAAATCGCCCAGATTTACCAGCGCTTCTCCAACGGTCGTAACCTGAGCGACGATTTCAAAGCCCGCTTCGGCGCCAAGCTCGACGAGGAAACGCTCAACGACTCGCACCAGATCGTGATCGTCGCCGCCTCGCTCGACGACGCCACCGAGCGTATCATCAAATATCTCAACGACCGCGACATCGCGATCAACGTTCTGTTTTTCCAAGTCTTCCAGCACGGCCCCGACCAGCTCCTCAGCCGCGCCTGGCTCATCGACCCGGGCGAAACCCAAGTCAACGTCGCCACCACCTCCACCAAACACGCCCGCGAAAAAGAACCTTGGAATGGCGAGTTCTACGTTTCTTTCGGTGTATCAAAAAACCGCTCATGGAAAGATGCGCGGGAATACGGCTTCATCTGCGCCGGCGGCGGTGAATGGTATAGTCGCACGCTCGCGTTACTCAGCGAGGGCGACCGAATTTGGGTAAAAATACCGGGAACGGGTTACGTGGGTGTAGGAATCGTAACCGGCAGCCGAGGGCGCGCTGGGGATGTCGAGTTCAAGAAATCAACCGGAGAGATTGTTCCAGTGGAGCAAGCCTTGACGCGGGCCGAATACCATCGGGAAGAGATCAACGACGCGGGCGAATGGTTCGTTCCGGTCCGATGGATCGAAACCGTGGACGAAGCCAAAGCCTTCAACGAAATCGGCCTCTTCGGAAATCAGAACAGCGTCTGCCAGCCCACGACTCCCAAGTGGCGCCACACCACCGACCGCCTGAAGACCTACTTCACCGGTTGGAATAAACCGGCATAACATTTATGTCCCGCCGTCTTGGAGACGATTTGGAAAAGGCTGTCATGGTTATGGTTTTCGCGCCCGTGATTGCTTGGATCTTTGTCCCGAGCCTTCGTCCGGTAATGTTGTTCGGCGGCGGATTGCTCCTCGTGGGCGGCGGCATTGCATGGATAATCTATCGTTATCGAACACGGCAGACACGGGCGGAGGTGGCTTCGCTACGAAAAACCGATGACCTAGCCACACCGGTCCCGCCTACGCTCCCTTCCTCGAAGCCCCGCTACGTCACTCGCAAGAGTCTGCTCAGCAAAGCCGAGGTCGCCTTTCACAAAGTCCTGCTTGAAGCCGTGCCCGAGGCGCCGATCTTTCCAAAAGTTCGGGTGGCGGATGTCATGGATGCCGCAGAACGCTGGAGCGGCGACTTTCTGCGTATCTCCCAAAAGCACTTCGATTGGGTGCTCTGCCACCCCGTTTCCTTCGAGCCGCTTGTCGCCATCGAACTCGATGACTCGTCGCACCAGTGGTCGGAGAAGCAGCGCAAAAACGACCAAGTGAAAGATGACGCCGCACGGGAAGCCGGTATCGTTCTGCTTCGTTTTCCTTGGCAGCGAGACTACGATGTCGCCCAAGTTCGCGAGCGTATCGCCGTCGTTCTCGACCAAATTGCCGATGCCAAAGACGCGCAGGCCGCTACCACCGCCCGCTCCGCGTCGTCCGTCATTGTGCACCCAATCTGTCGCCCTGCCCAAACCGCAGCCGTTGCCGATTCGGTCCAATCCGCCATGGAGGAAATGGTCCGCAAACGCCGCGCCGAACGCTCCTTTAATAATTAAACCGTCATTATGAATCATCGTATTATTCCAATAATGGTAATGGCGTTTGCCATTGGCCTGTTCAGCGGCTGCGGCGTTACCGGCGGGACCAGTGCGCGCAAGGTGGCGCTTAATCCGGTGCTCGGGAGTGCCACGCTCACGAGGACAGTAAGCGTAGGCTCGGTAGCGGCCCGATCCGATGCTGGTGTAAACCGCGCCATCGGTGCCTACAACCTGGGCAAATTTGACGACTCCGACCTAGCCACTTTACACGGGACGCTTGAGCGCAGCTTACCGACCGCCACGGCTTCAAGGGGTGCTTCACGCAGCGGCCACCCGCATCGCCGAGCGTTCGTTAGCCGCAGCCAACGGCCTGCCCATGCCAGCGGCCCCCGGTCTGACTTTTGACGATCCTGTCTCGGCCAACGCCACCCTGCCCCAGCACATGACCGCTGTCGCCGGATCGAGTGCTGTCTCTGCAGCCGTTCAGCAAACCATGCTGGGAGGATTGGAGGGCGCTACCCGCCTCTTGCCTGATCCCATCCCGCCCGCACCCGACTGGCGCAGCCTGTTAAAGTAGCGGATATTGCGATGATCTGGAGCCATCCGAGGCGGCGCTGGACGAACAGTCGTCCCGCATGCTGACCGCTGTCGGTGTGAAGTATGGCAAGAACAGCGCCGAATACGAAAAGGCCGGCGGCACCCGTTCCGACGAACGCAAGTCCTCCCGCCGCACTGCTCCCGTCCCGGCGCAGAGCTAGATTTTCTTGTTCTAGGGAGGGACCGCCTCTGTGCGGTCCGTGCAGCGGACGACACGGAGGTCGTCCCTCCTTTAATAATTCTGCCGGACGGCCTGCGCGCCGCCCGGCTTTTTTGTGCGTCGGGACGCCACCATGCCTGGGCCCAAAGTGGCCACGGTTGTATATCTACCGTCTCGCCATGTGGGGAGTAGCCGCTTGGATCAGATCCAGCGGCTAAACTTAAATACCCCTCCCATGCGCCTATTTCTCATCGGCTCGTTTTTCTGGTTCGCGGCAGTCTCCATCCTCTCGGCCAATACCGATGAGCGCTTATGGACCCTCCTGACAGGCGAAACGTTTCGCGCAGAGCTGGCTCGCTTCGATGAGGCGTCCGGCAAGGTCACTCTCAAGTTCAACAACGCCAAGGAACAGGTTTACGAAGTGGCCCTCTTTTCGGTCATCGACCGGGCCTGGCTCACCGAATGGCTCGAATTGGAGGAGTCGTTTGACACCAAACTTAAAACTCTCGGAGGACGCGTCGAACACCGACTCACCCAAGGCACGTATCCGACCGACCTGTTCATCTACTACCCGTCGTCGTCGATAAAAGCTTCCGTCCTTCCCTGCCTCATTCTTTTTCATCCCACGGCCAAAGCCGCCCGCTACCTGAAGCGTCATTTCGAGGCCGCCGAGCGGGCCGGCATGATGATTGTTTCCTGCGGCACGTTTCGCAACGAAGCCACGGATGCGGAGTGCGACCTCAACCTAGTGCGCTTTCGTGAGATGCTCCCGCAAATCCTCGCATTGAAGCAAATCGACCCGGCGAAGGTCTTCCTTGGCGGCACCTCGGGAGGAGGATTGCGAGCGTTTCAATACACGGTGCAAGTTCCCTATGCTTGGGCGGGCGTTTACTCGAACGGTGGCTGGTTGGGTGGTGAAAAAGAATACGGCCTGCCCTACCCGTCCGGCATGAGAGTCGCCATTGTGAATGGAAACCAGGATACTGCGGCCAACCATTTCGTCGCACCCGATTCGGCCGTGCTTAACCGGACCGGCAGCGTAGTCGGCGTGATCGTTTTCGAAGGCGCCCACCAAGAGCCGCCGATGCATAGTCAGCTTCAAGCGTTCAATTGGCTCCTGCAAAAAGAGGACGCGCCGCCCGAAGGGCCGGGAGCAAAGGGCAGCGAACACGCGGAGCCTACCCGCGAATACCATCCGCCCTCGCCTCCATCGAAACAGCCACGCGGCCTTTAGAACACACACACGAGCTCCGAAAATTGGAATCGTGCTCGTGCAATTATCCGCATCTCAAATGCCGTGGCGTCTGCCCATCCCCGAAACCGAACGCCGCACGCTGGCATGGTTCGTTGTCGTTTTTGCACTGACCATCATCGCGTGGGCGGCGGCACATGATCTTTACCTCATCAGCGTCGAACCGCGTCATTTCACCGAGTATCACCGACCCTTGTTGCCGCTGTCGGATCACCGGGCGCTGGCACTTCAATATGCTACGGTGGCCACCTTGGGCCCGGGCATGGTGTTTGGCGCGCTCGCGTTTGCCGTCTGCCGGCTCGGCCCGCGCGCTCGTCCTACCTTGCGTTTCGCCTGGCGGCTTTTCCTGCCGTTTATCGTTTTGATCGAGGCGAGCGCTCTCTCGGTGGGAGCTTGGGCGCGTGCCCGCTACGCCGCCGGCCAATCTCTGCCCTACCCCGAGTGGCTATATCCGGACACCACGGCCGGCATCGCCTACAGCCAGTCGGTCAACGTGACCGCTTATCTCGCGGCAACCGTTTTGGGGGGAGGCTATCTGATTACTCTGGCTTGGATTAGTAGACGCTCGAATCGTCGGCAGGCCGATACGAAGCAATCACACCCCAAGTATCCACTCGGTAATCGCCCCGGCGACGTATGAACACCTCCGCTCCCAAATCTCCTCACTTCGCTAATTCAATTTCAGGCCTCAGGTTTTCCACCGACTACCCGCTACTCACTACTCGCTACTTCACCCACCACTATGACTACTCCGACGGCTGCAAAACCTCCCGCCGCGCCCCTGCTTGTCTGGTGGATTCTCTGGTTCGCCATGACCACAGGACTGATCCTTCAGCGAGTGGTTATCGGTTCCAAGGTGAACGTGTCGTCGAACACCATCGGCTATATCGCCTTGGCGCCCTTGGTCATCAGTGCGCTCATCCGGTTCCTGGTGCTGCCGCGCCTGAAGACCAAAGCCAAAGCCTTCCTGTTTTTTGTAGCCGGCCTGGCCACCGCGGAAGCCTGCGGCCTGACCGGCCTTTTCCTAGGCGGCAGCCACCGGGACCCGATTTTCGCGGTCGGCTTGGGAATGCTCCTGGCCTATGTTCCGATCTTCGTCCGTAACTACGACGGCGGCGGCAACACCAGCCCCTTTCGTCAGTGAAGAGGGATACCAGAGGCCCAAGCCCCCGGGATGAAGCCTGCTCAGTTCTGCCCGTCTCTTCCATCCGTTCCCCCATATTGAGCGTTGGACGTTCAGCGTTGAATGTTGAACGTTGCGGCATGACCAAACCCACCCGCACTGCGTCCGTGCGGCCGCGCGCCGTCAAAGCCGAGCACCCGCTTCAATGGCTCGCCGATCCGCTCGTCGATGAGCCGACCTTCGCCCTAAAATCCTGGTTCGGCGGGCGCACCATCATGCTGCACGGGAACCATCAGTTGTTTCTCACGACCCAAGGGGAACCCTGGCAGGGAGTGCTCGTCTGCACATTTCACGAACACCAACCAAGTCTGCGAGCGGAGTTCCCCGCCCTCGTGCAGCATCCGATCTTGGGCAAGTGGCTCTATCTCCCGGAAAGCGCCGAGACGTTCGAACGCGACGCGAAGCGCTTGGTTCAACTCGCGAAAGCCCGCGACCCCCGCATCGGTATCCCGCCATCATCGCGAAAGAAGAAGGCAGTGAAGCGCGTGCGGTTTGGGGATGCGCTTTAGCGCACGCGCTAGCAGTAGCGAATAGCGGGTAGTAAGTAGCGAGTAGATCTGAGTTCGATCCAGGCTAACCAAGGTTAACCACTCATCATCACTAATCAGCACTGATCACAGTCCCGCCGAGTCGATCCGTTTGGCCCACGAAATACACGGAAACAAAAATCACCGCAGCACCGTGTCTTTGTCCTGCCTTCTTTCGTGTATTCCGTGTGTTCCGTGGGCATCACTCTGGCTCTCATTTCGTCCCCTCGCCATCTATCGCGCTCCGCTCAATAGTGAAGGCCATTGGCCGAAGCCGCTCCCAGAGAATCCGCCATTGGCGGATTCCATTAGTGGTTAAAACTCCAAGTCCGAACCTACCCGCTACTCACTACTCGCTACTTCGCGCTTCCCATCAGGGAAGCCGCGGGCTCGGCTCCGTTCCGCACCACTGAGGATGCGCACCCTCGGGCAACGGAGGAATACCGGGCGAACCGGCGGGCGGCAGCGTGCCGTTGAGTTCCTGACGCCAGTGCGCCACGTCGCCGCCGGGACAATACACATAGATCATGTGCATGGGCTCGTCGCCCGTGTTGGTGAGCTGGTGAAAAATTCCGGGAGTCATGTAGACGGCCTGACCCGCCTTGATCGGGCTGCGCTCGGTGCCGACGCAGATTTCGCCTTCACCCTGCACGATGAAGTAGACCTCTTCCTGCTCCTGATTGTGCCACGGCACTTGTCCGCCCTTGGCCTCGATCACGGAGTAACCCATCGAAAAACCCTTGGCTTGGATCGGCTGCGGGCCTTGGCCCACAAGACCGCGGCCCCAACGGCGCGCGGGAAAAGTTCCACCGGGTAGTTTGGCGAGGTCTGCGATAATCATGGTCTCCAAAGCCAAGCCGCTCGCGTCGCATCCCGGCGATTCTATTCCGTGGCAACCACCTCCAAAACACCGGCCTAGTGCTAGCAAGCTCCGCCTCAGTGCTAGCGGGAGAAGTAGCGAGTAGCGGGTAGTGAGTAGCGAGCATCCGATCTACGGAACCGATCCGGGCTAACCAAGATTAACCACTCATCATCACTAATGGGCACTCATCACCTCGACGGGCTACGAGGACCAGCGATCAAACTGATCTGAAATCCGGTCTGGGACTACTCACTACCCGCTACTCGCTACTCACTACTTCACGAAAGGGCATCAGCCGCGCCTCCGTTCAATAGTGAAAGGCATTGGCCGGAGCCGCCAAACGAGAATCGGCCCATTGGCGGATTCCATTAGTCGAGTCTGCAGCCCGAACCTACTCGCTACCCGCTACCCACTACTCGCTACTTCATCAGCTAAAACGGAAACCCCACCGAGAAATGCAGCGTGCCACTGGGATCGCCTTCTCTCGGATTCACATTCCGTCCGTATTCCAAGCGCACCGGGCCGACGATCGTCTGGTAGCGGATGCCCAAGCCCACGGAATACAGCTGCTCGTCCCACGGGTAGTCGCCCAGTTGCGCCGCTTCGCCGAGGGCGTCGCCAAAGAGCACCACTGACCACGCCTTCGTGATCGCCTGCTCCAGCTCCAGATTGAAGAGTGTGTAGGTCTCCGCACCGATGAAGCGGCCGTCCGGGCCGCGCGGCGCGGCTTCGTCCTGCTGATAACCGCGGATGCTGCTGTCTCCACCCGGGAAAAAGCGGCGGTTCACCGGGATCAACTGATTTTCGGGTGCGCCGAACGTGGTGATCGCCCCGTGCGTCACTCCCACGTGAATCCAACGGCTGCGGCCAAACGACGTGTGATAGGTCAGGCCCATTTCGAAGGCTTGGTAATCCACTTCGCCACCGAACGACTCACTCGCGAACTCCGCCTGAGCGAACCAGCGGTAGCCACGGCGCGGACGCAGCGGGTTGTCGCGACGGTCTTTCGTGAGGCCCACGTCGACGCTGGCCACGGTTACGTTCTCCTCGTCGACCGTGCTGGTGGTGAGCGTGTTCTCGTCGTTGCTCAACGACTGATAGGTGTAGCCGAGCGTGCTCTCTGCCCTGAGCCAGGGGATGCGCTTCCGCACGCCGACCGTGCCGCCGTATTCCTGACGCACAAACGCCTCCTCCTCGCGCCTCAGTCCGAACACGCGCGCCGTGCCGTCGATGGTTTCACCAAACAGCTCCGGCACCGTGTAGGTGTATTCGCCGCGCGTGCTTTTGATCGACTGGACGAGCAAGAGCCGGCTCTGGTGCGCGCGGCCCAGCAGGTTCGTCTGCTGCAACTCCACGCCACCGCGCAATTGCTCATAACTCCCGTAGCCCGCCAGCAGGCTGGCATCCCAGCGCGGCAGTTCGCGCACGGTGAAGACCGCATCGCGCACCTCGCCGGTCGGCGGCTCGTAACTCACGTCCACCGTCTCAAACGCACCGAGTCGCGCCAGCCGGTAGCGCGACCGCTCAAGCACGAGTGGATTCAACACATCGCCCGTCTGCGCGCGCACACGCCGGCGCAAGATCGACTCGTGCGTGTGCTTGTTTCCCACGAAGCGGATGTCCCCCACGGTCACGGCCGGCCCGGGTGTCACGCGAATGACCACCGCCACGTCGCGTTTTCCCGCCACCTCTTCGGACGGCCAGGGCTCCACGTCGATCTGCACATCGGCATAACCGCGTTGATAAAAATCGCGCCGCACCTGCTCGGCCACATCTTGCTCCCACAGCGGCGACCATGGTTCATTGAGCCGGCGTTTACCCAAATCCGGCTTTGCATTCGGATCCGCCAGTCCGGTCACTCGCGCCGAGGTCACGATCCAGCGCGGACCTTCGCTCACCGACACCAAAATATCCACGCGACCGGTGCGCGGATCGTCTTTGGCCGCGGACGCTTTGACGACCGCCTCGGTATAACCCTGCAATCGCAAGGCATCCTGCAAACTCCCCGCCGACCTGCGCAGGCGTGACGGCGCATATGCCCGCGCTTCGGCTCCCACCAACGGCACTTCCCTTGAGCGGAAGTATTCCCGGGCATTCTCTTCCGGAATCGCGGTCAGCCCGGTAAAGCTCACGTCCTCGATCACCGAGCGCACACCCTCGTCTACATCAAAGCGCACGGCCTTCGCCTCCAGCGAGCGCGGCAGCAACGTGGTGAGCCCGGCGTCGAACGTGAAAGCCGCCTCCTTGTTATCGGTCAATGTAAGGCGAGCCTTCACGACCGGGCGCTGAAACCCCTGGCCTGCGAGTGACGACACGATCATGAACGCCGCGTCTTCGACCGTGTTGGCACCGATCACCGGTCCACGCTCCTCGCCGAGCATGCGTTCAAGCGCCGCGCGTTGCTCCCGATTATCCCACCACCCGAGGCCGGAGACCGAGAGCTTGGCCGGCTCGGGTTTGCGCTCAGCCGAAAACGCAACGGCGACCGGCAACAGTAGCAGTGCGCACACCGTGAAGGTCGTCTTCGTGAGATTACTTCGGCTCATCTTTTTTCTCCTCCTCCGGTTTCTTCTCCGAGAGCACGCGCCATTTCACACCGAGATTGTATTCATCGAACTCGTCGTATTCGCCGACCAACGACCAACGCGGATTGAGCACATATTCGGCGCCATACGTTTCCCGCCCCTGACGAGAGACCCGCTCACCGCTGGTGATCGAAAGCCGCTCCGTCGCGGTCGCGTCGGGGCCGAGCTGACCCAGCAACGAACGGCCCAGGTAGGCGCCCAGCCGGGCGGCACGTTGACGTCCCGAGTAGGTGACCTCGTTTTGCGGCGTCTCGCCGGCCATGACCATGAGCAGCACTTGCTCCGACTCCAGCGGAGGCGTGGAGGAGAACGTGAGGATGGGTTTTTCCACGGTGCCGGTCACCTCCATGCGCAGATCGTATCCGTAGCGGCGACTGGTGCCGATGAGTGAAATCCGCGGCTCAAACGGGTTTGCTTCCGCAAGACGCACGTTGGCTTGCCGCACTGCAAAGGTGGCGAACGGCAAAATCACCTGCCCTTGATCGACCACCGCTTCACCGATCGCGCGCGGGTCACCCAGCGTCCCGCCCAAACGAAAGTGCGCCGAGGCCACGCCACTGAACACGGGCGTCCGCAATCGCAGGAACCGGTCGCCGTCCACCGTCACATCGAGCGGCCACTCGTCAAACGGCGGCACGTCCACCGAAAAATACGGCGGACGCCGCCCCGGTGCGTTGCGCGGTCCGCCAGTCGGAAGAAACGCCCGCACATCCATCAAGAAGAGGCTGTCGCTCAACTTCGTCGCGCCGGTGATTCGTGTGACTTCGTCGTCACCCGTGACGATTCGCAGATCGAGATCGCCGCGCACGAGCAGACCCGCCTGCCGCACAAACGGGAGTTTTTCCCCGCGCAACGCGAGGTCGAGACGCGGAGTCTTTCCTTCAGGCAAGGCGACCGTTCCGCTCAAGGTCACCAATTGCCCGCCCGAGGAGGCGCTGACCTGTTTCAACTCAACGGTGCGTCCGTTCAGGAAAATCTCCGCTCCCACCGATTGCAGGATGCCGAGCGGACCCAGCGGACGCGTGGCGGCATCCTTGAGCCAGATGCCGCCTTGCAATTGTCCGCCCGGCTTGAGCGAGACATCCACTTTCAACGTGCCCGTCGGCGCGAGGTAGGCGGGCGCATAACGCGACAGCGCAGCCACGTCGGCATTCGGAATCTCGATACGCGCCTCGCCTTCGGCTTCCACGAGACTGAGCGGGTCCTCCACCAAGCCGGCCCATTGTTTCACGGGCAGCCGTCCACTCACCTGCACCGATTGTCCGCCTACTTTGAGCGTAAAGGTCTCCAAAGCCACGCCGGCACGGTCGGCCGTGAGTCGTGCATCCAAATCATCGATCTCCGGCAACCTGCGCAGCCGCCCCTTCCCGTCCGAGACCACCTTTGCGATGCGCACGGTGGCTTCTCCGACCGGCTTCTTCACGGTGCCGGTCATCGTCACCCGCACCGCGGGATCGGTGATCACCAACCCGGTGAGCGCGGCGAGTTGCTCCCAAAAAAAAGCGTTCGGCTCGGTCGCCGCGTCGAGAGAGAGAGGTGCGGTCTCGTCAATGCGTAGCAGCGGTGTCTGCCCCGGATGAATCGCCATTGGCAGCGTTCCGGTCGCACGCGCCACGAGCTTTTTATCCATCGAGGCCCGCACCGCCTCCAACTGCACGCCCTGAGGATTTCCCCGCGCCGAAAACACCAGCTCCGCCTTCCTCCCACCCTCCACTGCCACGACACCCGCGCCATTTGCAGTAAACGTGAGCGGTCCCTTGTCCCAAGCGCCGTGCACGGACAACGAAGTCACCGACCAGGCCGGGCCACGGAGCGCGACGAGTTCATTCAGCCAGGCGGACTCAAAGCCTTTGACGTCCAGCTTCACTTCACCCGTTTCACCCCACGTCAGTTTGCCCGCCACGTCGACATCCGGGCCCTTGAGCTGGAGTTCGCCCACGGCGAGTGAGGGTTTCCATTGCACACGCACCGGAGCGGACAGACGCAGACGCTCGGCCCCCGCTTGTGCGAGCACCACCTCATCTATGCGCACGGAGTCCTCGGCCACCGCACCCCGCGCCTGCAACCGGCTGCCGCCGGCGACCGCATCGACGATCACGGAATCGAGTGTGCGTCCGGTGCCCTTCCATTCGAGATCGAGCGCCAGTGGTCGCACAGGTGGCACGCGCAAGCCGAGTGCCTTCGCCCGGCCTTCATGCGTAATCTGCGGCCACGTCCCCGACGCGGTGACATCGACTGCGAGGTTTTCAAAATCGCCCCGGGCCATCGTAAGCCAGCGGGCCACGGTGGCGCGACTGACACGCCCCTGCACGCGGCCTTGGGCCAAGGTGCGGGTGCGGACGTTCCACTCGCCACCCACCGTGAGTTCGTCGCCGTCAGCGAGTTTCACCGTGGCGGTCTTCACGCTCAGCAACGGCCACCGGAGTTTCGCGTCCACGACGGCCTTCGTCAGCGCCCAGTCCGCCACGGCCGCGTTGGCGGTGGACAAGGTCGCGCTCACCAAGGGCACGCCCTCCCGTTGCGGTGCGACTTGGATCGAGCCGATCACCTGTCCATGCCCGCTGAACCACGGTTGCCTGGTCAAATCCACGGACAGCTCGAGCCGCGAGGCACTGGACAACAACCGACCATCACGGCCAATGACGACCGGTTCATTGAGATGGCCGGTCACACCCGGCATCTGCACGTCGAAACGATTCACACTTAACTGGTCGAGCCCGCCCGAACCCTGCAACTGCACCTGCAACGGCGGCGCTTCTCCGGAGGCCAGCGGCTTCCCTTCGGCCTGCACGTCCACTGAAAATTTGCCTTCCTGCCACGTGATCTTCGCGCTGCCTGCAACCGCGTCGTAGAACTCGTCCATCCCGAGCCGCGCCGCAGGCAAACTCCAGTCAACCGCCTCGATGTTCGCATCGACCGGCAACCAACCTGTCTCGGCAAACGTTGCTTGCACCGCAACTGGCTGTCCCCACCAGCGCCCGTGGGCGGTGAGTTGTGCTCCCTCACTTTCCAACTGCACCTCGGCCTGACCGTCCGTGGCGCGTGCATCGACCCGCAGACGCTCGCCTTCGTGAGTAATCCTCACATCGGCGACGTGGTCCCGCCAGGCGAGCCCGTTGATGTGCAGCCGGTGTTCGCGCCAATCAGCCCGCACAATCTTCAGTTTGCCACCGGGCCACGAGATCTCGCCCGCCCCGGCGGTGGTCGAAGGCAGCACGCGTTCCAACATTTCGATCAGCGGATCGAGTTGCGCCCGGAACGGCTGCCAACCACGCGGCCTATCTGCGGTCGGTTCGGCTTTCGGCGTGGTTGTAACGATCCACTCGGCGACGGTTACCTCGCCCTGCCGGCCAACCAGCCAGGCGAGTGGCGTCCCGAGTTCGACCTTGGACACGTTGACCTGCACACCGGGTCGGCGCACCTCGACGTTTTCCAACACGAACCGGGCGTAGCCAATTCGCCGATACTCGCCAAAGATTAACCCGTGGCGCCGACCGACCACATCGAGCGCCGTGCCCAACCACCACGGCAGCAAAACCAGCGCCAGCAGGAGGCCGGCAAGGACTGCGATCGTGGTAAGGGCGAATTTACGGCGCATGACACGGCCTACGCGGCCGGTGCCAATCCGTTGCGCACCAGCAAGGCCGCGAGATCAGGGTCCCGACCCATGAAACGGCGGTAGAGTTCCGCCGGTTCAGCGGAGTTTCCGCGGCTGAGGATGTGTTGCACGAACTCGGCTCCGACCCGGGCGTTGAAGACCCCTTCGCGTTTAAAGCGCGTAAAGGCATCGGCATCGAGCACCTCCGCCCATTTGTAGGAATAGTAACCCGACGCATAACCCACGGGATCACTGAAGAGATGGCCAAAGCGCTTCACGATCGTGCGCCCCGGAGGTTCCGTCGGGATCATGCAGTCGGCGACCAACGCGCGGGCCTTCGTCTCGATATCCCCGTCGACGAACTCCCGTGCGCGCATGTGCAGCAGCAGGTCCATCCGCGCGAACTGCACCTGACGAATGGTCGCGCAGGCCGAGCGGAAGTTTTTCGCGGCGGTCATTTTTTTGAAGATGTCCTCCGGGATCGGCGCGCCGGTCTCGTGGTGACGCGCGAAGAGATCGAGGCTCTCGCGTTCCCAGCACCAGTTTTCCATGATCTGCGAAGGCAGCTCGACGAAGTCCCACGCCACGTTGACGCCGTTGAGGGACTTGATCTCCACCTCGCCGAGCAGGTGGTGCAGCAGGTGGCCGAACTCGTGAAAAATCGTCTCGACCTCATCGTGGGCCAGCAACGCGGGCTTGCCCTCGGCGGGTGGCGTGAGATTACCGCAGATGTAGCCGAGGTGCGGGGCGCGCGAGCCATCGGGCTGCGGACCACCGGTCACCAGATAACCCATCCACGCGCCACCGCGTTTGGACTCGCGCGGATACCAATCGGCGTAAAACGAACCGAGGTGACGCCCGCCGGCATCGTGCAGATCGTAAAACTTCACCTCGGGGTGCCATACCTCGACCTTGCCGGCCGGGGCTTCGGTGATGCGCAAACCAAAGACTCGCTCGGCCAGTTGAAAGAGACCGCTGATCACGCGATCCATCGGCAGGTAGGGACGCAGCACTTCGTCATCGAAGTCGTAGCGCTCTTGGCGAAGTTTTTCGGACCAGTAACCGACTTCCCAGGCCTTCAGCACGGAGCGAGGCGCGCCGGTTTGCTTGGCCTTAAACTCTTCCAGCTCGGCGCACTCGCGAACAAACGCGGTGTGCGCGCGATCACCCATGTCTTCCATGAAGGCGAGTGCACGTTGCCCAGAGCCGGCCATTCGGCGTGCGAGCACCAGGTCGGCGAAATGCGGTTTATCAAGGAGGCGCGCCTTCTCGTCGCGCAGAGCGATGATTCTTTGAATGAGCGGGGCGTTGTCGTGCGGCGCCTGCGCGCCGACGGCGGTCGAGGCGGCCCACACCTCGTGACGGAGACTCTCGTCGTCGCCATAGGTCATGACCGGCTCCTGCGACGGCATGTGCAATGTGAAGCGCCACGCGGGTTTTTCCGGAGAACCGAGCCCCTTGCCCTCCGCGCTGCGTTTCGCGGCGGCGACGGCATGGGCCGGCAAGCCTCGCAGCCTCGTCTCGTCGGTGACGACGAGCTCCCAAGCGTTGGTCGCGTCGAGGACGTTGTCCCCGTATTTTTGGGTGATCTCGGCCAACTCGGTTTGGAGTGCTTCGAGGCGGGTGCGCTGCGCCTCGGGCAGGTCGGCACCGGCTTGTTTAAACTCTTCGACCGTCTCGTCGATGAAACGGCGATGAATGCCCGTGAACGCAGCGGCCGTGGGCGTGGAGGCGAAGGCCTTGAGGCGCGCCCAGAGTTCGGGGTTGAGCGGAATGCGCGCGAAAAACGCCGAGACGGCGGGGAGCAAGGCGTTGTGCGCATCGCGCAACGAGGGCGAGTCGGCCACGGATTGGAGGTGAGTGACCTTGCCCCAGGCGTAGTTGAGTTCCTCGGTGGCGCGTTCGAGCGCGAGGAACGTGTTGTCATAGGTGAGCGTCGCGAGGTCGCGGGTCGCAATGGCGTCGATGGACGCTTGAGCACGGGCGATGGCCGCCTCGATGGCGGGAGCGATCAGCTCAGGGGTGTGCTGTGACCAGCGGACTTCGAAGGCGGTATCGAGAAAGGGATTGGTTGCCACAGCTCGCAATGACCCCGCGCCTGCCCCGGTTGTCAATCTCACTCAAACTTCCATCCGGCTTCAGTCCGCCCGCTCGGCCTCGAATCGATGAAACACCCACGTCGAGCGCACGCCCTGGACCTCGCCGTGCCGGGCATCGTATTCGCGCAGAATCTTCCGCAGCCGTCCCGACGTAAAGTGATGGAACGGCGCCGCCCCCACCCCGTGCAAACTGCGCAACAGGTGCAACGCCGACGGGTGATAAAAGACGCGTTCCTCCGCCTCTGACCGCAGCAGACGCAAGCCCCCCTGCTCAAGGCTCTCGGCCCACTCTTCCGGCATGCGCCAGGTGAGCGGGGTCCAGCCGTTCGTCAGCACGCGCAGCTCGGGCAAACTGCCCTCGGAGAAGAGTCCGGCCAGCACACGACCGCCCGGCTTCAAAGCGTTTCTCCACGCCGCGAACACCGCCTGCGGGTTCTCCAACCATTGCAGCATGCTGCTTGATAAAATCCAGTCGCACGGTTCGCCGACCGGCGTCTCCGCCCGCATCACCTGCCAGTCCACCGCAGGTAATGTCACGCGTCCTTCCTCGCACATGGCTTTGGCCATGTCGGTGGCGGTCAACATTCCGTTCCACGGCAGCAACCGCCGCGTGAACACGCCCGTGCCCGCACCCAGTTCCAGTGCACGACCGGTGCGCTCCACCGGCAACCACTCCGCCAGCCAATCAGCCATGGCTTCCTGCACGACCGCATGACCCGCATACGTGCGAGCCGCCCGGTTGAAACTACCGTGCACCGCAGCCAACGATGTGACTTCGAGACTCATGCGAAATCAGCCCGCCACGCGCGGATCAATGCCTCCGGATGGTGCGTCGCTCCCGCCACGCACGTAAGCGTGGAGTCGCGCCGCGCCAGTTCACCCGCGTCCAGCAACGGGTCGTTTTCACCGACATACCCGCGCCAGCCCTTCGGCAGCGGCGGCTCCACGCGATCTTGCATCAGCCGCTCAAGCCCCCATTGCAGAAGCTCGGCAGGGGCGTTCAGTTCCCCGACTTCGCAGCCGGCCATGCCGGCCCTCGCATAAAAATCAGCCAAGGCCGCGGTCGGATCGGTCTTAAGCCAGCGTGTGAGATAACGCACTTGAGTGAGCGCGATGCGTCCACCGAGTCCCGCCTCCGCGGGAAACGCCAGCACGGGAGCCAGCAGCGTCACGCGCGGAGCGAGCCGGCTGACCGCCGCACGTTCCTTCAACATCAACAGCGCTCCCAGGGAGTGCCCGGTGATCGCATCCCAAGGACCGGTCGCGGAGATCTGCTCCAACCACATCGGCGAAGCCGCAAAAAAGCTGTGCTCCGCCTGTGGAAACGCCGCGCGCGCCAGCGCTGCAAACCACGATTCCGGAACCGCCCAGCCGAGCACCCACGCAATCTTCATGAAGACGCCCTCCACGCCCGCATGACAGCGAGCACGCGTGCCTCATCATCCTCACTGAACGTGCGTTTCAACGAAAACCGCAGGCGGCTTGTGCCCGCCGGCACGGTCGGCGGACGCACCGCCGCGGCAATGATCCCGGCTTCGCGCAAGGCCGCCGCCAGCGCCACGGCGGTTTCCGGGGCGCCCAGTTTCACCGGCACAATGGGCGAATCGCCCTCGGCTGCGTCCCA
>Ga0307410_10000102_pt1 | contig 29992 bp, 28 predicted proteins | sample 322Ometagenome_3_FD_203707 | JGI IMG/M metagenome (GOLD analysis project Ga0307410, IMG submission 203707) | Maize rhizosphere microbial communities from greenhouse at UC Davis, California, United States - 322HYB-O-3 | ecosystem: Host-associated > Plants > Roots > Rhizosphere > Soil | place... | reverse complement strand
GTACCACGCCATTTGTGATCCGTTTGTATAAGCCTCTTTTTTAAAAACACCACTCGCTATAGATTGCAGAATCTTTATTGGTGTAGTTTTTTGCAATATAAGAGCATAAATTACAATTGCTGCCAGTATATCTAATGTACCGGCAATTAAGCCTGATAAGAAAACGGTACCACTTTTAGAATTCATATAAAATTAATTAGGTTGAAAATCAGTTCACTAAATTACTGATTTATTACCATTTTAGAAATAGACTGCAACTGGCTTAAATGCCTTTTGATATGAGTGAGTACAAAACCAATCCATTCAAGGATTGTAAATTTTCCGAAACCCGGAAGTTCAAAGTCAAGAATAGTTAGAGATAGATCATAACGATCTGTAATATCCAGCAATTCCTTTTCATTTTTTAATAGCGATAAAGCCAGCGAATTTTTGCTGTATTCTGTATTGGCAGGAAGTATAAATTCCGGAGATTCCATTTTAATATCAAAATTCAAAAAAAGAGCTTCAATGTCCTTAATTTTTTCGTCAGGTTCCCGTGTTGTTTTTTCGGTTTTTCCGGCACACATTTCAGGAAATCCCGCAGACGACAAAATAAGATGTTTAACAACCTGACCAGCAGTCCAGCTTCCCTCAAAAGGAATAATATTCAGTTCACTTTCAGAAAAAGAATTCAGTTTATCATTTAATTCCTTAAAGGTTTCGACTATACTTTTTTGAATTGTTTTCATCTTTTTTAATTTAAAATTATTTTGATATAGAGGTTATCCACCACACATTCCCAAAAGGATCTGTTACCCCGCAGGTTCTGCCATAATCCTTATCGCTTAGTTCCATAACTATTGTTGCGCCGGCATCGGTTGCTTTTTTAAACGTCTCATCGGCATTTGATACATATACAAACAAGTTCGCGGTCTGCTTTGCCCAGTCTTTGATTTCATCAGTGACCATAATGGTGCTTTCGCCAATAATTACCTCGGCATGCATAACCGTTCCGTCTTCACGAAGAGCTTGTGTGAGTGATTTGGCATTAAAAACATTTTTGGTAAACGCTATAAATTGTAATGCGCCATTTAAAATCAAATAAGGCATTACGGTCTGATGTCCGATAGGTAATTTCATTTTGTTTTATTTAATGATTAAGAATAAACTAAATATACAAAACATGTACTGTAATGACAATCAATGTTTTAAATCTGTTATAAAAGAACTTCACATTGATATCCGTAAGAATCAAGAAGGTCAATAATCTGAGAATTTGAAATTGATAAAGCATGTACACGCAAAATCCTGTCACAATCTTCGAGATCAAAATTGATGTTGCTGTTCGGAAAATGTTCAAGAAGTTTTGTAACAATAATTTTAGATTGCTCTATTTCCTGCACATTTGTTTTAAAAACTTCTATCATTGTTTCCTAAGTTTATAAGGCAATATTCTTATGGCGCTCTATTTTGTGATAATAGATATAAGATATGGCAAGAATTACTAAAAAGATCAATGGAAAGAAGCTCTGAAAGTTGATTCCGTCAACAGCAAAATGACTTATTGAAGCAAATATAAAATCGAAACCAAATCCTGCATAAGCCCATTCTTTTACATTTTTTGGAACAGTTGGAATAACTAATATCAAAACCCCAAGTATTTTAAACACTACCAATGCATTTCCAAAATATTCGGGATACCCTAAATGCCTTATACCTTCTTTCGCTAGTTCTGACTGAGAAGTAAGCGCCGGCATAACACCTTCGAATAGGAAAATAATAGTTGTAGTAATCCAAAAAATAATTTTTTCTTTTTTCATAGGTTTGGTTTTTAAATAGTTAAGTTAATTATTTAATACAAATCTACTATTGTTATTCTTATTTTTCAATACGTATTTACGACTATTTTAGGGGCATTTACGACAAGTTGTGTTTATTTTTTGTTTTGAGTTTTGAGCAAAGTAACCACAAACCACTGTCATCCTGACGAAGGAAGGACCACACAAGAAACTCCGCAATAGTGAGCAACCATTCTTTGTCGAGTTTCTTGTGTGGTCCTTCCTTCGTCAGGATGACAATAAAAGAGATAATAAAGGAAATATAAAGGTGTAATTTAATTTTTTAATTCCAATACATAATTCTTAATCAAAAACAAATCCTCAAAACCCAATCTGCGGTAAATATCTTTTCCTAAATCAGAAGCTTGCAATTGAGCATATTGAGCGTCTGCATCAATAGCTTCATTGATAGCAAACTTCATTATTTCTTCTGCAAAACCTTTTTTGCGCATTTCCGGAATTACACCAACACCATGAATTCCCATTATTTTTTCGGTTTGAAAAAGTGTAAGCGTTCCAATTGCTGTTTCTTTGAAATGAACCAAATAAAACTTGATATCTTTATAATTTTGAACAACTGTTTCCTCGCTGATTACATAGTTAAAGGATAACGGATAAATATCAGACCAGATTTTGGCATCTTCGTCATTTAAAACCCTTTTAAAAGTCAGATTGTTTTGAAGTGTGAATTTTTTATCTAATTTCAATGCCATTGCCACAAGCTGATTTCGAATTGTAAAACCGTTTTTTTCGAACATTTCATTTGAATTACTTCCAAAAATATTCCAATATGGAACAATTAAGCTTGGATTGTTTTGGATGATTTCAAGAATTTGCGGAAGATTTTCTGCAGTAATATCTTTTCGAAACCATACTCGATTAGGCCAGCCTGCATTTTTTATCTGACTGTATTCTAAAAAATCAGTTTTATGATAGGATAGAAGAGGAGTTGAAACGGTTTTCCAAAGCGTTGTTAGATTATCAATATTATCTTTGATGAGATTTACATTTTTCATTGTAATGGCGGATTTAAATATAAAACAAAGATAAATACAGCTTTTATAGAAATCCTTTACATATGTTGATTTACAAATCTTTTTCGAGACTTTTTCTGATGCGGCTCAATTGAGTTGGCGTAATTCCCAAATGCGAGGCAATGTGCAATAACGGAATGCGGTCTGCAATGTCAGGATTTTTTTCAAGAAGCTTTAGATATCTTTCAGTAGCATTTTCCATAACAAGGGCAACTTCCCTTTGTTCTTTTTCGATGATCCAGTTTTTTTCTAAATGAGCGATATAGAAGTTTTTCAGATCATCATTTTCGTTAATCAACGTTATGTATTTTTTATAATTGATATTGATTAAAATACAGTCTTCCAGAGCTTCAATTGTAAAATCAGAGGGAGTCTGCAGCATTAATGAAACTTTTGATCCTGCAAATGAATTTTCGAGAAAGAGGTTTTTATTATAAAAATTTCCTTGTTCGTCTGTAATAAAAGTTCTTAGAATGCCTTTTGCAATAAAATGAGTGTTTTTGGCTATTTCTCCGTATTGTAATAACGTTTCACCTTTTTTAAGAGTCTGAAATTCTGTGATGTCCTCAATTAGCTTCCAGGATTTTTCAGAAATTGGAGCGTAACTTTCAAAAGCCAGTTTTAGATTATGGAGATGTATTTCTTTATTAAAAGTCATAATTGAAGGTTTTGCCTTGCCAAGAAGACGCTAAGGCGCAAAGTTTTTTTATTCAAAAATAAGAAAAATAAGCCCTTTTTGTCATTACTGGAAATGAGAAAAATAAGAACATAAAATTGGTTTTAAATAAAAACCTTGGTGCCTTTGTGGCAAAAAACAAAAAAACGCTGCAAAACCAAAGTCCTGCAGCGTCACTCAAATAAATAATTAAAAAACGGGTATTATCTCCAACCTCCGCCCAATGCTCGATATAACTCGGTATTGGCAGATAATTGTTCTCTTTTTATGTTTGCCAGTTCCAACTCACTTTGCAATAAATTGGCTTGTGCAGTTATTACTTCCAGATATTCGGCCATTCCGTTTTTGAATAATAAATTCGAATTTTTAATAGCTTGTTGTAATGTTTTTACACGTTCCTGTAGAAAAGTTTCCTGTTGTTGCAGTTTTTCTACTTTTACCAAAGCATCTGCAACTTCGCTAACAGCAACCAAAACGGATTGTCTGAAACTTAGAACCGCTTTTTCTCTTTCTGCAACAGCGATATTATATTGTGTTCTAACTCTTTTGTTGTTGAACAAAGGCTGTGTTAATCCTCCGGCAACAGTTCCGAATAATGAAGCTGGAATATTAAACCAATTACTTGTCTCGAATGAGTTTACTCCACCCTGAGCGGTAATTTTCAATGATGGATAAAGATCCGCTTTTGTGATTCCAACATTCGCATTGGCCACTTTTAAAGCTAATTCTGCACTTTTAACATCAGGTCTTCTGCTTACTAAACTAGACGGAATTCCAATCGAGGCATTGTTTTTTACTTCTATAGCACTTAGTACAATACTTCTTCTTTTACCATTAGGAAACGAACCTGTCAATACGCTCAAAGCATTTTCCTGAATCGCAATGTTTTGCTCCAATAGCGGAACCAATTGCGCTGCAGTTAATTTTTGTGCTTCAGATTGCTGAATGGCTAATGAAGTTACCTGTCCTGCATCATATTTTAATTTGATGATGTTAGTGGTACTGTCATTTAATTTTACGTTTTGTTTTGCAATTTCCAATTGTGCGTCCAGCATCAACAGGTTGTAATATCCTTTAGAAACATTGGCTACAATATTAGTCTGCAACGCTTTTTTTACTTCTTCAGATTGAAGATAACCTGCATAAGCACCTTTTTTCTGATTGCGGATTTTTCCCCAAATATCTGCTTCCCACGAAAGTGAAGCACCGGCAGAATAATCGTCGATATGTTTTTGGCCCAAAGCCTGATTCAAATTCATTCCCGTAAAACTATTGTCAGACGGATTGCTTGTACTTGCATTCACAAATAAATTTACCTGAGGCACATTTCCCCATTTAGATTGTGTGAATCTGTATTGTGCAATCTCAATATTTTTAGTAGCAATCTGCAAGTCATTGTTTCTTGCCACAGCACTATCAATCAATTGAATAATATCACTTTCTGTAAAGAAATTTTTCCACTCCAAATCTCCGATACTAGTTGTATCCCCTGAAACCGATGCACTCCTGAAATTTTCAGGAAATGCATCTTTTGGAGTTTCAATATCCTTAGAAACTTTACAGGATATGAATGTGACGATCAAAATAGCAATCATCACGATTTTGGTTATATAATTTTTCATTTTACTTTATCGTAATTAAATTTCTGGACATTTATCTTTTTTGGTTTCGAGGTCTTTCGAAACTTTATAGGATATGTATGCTAGGCTGATGATGATAACCATCAGGAATGTCGTTATGTAGTTCTCCATATTTATATTTCTTCATTATGAATTACAGCTACCGGTTTTCCGGAAACTTTTTCTTGTAAGTGTTGGAATACGATGAATAAAACGGGAATAATCATTAATCCCAGAATTACTCCCGAAACCATCCCTCCGGCGGCACCAATACTAATAGAGTGGTTACCCTGAGCCGATGGGCCTTTGGCGCTCATCATTGGAATTAATCCAACTACAAAAGCCAGTGACGTCATGATAATTGGACGCAAACGTAGTTTAGCCGCTTGTATAGACGCTGCGATTAATCCTTGGCCGGATCTTCGTCTTTGTGCTGCGAACTCTACAATCAGAATCGCATTTTTGGCGAGCAATCCGATAAGCATTACCAGTGCAACCTGTACATAAATGTTGTTTTCGATTCCAGTTAAACCAATGGCAACAAATACTCCAAATATACCTGCAGGAATCGATAAGATTACAGCCAGAGGCAAAATGTAACTTTCATATTGTGCGGCAAGTAAGAAATAGATAAAGATCAGACACAATAAGAAAATAGTTGCCGATTGCCCTCCGGAAGAAATTTCTTCACGGGTTTGTCCGGAAAATTCAAATCCATAACCTGCAGGTAATTGTTTTGCTGCCACTTCTTCAATTGCTTTAATGGCATCTCCGGAACTAAATCCTGGTTTCGGAATTGCATTTATACCAATTGAGTTAAACAAGTTATATCTCGAAGCAGTTTCTGAACCATAAATACGGGTTAGTTTTACCAAGGTATTTAACGGAACCATTTCGCCATCTTTGTTTTTTACAAACACACGGTCAATAGCTGTAGGATCGGCTCTGTCTGCAATATCTGCCTGAACAACTACTCTGTAATATTTTCCAAAACGGTTAAAGTCAGATGCCTGTGCACTACCAAAATAAGCTTGCATGGTTTGCAGAATGTCTTTTACTTTTACACCCAACTGATCTGCTTTGGCATCATTAATATCCAGTTGCAATTGTGGATAATCGGCTTTGAAACTGGTAAAAGCTACCGCAATTTCCGGACGTTTCATTAACTCACCAATAAACTGCTGAGAAATACCACTAAACTTATCCAGTTTACCACCGGTTTTATCCTGTAGTACCAAATCTAATGCCTCAACATTACTAAAACCTGGTACAGTCGGGAAACTAAATACAAAGAAACTTCCTCCTGAAATCGCACCTAATTTTCCGCGGACCTCATTCATAATTTCATCAATATTTTTAATCTCACCACGCTCTTCATTTGGTTTAAGCAAAACAAAGACAACTGCAGAAGAAGGACTTGTAGAGTTTGTCAATAAGTTAAAACCAGAAATAGCAGTTACAAATCGAGAAGAATTTAAACCTCTTAAAGTGTTTTCAGCTTGGGTCATTACTTTTTGAGTTCCATCTAAAGATGTTCCCGATGGAGTGTTAACTGCAATCGCAATAAAACCTTGATCCTCTGTAGGAATAAATCCAGACGGAGTTGTTTTTACCATTATGATTGTTGCAAAAGTAATTAAAGCCAAACCTCCTAAACTAACCCATTTGTTACGAATTAAGAATTTTAATCCGCCCACGTAACGATTTGTCAAAGAATCAAAACTTTTGTTGAATCCGTTAAAGAATTTTTGTTTAAATCCTTGTTTTTCATAAGGAGCGCTTCCGTCTGCATTTGGTGCGTGATTATCCTTTAAGAATAAAGCGGCAAGGGCAGGGCTCAATGTTAAAGCATTTACTGCTGAAATTACAATTGCAATCGCCATCGTAAAGGCAAACTGACGATAGAAAACTCCTGTTGAGCCTTCCATAAAACCAACCGGCAGGAATACAGCAGCCATTACCAGCGTAATCGAGATAATAGCACCCGTTATTTCGTGCATTGCTTCATGCGTAGCTACTTTTGGAGACAAATGTTTATGCTCCATTTTTGCGTGTACAGCCTCGACGACCACAATCGCATCATCGACCACAATACCAATCGCCAGAATTAATGCGAAAAGTGTTAAAAGATTGATCGAGAATCCAAATAACTGCATGAAGAAGAACGTTCCTAAAATTGCTACAGGTACAGCAATAGCCGGGATTAATGTTGATCTAAAATCTTGCAAAAAGATAAATACCACAATAAATACCAATATAAAAGCTTCTAATAAAGTATGTTTTACCTGATCGATCGATTGATCTAAAGATACTTTTGTGCTATAGAAAATATTGTGTTTAATTCCTGTTGGAAAATCCTTAGAGGCTTTGACCATCAATTTGTTGATCGCCACCTGAATATCGTTAGAGTTAGAACCTGCTAATTGAATAATACCAATTACAACTCCTTTTTTACCATTCAGACGGGTTAAACTGTTGTAAGAGTAAGCACCAAGTTCCACTCTTGCCACGTCTTTTAAACGAAGGACAGAACCATCAGCATTAGAACGAATGGCAATATTTTGATAATCTTCTGGTTTAGTTAGTTTTCCTTTGTATTTAATTACATATTCAAAAACTTCCTTACTTCTTTCTCCAAATTTACCCGGAGCCGCCTCAAGACTTTTGTCCTGAATAGCTGCCATAACTTCATTTGGCGTTACATTGTAAGTAGACATTTGCGTTGGGTTTAACCATACACGCATAGAGTAATCTTTTACACCACCAAAAATACTGGCAGCACCCACACCCGGAATACGTTTGATTTCCGGAATAATATTAATCTGAGCATAATTGGCCACAAAAGTCTGATCATATTTCGATTCATCTTCGGTATACATACCAATCGCCATGATAAAACTATTTTGTTGCTTTGCGGTAATTACACCTTGCTGAACAACCTCTGCAGGCAGCTGGCTGGTTGCCTGAGCAACCCTGTTCTGAACGTTTACAGCAGCCTGATCGGCATCTGTACCCAATTTAAAGAAAACTGTAATCGCAAGAGTACCATCATTACTGGCAGTAGAGCTCATATACGTCATATTCTCAACACCATTTATAGATTCTTCCAGAGATGGTGCCACAGAACGTAAAACCGTTTCTGCGTTTGCTCCCGGATAAACCGCCGTTACCAAAACCGATGGAGGCGCAATATCAGGAAACTGTTGTAAAGGCAATTTTGTAAGTCCAAGTACTCCCAGAATCACCAATAAGATGGAGATTACGGTTGCCAGTACGGGTCTTTGTATAAATATTTTGAACATTTTCGTAAAAATTATTTTTTGTTAGTTATTTGAGCAACCTTAGCAGCACCTTTCTCAGGCTGGATAACTTGCCCTTCCTGAAGTTTGTCAATACCGCTTAATACAATCTGGTCACCTGATTTTACACCATCTTTAATAAGATAGTTAGTACCACTTTTACCGATTACAGTAATTGGCATTTTTGTAACCTTGTTGTCTTTGCTTACTGTAAAGACAAAAACTTTGTCCTGCATTTCAATCGTAGCCGATTGCGGAACCAGAATAGCGTCGTCATGCACTAATCCTAAACGAATTCTTCCTGTGTTTCCAGAACGCAAAGTTCCGTTTGCATTAGGAAAAGTAGCTCTCAAAGTAATAGCACCGGTAGTTTTGTCAAACTGACCATCTACCATATCAATTTTTCCTGTTTGAGGATACGCATTGTTATCCGCTAATATCAAAGAAACCGGAGGCAATTTTTTGATTTTGTCCCCAATACTGTTTCCGGCATATTGAGATTTAAAATTGATAAAATCTGTTTCTCCCAAAGAGAAGTAAGCATACACTTCATGAACATCAGAAAGTGTAGTCAAAGGCTCAACATCTGTAGCAGAAACCAAACTTCCTTGTTTTTTAGGCAATCTTCCGATATAACCACTTACAGGAGCAGTAACATTTGTATATCCCAAATTGATTCTGGCAGAAGCTACCATTGCTTTTGCCTGTTCGATATTGGCAGCAGCAATTTTTTGAGAAGCTTTAGCCGTTTTTAACTGATAATCAGAAACCACTTTGTTTTGTACTAAAGGAGTTAATTTATCAACCTCCAACTGAGAATTGATCAGAGCGGCTTCAGCTGCGTGAAGACTCGCCAAAGCATTGTTTAACTGCTCACGAAAAGGACGTTCATTTATTTTAAATAAGGATTGACCTTTAGAAACATAAGCACCTTCGTCTACCAAAACGCGGTCTAAATTTCCGCTTACCTGTGGACGGATTTCAACATCTACAGTTCCCTGTATAGAAGCAGGATATTCATTATCTGTAGTAGTGTTTTCACTAGTTATTGCCAAAACCGGCAATACAGGAGCAGGTGCAGCAGCAGGAGCCTGCGACTTATCGGCACAGCTGCTTAGTACTAATGCCAGAATAAAGCTGGTTATAATTACATTTTTCATCTTAATTGGTTTTAATTTGTTGGACATTCTCGTTTTTAAAAAATTTATTTATTGTAGTATTTGAATTCATTTTTAATTTCGTTTAATTTTCTAACACTGTTAAGTGAAAATGTGTAAAACTCCATACAGCAGTCTTTTTAGAATCTATTTTTAAATCGGTATTAAATTATTTATCACCGTTAAGTAAAAGAGCAAAAAACTCATTTATTATCTTAATTAAATTTTCTAACAGTGTTAAGTGAATGTTACAAAAAAAAGGATTTTATATTATCCGATTAAATTATTTTACACTGTTAAGTAAAAATTCAAAAAAAACTATTGTATAGATTTGATGATACCGCCAATGGCATCCTTCAAAATTTGGGCATTTATGGTTTCCAAAATATCACTTTTGTTTATGATGTTGATGGCGATTAAACCATGAATAACAGAAAAGAAAGTAAAATATTTTTGTTTAATGATATCCTGACTCGGATTGCTGTCCTTCATTACTTCACCAATTACATGAGTAAATAATTTGTAAGGACCTTCCTGAGCCGAACATCGTTGTGCACAGCATGTCATTTGAACACCAAACATTAACTGATACATTTCAGTATTAGTAAAAGCAAAATCCCAGTATGTCATCCACATGGCCTCTAACTGTTCTTCGGGTTTTTCAAACTTATCTATTGCAATTTGCAGTTCTTTAGTCAGTTTAATAAAACCTTTACCTGTCAGCTCTTCCAATATTGCTTCCTTATTCGAAAAGTATTCATAAATAATAGGAGCAGTATATTCGATTCTGTCGGCAATTTTACGCATACTCAAACCATTCCAGCCTTCTTCTTTTACGATATCATAAGCAGCGCCAAGAATATTATTTCTTGTCTCTTCTTTTTGTCTTAAAATTCGATCTTTGCTAGCCATTTTATTCGAGTATTAAATTGTTTAACACCGTTAGGCAAATGTATGACCGTTTTTCTGATTATGAAATGTTTTTGTCATAATATTTTCTTATCGTGTCATAGACTAATTAAAAAAAGTCCTAAAAGCCTTTGTTTCATTGAGTTTATGATTTTGTAATTTTTTTGAGAAGCAAACATTTTTTGGTATTCAAGACCATTTTTTCCGCTCTTCACTATATCTTTTGTGGTCTCGTTAAAAAAACGAGACCACAAAAGGATGCCGTTTCGATCGGGGCTAGGCGAGAAGGAGTCTTTTTCATTAGAATTTCACGTATTTTTTCCATTCTAACAAAGATCAATGTAAAATTCCTCAAGTAGAATATTGAGAATATAGTCATAGCAACTTATATCTTTACTACAAGATCAAAAAAATACAATTTATTTTAGAGGATATTTATCAGGATGTTGAGAGGTATGAAAAATAGCATTTAGAAATACTGTTTTTGATAATTCATCAACAATAAAAAATGCAACATATGGAAATTTTTTAAAAGGAAAGTAACGATAATTATTATCATGAAATTGATAAAAAGGATTTGTTTGCAGAGCATTGTAAGCCTTTTTATAATCATTAAGAAAGTCTAAAGCTACTTTCTTACTAACTTTTGAAATATAATGATTAACAGCTTCCTCAATATTTTTTAATGCAATTGGAGAAACGATAATCTTATAATTCATACTTCTTTTTTAAATCAGTATAGACTGAATCAGCATCAGTATAAAGGTTTTTGTCTGAAGTAAGCTGGTCATTCAATATTTGCTGTTGTTCTTCGGATAAATTATAAGGTTTTACATTTGCTATTTCAAATTTGATTTTTAGTGCTTTCATAAAAGCTTTTACAGCTTCTATTTGAGAAGCGTCTTCAGTGTATGCTGTGATGTTAATTGCTTGCATGATATTTATTTACTAAAGTTTATGAACAAAGTTAAGACAAAAGTCTAATTTTGATGTTAACCTCTGCCAATTTATTTATAATCTCATTTCGACGAATTATATTTTTTCGTAACATTACAATAAAAATGAAAACGCTAACGATCAAAACCACAATCGCTGTTTTATTTTTTCAGCAGTTTGTATTTTCTCAGGAAACCAAAAAAGGAACTCCCGCAGAAATAAATTACACTATAGAAAACTGTGTCAACCATTTTGAAATAGACAAAGCCACCAAAACAAAAGTTGGTTATCAATATTGGTTTGGCGATAAAAACTTCACTCAGGAAAACACACTCAAAATGAGTATTGTTGAACCCGGAAAATCAACACACGCACCACACCATCATGTCGAAGAGGAATTTTTCTACATCCTCGAAGGCACCGCCGAATTCTATCTGGACGGAAAAACCAAAACCGCCGGCCCAAACACCAGTTTTTACTGTCCGTCAAATATGGAACACGGAATTAAAAATGTTGGAAATACCGATTTGAAGTATTTGGTTATTAAAAAAGATTTGAGATAATTTGATTGTATCAAAGAAAGAAACGTTCGAGCCAGCGTAGCGATAATATTTATAGGAATTGGTTTTAAAATAATAAATAATAATTATTAGAATATATTCAAAATTAAAAGCTCCAGCAGAGCCATAATGTTTATAGCTAAATTAATTATACGCAATAAAAAAAGCTTCAGCGAAGCGATATACATTTTATTCTCTTAGTTCAAATGTCACCCGATAGGGGTTTGTTTTACCCGATTCTGTATTTCTATAAACATATTGTCCCGCTGGGACTTTTATGCTTTGTAGTTTCTTATCCGCTCCAATGAGAAATTACAAATTTTTGATAGAAAAGAAATATATGATGTGCAAAGTCTTTGATTTCCCACAGCGTGGTAAAATGGCATTAATTTTACATAATTTCAATTTAATTTTTAATAATAATTTGAAATTCAATTAATTAACTTTTATTAAACAAAGCTTTAACATGCTCAGTTTTCCCGAGCTGTTTGAAATAACTAATTTTAAGTAAATCAAAATTAATAACATTTTAAAATTTAAAATTATGAAAAGTATAGCCATATTAGCCACAAACGGTTTTGAAGAATCAGAATTATCATCACCTAAAGCCTATCTGGAAGAGCAAGGCTGGAAAGCAGATATAATCAGTTTGAAACCTGGAACTATCAAGGCTTGGAAAGACGGGAATTGGAGCAATGAATATAATGTTGATGTAGTATTAGATCAGGCAAATGAAGCAGATTACGATGCTTTGGTTCTTCCGGGAGGCGTTTTAAACCCTGATTCATTGAGAAGAGAAGAAGCTGCAGTAAATTTTGTACGCTCCTTTTTTGAAAGTAAAAAACCAGTTGCCGCTATTTGTCATGGCCCTCAGATTCTGGTAGATGCTGATGTTTTGCAAGGCCGAAAAGTAACTTCGTTTTTCTCTGTTAAAAACGATTTAAAAAATGCCGGAGCACAATGGGAAGACTCAGAAGTAGTAGTAGACAATGGATTGGTGACCAGCCGAAACCCGAATGATTTGCCCGCTTTTAATAAAAAAATGGTGGAAGAAATTAAAGAAGGAATACACGAGCGTCAGACCGTGTAAAAAGATATTTTTATTTATCAAGGTGCAAAAAATGCAAGATCAATTTTGGTCTTGCATTTTTTTTGTAATATATCCAAAATTAAAAACTCCAGCGGAGCCATAATGTTTATAGAATTTGTTTTAAAATAATTAATAATTGGAAATATTCAAAATTAAAAGCTCCGGCGGAGCTATAATGTTTATAGCTAATTAATTATACGCAAGAAAAAAAAGCTTCAGCGAAGCGATACATTTATTCACTTAGAATTTAATGTCACCCCGATGGGGTTTTGTGGTACGGATTCTGTATTTCTATAAACATATTGTCCCGCTGGGACATGCACTGCTTTGTATTTTCTTTTTCGGCTTTGTGAAAATCTTCTGACTTGTACCGCAAAAATTACCTTTGAACAATATAATCTAAGAAGCTTCCTCCTCTAGCGAGTGTCCCGCTTGTGCCCGCACAGTATTCAAATTTTTTGTTATTGAAAGTGACTTAACTACGTTTTTTATTTTATAATTTTTCGCATTTCCTTTTCAGAATACTCGAAACTATCGATCTTACCATTTCGATGTTTTATTTTTACAATGATTTTATTATAATTAAATGGTGAATTTATTCTAATTAAAAATTTATAATAAATACCAGCTATTTTTCCTGAATGCATTTTTATGTTTTGCAAATCAGTATCCAATAAATCACTATTTGTTACTGTACATTGATAGTTATTTTTTCCAGTTTTCATTTTAATTTCTTCTGTTTGAACCTTTTCAGGCTTATATATGTAACCAATGTCCCGAGTTTCATCATCAACTTTTTTATAATGATCTAAACGTGATTGACTACTTTCTTCTATTTTGAAAGAGTCAATAATTTTATTCATTCGATCAGTATATTTCTGCTCTTGAGATGTATTGGTCCAAGACATTATTTGGTAATATCTTTTATTACTTTCAATAACTGCGTATCGATAAAAAGCTGGATAACCATCATTAATTCCTGACATAGAAAATACAATTGCATTTGAATGGTTAATTTTCTTCTTTTCTATATTGTATACCTTGAAGTCTTTTGATGTTATTTCCTTAAAATGATTTACAATAACTTTATAGTAGCCATCAAGATCTGTAGTTGTATTGTATATTTCCTTATTAACAGCTTTATTAAATACATCTTTTGATTCATCTAATACCATGATATAAAAATCCTGGTTAGTATTTTCGAATTGTATTGATGCAATACTATTTAATTTATTTGTTTGCTCAAGACTTTCAGGAATTAGCAATGAAAATTTATTTTCGACTGTTTTCTTTTCATATTTTTCATTTTGAAGATTTTCATTACAAGAAGAAAGTAATACAAGAAATAGTAAGGAAATAATTTTTTTCATAAGATGTTTTTTAGTCTTTTTATTTGCAGTAATATTAAGTTAAAATAAAACAATGAGCAATCTTATTTTGTGTCTTTAGAAATACATAATGTGCAATTTCTTATTGGCAGGCTTCAGCATTGTGAGATTATTTATCAAATTTTGATTCCATAAACTCAACTACACTCATACGATAACAATCAGGTTTTAAAAAAACTCAGAGAATCTTCGCGATACCTTCGCGAATCTGCGAAACTATAAAAACAAAAAAAGGGCAGCACTCCAAAGAGTGCTGCCCTCAAGGCAAATAGATTTGCAAATTAAACCAGTACTGATTTAAAATGCCGCATTAAATAATTGCGTACAGTTTTTGGTAATCTACTACAGAAGGCTAAACGCAGGTTATTCGTTTATAATATCTCCCTCTTTAGTTTCTTCGCTGGCGATTTTTACCAGTTTATCATTTCGGTTCAAATCTCCAAAAATTTCAATTTTTTCTTCGATTTCCCTTCCTTTTTTAACTTCAACTTTATGTGCTTTATGATCGATTACTCTCACTACAAAAGTTCCCTCAGCCGAGTTGATCAAAGCCGATTTTGGTATTACAAATGTGCTGTCTTTCGCGTTAAGCGGTAACAAAACTTCGGCAACCATTCCTGGTAAAAGATCTTTTTTGGTGTTTAGAACATCCATTTCTACACGTTCAGAACGTAATTTTAAATCTAAAGCTCCGGACATTCTGGTAATTTTAGCTTTAAAAGTTTCCGGTAGTGATTTTACTGAAAAACTCATTTCGTCTCCCTGATGCAAATATCCTGTATACAATTCCGGAATAGAAACCGCCAAACGCAATTTATCCTGTTGCTGAATCGTTAATAAAGGCAAATCTGAACCTTTTCCTGCCGGACCAACAAATGTTCCTAAGTTGACATTTCTTGCTGCAACAACTCCGTCAAAAGGGGCACGGATTTCAAGATAGCCTCTCATAATCGAAACTTCCTTATGTGCAGCAATTGCCGCCTGATATTGTGCGTAATCAGAATTTTTCTTTCCGTTTGCCATTTCCAGATCATTTTTAGAAATAGTTCCTTCTACTTTACTGGTTTCGTACAAGCGGTTGTAAGTGCTTTTACTCGTAGTATAAATAGCTTCCATCGATTTTAATCTCGATTCGGCTGCAGCCAGCTGCGAACTGATCTCTGGTGCTTCTAAAACAATTAAAAGCTGTCCTTTGGTCACTTTAGAACCAATATCTACTTTTAGTGTTTTTACAAAACTGCTTACTTTAGCATACAAATCTACTTGTTGAAAACCGGTTAACTCTGCCGGTAAACGTAGCTCAGTTGTTAGTTTTTCTTTGGCAAGAAGAAAAGTTTCTACTTTTGGCTGAAGTTCTGGCGTAGCTTCTTCTTTTTTCTTCGATTCACAGCTGCTTAGTACTACTAAAGCTGTAAATAATAATGCAGTTGATTTTATAATGTTATTTTTCATAAATGTAAAATTTATTTTATGTCGGTCATTTATGTTATCGCCTTTATTTGTTGGTATTTGTTTGCAACAAATCATTTTTTTGTGGCGATTTCATTTCCTGATTTTAATGATGAGATATAATGGATACTTTCTTCGTCTTCCGGATCTAAAGAAACAGACTGTGTCGATGTTTTTTCTTGTGCCCAGGCAAAAATCTGAGGCAAGATAAGCAATACTGCAAAGGTTGAGAATAATAGTCCACCGATTACGGCTCTTCCTAAAGGAGAAACCTGATCGCCGCCTTCGCCATGACCAATTGCCATTGGCAGCATTCCGGCAATCATCGCCACAGAAGTCATGATAATCGGGCGCAGACGCAATGCTGCAGCCTCACGAGCCGATTCTAATGCGTTTCCGTTTATTTTTCGGAGCTGTTCAGCGTTCGTGACCAAAAGAACGGCGTTGGCAATCGAAACTCCGACCGACATGATGATTCCCATATACGATTGCAGGTTAAGTGTTGAACCTGTAATCATCAGCATTAACAATGCTCCCAAAACTACCGCAGGAACGGTGGTCAGGATAACCACAGAAACCTTGAATGATTGAAAATTAGCGGCCAACATTAAGAAGATTACAAAAATGGCAACCAATAACCCGACTTGTAAACTGCTTAATGTTTCGCTCAGTACTTTACTTAATCCAATTGGCGTAATAAACAAACCACGAGGCAATTCGCCTAAAGAATTAATTGTTGCATCAACATCTTTTACGGCCGTTCCTAAATCGGTCTGGCTGATGTTGGCTGTAACAGTAATGTACGGCATAGCCCCTAAATTATCATTTTCACCACTTACATAAGCGGGTGTAATTTTTGCCACGTCACTCAATACGGGACGAAGCGAATTCTTTAATACCGGAATTTCTCCAATATCAGTTTTGCTTTTCATTTTATTCAAAGGAACCTGAACCTGAACGTTGTATGATAATCCTGCTCTTTCGTCTACCCATGTATTTTTTTCTGTATATCGGGATGATGAAGTAGATGCAATAAGTGATCTTGAAATATCGTTCATATCAACACCTAATTCTGCAGCGCGGGTTCTGTCAATATCAATGTTCATTGCCGGATAATGAATCGGCTGCCCGATTTGAACGTCTCTGAAATAAGAAATCGTTTTTAGTTTTTCTACAATCTGATTGGCATACAGTTCATTTCGTTTTTTGTCTTTTCCTGCAATTCTAACCTCGATTGGAGTTGGCGATCCCTGACTTAAAACCTTATCTGTTAATTCGATTGGCTCAAAAGAAACTCTGGTATTCGGAAGCACTTTTTTTATCCTTGCTCTAAAATCGTCTTTAAAATCATCCATATCAACATGGTATTCTTTTAAACTTACCTGAAAAACGGCTTCGTGAGAACCAGCCATAAACAAATAAATCGGGTTGATTGAGAACAGGGAAGGGTGCTGACCTACATACACAGACGAAATTCCGATATGTTCCTTTCCGACCATTTTTTCTAATTCTTTCAGTACTATAACAGCTTGTTCTTCTGTACGTTCCAATCTTGTTCCGTCAACAGCACGAATTCTTAACTGAAACTGGCTTGAGTTTACTTTTGGAAAAACATCCTTTCCGATAAAAGAAATAAAAACAACAGCAAGAACAATTGCAGATATCAGATAAACGATACTGGTCACTTTTTTATGAACAAACAAACGATCTAACGTTCTCATGAATCGGATTTTGAATCGCTCAAAAGCACCAATTTTGCCGTTATTGTTTGTGTCTTCTTTTTCTACCATTACTTTTTTCTGAGAGATCAGATCTTTCTCAGATTCAGGTGTTAATCCGCATTGATTAAACTCGGCTTCGTCATCTGTAATGTTTGGTTCGTGCGCATGTTTTGGGTGCGCTTTCATCATCCAGTTGGCCATTACGGGAACAAAAGTCTGAGAAAGTAAAAAAGAAATAACCATAGAAAATCCGATTGCCAATGCTAACGGAAGGAATAATGCTCCCGGAATTCCGACCATAGTAAATGCCGGAGCAAATACCGCAAGAATACAAAGAAGGATCAATAATTTTGGCAATGCAATTTCCTGACAGGCATCCCAAATTGCGAGTGCTTTTGGTTTTCCCATGTCGAGATGCTGGTGAATGTTTTCGATTGTCACCGTACTTTCATCCACCAAAATACCAATTGCCAAAGCTAATCCGCTTAAAGACATTAAATTGATGGTTTGTCCGAATAATTTTAAAAACAAAACCCCTGAAATAATCGAAATCGGAATGGTCATAATTACAATTAAGGCGGCACGTCTGTCTCCAAGGAAAAGCAATACCATTAATCCGGTCAAAACCGCTCCGATGATTCCCTCAGTAATCAAACTTTTTACCGAATTAATTACATAAACTGACTGGTCAAATTCATAAGATAATTTAACGTCTTCCGGAAGTGTACTTTGAATTTTAGGCAATTCTGCTTTTAATTTCTGAACCACATCCCAGGTAGAAGCGTCTCCTGCTTTTGCTATACTGATATAAACCGAGCGTTTTCCGTTTACCAATGCATAACCTGCCGTGATATCGGCACCATCTTTTACACTGGCAACATCACCTAATTTTAAGTTCTGAACACCACCTTTGAATAACGGAATCTGTTCAAAATCCTTAACTTCCTTAATCGTATTGTTTGTTGGCGTGATATAGTTGATATCGCCCATTCTCACGTTTCCGGATGGAGCTGTTTGGTTGTTGATACGAATCGCTTCTACGATTTGGTCCGGCGTCATATTGTGCGAACGCAGCAAATCTGGATCAACGTTTACCTCAATAGTTCTTGGGCTTCCGCCGAAAGGTGCCGGAGAAAGTAAACCGGGAATCGAAGTAAACGAAGCACGAACATAAACGTTGGCCAAATCCTGCAATTCATTATTTGATCTGATTTTACTGCTCAAAACCAATTGACCAATTGGCAATGACGAAGCATCAAAACGAATGATAAACGGAGGCTGGGTTCCCGGAGGAAATGCCGCTTGGATCCTGTTCGAAAGCGAACTTAATTCGGCTGCAGCCTGAGCCATATTTGTGTTTTCATAATAGGTTAATTTCATGATCATTAACCCCTGAATATTTTTGGTTTCAACAGATTTTACACCATTGGCAAAGGGTAAAATGTTAACGTAAGTTTTAGCAAAATAAGCTTCCATCTGGTCTGGAGTATAACCCCCAAAAGGATGCGCGATGTAAATAACCGGCAAATTCATCTTTGGAAGAATATCTACCTTAATGTCTTTGATGGCACCAATTCCGAAGAAAAATAAACCAGCAACCATTACTAGTATGGAGATGGGTTTGCGGAGTGCAAAACGTATTAAATTCATTAGGCTCTATAATTAAAATTCATTTATAAATAAGTCAAAATTGCCTGTTGCTGCAACTTTTAATAAAAACGACTGCCACACATTGTTGTTTACAATATCACGATCGATTTCGGCACGGTTTAAAGTGTACATAATTTGGGTTAAATCAGTTAAATCAGTCAAACCGTTTTTATATAAAGTCGATTTTTGCAAGTACGCTTTCTGGGCTGCATTTACCTGAATTGGCGCTTCGGCATAATTCTCTAATGTGATTCTTATCTTATCTTCGGCAAAATTCAATTGCGATTTTAATTGCCTGTCGGCCTGATTGTATTCTTCCTGTAAGGCCTGTGACACATATTTTTGAGCACTTACTTGTTTACTCATCCTGAAAGGTGTTGTCAAATTCCAGGTAATTCCAACTCCTATTAAATAATTCGTACGATCCGGATTTACACCATCCCAGTAATTTCTCGTAAAGGCCGTTTGATCTGCTGCGTACGCCGAATCAAATCCTGATGCTCTCGTTTGTAAAACACCAAAAGCCGTCATTGTTGGGTAGTAAAAACGCTTGTATAATGTAACCTGCTGATTGCTGTAATCAATTCTGGTTTTATACAATTGCAGTAATGGGTGAAGGCTATCACTTGTTTTCTCTTCCAACAAAAGTGCTTTCGGAATATTGGTTACAAATAAAGTATCCGTTATAAAATCCTGTGGCGCAACCCCCATCAAATCAACAAGTTTATTGTTTTGTTCTTTTACGAAATTCTTCGCCAGATTTAAAGCAATTTTAGCTTTTGAAACTTCGGCTGTAGCCAAAGTAGAATCCACGCCTGCCAATAATCCGTTTTTAACGCGAACAACAGCTGTTCTTTTAAAAACTTCGGCACGGCTTAAATTCTTTTGCTGGGAAATCAGTAATCTTTGGCTGGCCAGCAAATTAAGGTAAGCGGCAGAAATTTTAATTTCCTGCTGAAACATTTCCTGTTTTAAGTCATTTTCTTTGGCCTTAACGTCAACTTTTGCCAGATTGATTCGTTCTTTTGCTTTTCCGAAGGTGAAAAAATCCCAGTTCATGTTGACTAAATACAGGGCTCCAAAAGCAGAGTTCCAGTTTTGCTGGGGAAGAGGTAATCCTGATGAAGCAACACCAAGACCTCCAAAACCATACAAAGGTCCATTTTGTCCGTTTACAGTTCCGTAATCCTGTTGTGCAGACAAATTTAAATTAGGTAAATAATCACGGCGGGATTGTTTGAGTGTCTCGCGTGAAGCGCTGCTGTAGTTGTTTTTTGCTTTGATCGACCCATAGTTTTCAAGACCTGTTTTTATAGCTTCTTTTAAAGACAGAGTTTGTGAATAACCAAGAGAGGCAAAAATCAAGAAAAATAATAAAGTAATTTTTTTGAAATACATAAAACTCAAAGTGTGAAATTATAGCGCAAAACTATTTTACTTCTCCTGATTTTTGCCATCTTAAATGATGTAAGCCACTAATAAATGACCAATTCAATTGGTCATTTATTAGAAATAAAAATTAAATTTTTGTCCGTACTTTGTAAACTATTTAAGCAGTAAGAATGAGCAGACAATTTGATAATATATTGGATAACAAGTGGTGGCAGGAGGTTGCCGTTGTTGCCTTTTCTTTTACGACTTATACCCTGAAGAACGACTGGATGCTGTTTAGCTCCTTTACTTCTATATTGATGGGGGTATTTTTCTATTGCGTATTATATATGCACGCTCAGTTTAACCGTTTTTTTCTGCTGCCAATACTTTTTAAAACTAAAAAACCTTTTACCTATATTCTTTTAACGCTATTTGGTGTCTTTGTTTTTTCACTTGTTTTATATGAAATTACAATGCTGGATATGTTTAGCAATTGCAGACTGTATCAAAACTCGCATCAAAGAAGTTATGTGTATCAATTGGCAAGTGTATTGGGAACTTTGGTTTGTATTTTGAGCCCGATTATTGTTTTTAAATTCTACAGAATTCACAGAAAACAAACAAATGAAACACTATTGTTTAATGAGATGCAGCTCAATTCTTTAAAAGGACAATTGAACCCTCATTTTTTATTCAATACATTTAATACACTTTACGGCATCAGTTTAGAATTTCCGGACAGAACTCCGGATTTGATTATGAAAGTTTCGCAGTTAATGCGTTATCAGCTCGAAAGCAACAACAAAAAATGTGTGACGCTGGAAGATGAATTAGAGTTTATAAACAGTTATGTTCAGCTCGAAAAAGAAAGAGTAGGATATCGCTGTGATATTACGTACGATTGTAAAATCGATAACGAAAATGCCTATAAAGTTTCTCCCATGCTTTTGATCGCTTTTATAGAAAATGCTTTTAAACACGGGACTTGCGCCATAGAAAAATGTTTTGTACGTATAATTGTAACAGTCGAAAACGGCTTATTGCACCTGCATGTGGTAAATTCAATTCCCAATAAAAAGACAGATGTAGTTTCTACTAAAATTGGCCTGCAAAATACAATCGAACGTTTGAATCTCATTTATGGCAAAGACTATAAACTGAATATTCAGGAAGATAAAAACACTTATATAGTAGATTTGAAATTGCAGCTGAAAAAGATTGTAGAATGAAAGAATCCAAAAAATGTATTATTGTCGATGATGAGCCGGCAGCACATTATGTTCTGGCCAATTACATCAAGCAAAATCCAAATCTGGAACTTGTTTTTCAAGCCTATAACGGAATAGAAGCAATGGATTACCTCCGTGAAAATAAGGTAGATTTGATGTTTTTGGATATCAATATGCCGGAAATTTCGGGAATGGAACTTTTAAAAATTCTTCATGTGCATCCAAAAACCATCCTTACAACGGCTTACTCAGAATTTGCCCTTGAAAGTTATGATTACGGAGTGATTGATTATCTTTTAAAACCCATTTATTTCCCAAGATTCCTAAAGGCTATTGATCGTTTTTTTTCTACTGAAAATACAGTGCATAAAGAGGAAGAAGTGGTCAGTTCGGTACCTGTAAAAGTAGACGGCTATTTTGTAGACATAGCGTTAGACCAGCTTTTGTATGCCCAGAGTTTTGGTAATTACGTAAAGCTGTACACCGTAAAAAGGACTTATCTGGCCTCGATAACCACTACAGAATTTGAAAAATGCCTTCCGGAGAACTTTATCCGAATTCATAAATCATATATCGTGGCACTTGATAAAATTGAGGAAACAGAAAAAGATTTTATCGTTATAAAAAAAGAAAAACTGCCAATTGGCATTACGTATAGAAGGGAGCTAATTGAGAGGTTAAAAAAGTTTGATTTGTAGTATGATTATTTTATAAGATTTAATCTTGTCTTCATTTTAAAGTAGTAATTTTAATACGTTATTTTAAGGATTGTTAATTAAATAATTGGAATCATGAAAAATGTATTGGTCGTTTTTACTTTTTTATTCAGCAGTTTTTTGATTGCTCAGGAAGGAACGAATATGAAGAAAGTAGTAACGCCGCCCGAAAAGGTAAAGTTTGCTTTTGAAAAAGAATATCCGAATAAAATTCCTGTCTGGTCAGAAGAATATGTAGGAGATGATGATGATGAAATCAGGTATGAAGCTAAGTTTAATACTGATACTAACACCAAAACACTCGCTGTTTATGATAACCTGGGAGTTTTAAAAGCTTTGGAAACACAGATTTCGTTAAGTCAGCTTCCGCAAAAAGCCAAGAATTATCTAAAGAAAAATTATCCGGCCAGTGCCATTCGTGAAATAGCTGTTGTGGTAGATTATAAAAACAAAACAACTTACGAAGTTGGAGTAGAAAAAGGAGGAAAGTTTTACGATGTTGTTTTTGATAAAAACGGCGGCTTTGATGTAATAATAGAAAAAAATTAAAAATTTGTAGGAAAAAAGTTATAATATGTTTAATTTTAATGTTTTAATCAAAAACCTAAAACATGAAAAATTTTTACATATTGATTTTTTTTACTTGCAGTACTTTTCTAATAGGACAAAACGCGATTTTAGTGCCGCCAGAAAATATAAGAATAGCTTTTGAAAATCGCTATCCCAATAAGAAACCGGTATGGAATATAGAATATAGCAGTAAAGGTGACGATGTTATTTTTGAAGCAAAATTTGATGAAACATCAAATAAAAAAGCATATGCCAGATATGACAAAAACGGTAAATTTAAAGCTTATAAAAGCCAAATAGTTTTTAGTAATCTGCCACAAAAAGCGCAGATGTATCTTAAGACAAATTATGGCGTGAAATCTTGCAAGACATTTTTCTCCGTTGTAAATGGCTTAAATGCAAAAAGCTATGAAGCAGGTGTTATAAAAAGCTCGAAATTCTATAATATAATTTTTGATCAGAAAGGTGAATTTTACAAAAAAATTCAGATACAATAAATTGCTTTACTAATTCAATATTTTTGAACATCAAACCCGATAAGCTTTAAATGCTTATCGGGTTTTGTTGTTTTTAATTCTTCCGGCGGGTTACAAGTTCATTCCGCCAGAAACTTCAATTCTTTGTGCATTTATCCAGCGTGCATCTTCAGTACATAAAAAGGCTACAACGCCTCCAATATCGTCAGGAAGACCAACCCTGCCAAGTGCTGTGATAGAAGCAAGGGTTTGATTTAACTGCTCGTTATCACGAACCACACCGCCGCCAAAATCAGTTTCGATAGCACCAGGAGCAACTACGTTGACTTTTATTTGTCTTTCGCCTAATTCTTTTGCCTGATATTTTGTCAAGGTTTCTATAGCGCCTTTCATAGAGGCATAGGCCGCATAACCAGGAGAAGAGAATCGGGCCAGACCGGTTGAAATATTGATGATTCCACCGCCATCATTCATTACGTGCAATGCTTTTTGAGTAATAAAAAATGGACCTTTGAACTGAATATTATTCAATTGATCAAATTCTACTTCTGTTGTTCCAATAAACGAATTGTAAATTCCGATTCCGGCATTATTTATTAGGAAATCAAATTTATCTGTTTTAAAAGTATTTTTCAAAGTTGCTTTTACTTCTTCAAAAAAAGAATTAAAAGTACCTGAATCAGCAACGTTTAACTGAAGTGAAGCTGCTTTTTGGCCCAAACTTTCAATTTCTTTTACAACAGCATCAGCTTCTTCTTTTTTACTGTTGTATGTAATAATTACGTCAAGTCCTTTTTTTGCAATTGCAATTGCCATATTTTTTCCTAAACCTCTGCTTCCTCCTGTAACCAGAGCTATTTTTGTATTTATTGCCATTTTATGTTTGTTTTTGAATGTTAATTAATTAGAATGTAATGCTTCAAAATGTGCTTTTAATTCCGGTACGCTTGCATTTAATCTTGTTTCACTGGTTCCGAATGTAAGTTCGTTTCTGCCTTCTTTTAATTGTTGAAAAATAGAAACAATAAAATCAGCTACACTTGGATGTGCGTCGTGCAAACCAACTCCGCCCAAATCTGTATTCAATGCCGGCGGAATAATCTCGATCACTTCAATATTTTTTGCTTTTAATAAATGACGAAGCGATAGCGTAAACGACCGGAAAAAAGCTTTTGTAGCAGAATAAACCGGGACTTTTGCAAAAGGCGAAAATGCCAGTCCTGACGTTACATTCATTACCGTCGTAAGCGATTTCAACTCAATAAAAAGTGAAGTCAAATGCAATGGGGCTTCAATATTGGTATTGATTTCAGATTTCATGCTTTCGTAAAAACCGGCATCCGAAACCGAAACCCATTTCTGGATTCCTGCATTATTAATTAAGACATTTAAATCGCTGTGGTTTTCTTTTACCCATTCATAAAGAGCAATACGCTCGGCTTCAACTGTTAAATCACAAACTTTTGTAATTACAGAAGGAAATTGTGCCTTAACGTCATTTAATATGGATTCTCTTCTTCCGCAAATAATCACCGTGTTGTTTTCTTCGATAAATCGTTGCGTAAGCCCAAGTCCGATACCGCTTGCGCCACCGGTTATTAAAATTTTGTTGTTTGATAAATTCATCTTTTCTATCTTTTAAATTGATAAGACAAAGGTAGGAGTGAAGCAGAGATAGCGAGTTGTAAATATCAAATCGATATTTGCGAAATTCAAATCAGGGAATTCAAAATTCAATTTCAATTTCAAATTTCAAATTTCAAAAGCTTTGTCAAAGTTTCAAACTTTGACAAAGTTCTAACCTGAAACCTTTAGGTCTTCCTGAGCGAAGTCGAAGGACACGTACTTTATGGAGTTAGCATGCGATCCTTCGACTTCGCTCAGGAGGACAAAGCTTTGTAACAATCTACAATCTACAATCTACAAATTTCTAACCTGAAACCTTTATGTCTTCCTGAGCGAAGTCGAAGGACACGTACTGTAGAACACACATTATAGACTTAGCATGCGATCCTTCGACTTCGCTCAGGAGGACAAGCTTTGTAACAATCTAAAATCTACAATCTACAATCTAAAATCTACAATCTAAAACAATCTAACTCCTAAAAGCCAAAGGCGTTAAAGAAGTTTGTTTCTTGAAGAAGTTAGAAAAATGAGCCAATTCTTCAAAACCTAAAGCATAGGCAATTTCAGAGATATTCCAATCCGTTTGTTTTAAGAGAATTTTTGCTTCGTTTGTCAATCGGCTGCTAATTAATTCGGTGGTTGTTTTTCCGGTATTTTCTTTTAATACCTTATTTAAATGATTGACATGAATTGCTAACCTGTCTGCAAAATCCTTGGCGGTTCTAAGTGTAAGTCGCTGATGTGGAGACTCTATCGGGAATTGTCTTTCTAATAATTCTGCAAATAAAGAAGAAACCCGTGCAGCCGAATTATGTTTAGAATAAAGTGCTGTTATAGGCTGTAATTTTTGACCAAAGTGAATTAACTCTGCTACATAATTACGAATTAAGTCATATTTATAAATATAATCAGAGTTGATTTCTTTTTGTATTTTATTGAATATCAACTCAACTTCCAAAACTTCTTCATCAGATAATTGAAAAATAGGGTAGCCGTCTGAAGCAAAAATAGGAAGTTCATCCAGATCAATTCCACTTTTGTTTTTGGATAAAAATTCGCTGGTAAAAACACAAAATTGTCCTGATTGATTGGTGTCCTGTGGTATATAATTGTACGGAATTTTTGGCGTTGCAAATAAAAGTCCCTGCTTTTCGATTTCGATTATTTTATCGGCATATTCCGATCTGTTTTTACCCCTAATTAAACTTATCTTGTAGTAAGCCCTTCTGTCATAAGGCATAAAAGATTTGCCCTGCATTCTTTCCAGAAGTTCTTTAATATCAAAGACATTAAAATGACCAATTTCTTTTTTGATGTCATTTGGCAATAAAGAATTTGGTTCAACGTCTGAACCTTCGGTAATATCCTGATAAAACGAATCGAGAGATTTCATAAGCGTGAATTGTAAAATTCAAATATACGAAAAATAGAAGATTGTTTTTTTAGTTTCAGGTTTCAAGTTTCAAGTTTCGCATTTTGTCATCCTGACGGAGGAAGGGATTACATCCTTAACTCGATAAAGATTGGCGACTCCAGAAACTAAATTTCTTATGTGGTCCTTCCTTCGTCAGGATGACAAGATTGTGTTGTGTTAAAACAAACTTCCCTGAATTAGTTCTGGTTTGGGGTTACTTCCAAAAGAAAAAGTATCAATTACAAAAAATTGTTTTTTAACGGGGTCTAATTCCCGTAAAACAATTTCGCAGCATAAAAAATGCATATCGATTGTAGTAAAAAGCTGTGATGCGATTTTAAGATTCTCGGGAGTTAATCGTCTGGCTATAGACATATGAGGATCGTCACTTTTTTTCAGGTTTAAAGGTTTCAGCGTTTCCTGAGTTTTTTTCAGAATGGGTTTCAGTTTTTCCTTTGATATTTCGTTAGGAGAAATAAAAAAAGCGCCACTATTTTCATAAGCTCCAAAATGATCTAAATTAACCTGAAAAGGAGTAAAGGTATCGCAGATTTTAAACATTTTTTGTTTGTATTTGTCTATCTCTGATTCTGAAATCGTAAACTCGCAAATGGTAATATGTGCAACGGAATTACAGCTGTTATACCAATCTATTTTACTCTTTAAATAATCCTTCATTGTTTTGACAGCATCAATAACATCTTGCGAAGGATAAATAGCAACAGAATATTTCTTGTCCATTTGTACCGTTTTGGGTTACACAAATTTAAAATTTAAATTGAGCTGTAATTGCAGAATAAAATAATCTTTGCGTTGGACGGATTAAAATCCATCCCTACAAATGGATCGAATCTACGATTCTATAAATTTAAATTTCAATTGCGCTGTCAAAGCTCATAAAATATGATCTTTTTCCTGTTCCTTCTTCTTCAAAACAATGAAAGATTATTTTAAAAGTAAAATCCCGATACCTAAATTTTTCCTTTTAGATGTAATCGGTGATAAATTTCAGATTGTAATAATCCGCTGCCTCCGCCAAAATGTTCAATTACTTCTGTTTCAGGCTGATGTTTTAAACAAAAGTGCGTAAACTCTTTTTCGATATGGTCTTCAATTCCGGAACTCAGTAAAACCATATCAATTTTGTTTTTTAGAAAATAATCCTGAGCTAATTTTTCATCGTTAAAAGCTACAGCATTCCAATTTTCATTAGCATTTACAAGTCTAAGTAAAATGGGCAGAATTGCTTCATTTTTTCCGAGTATTAAGAATTCAAGTATTTTCATAATCAGTAATTTATATTACAAATGTATTTGTTAAATCTTGGTTTCAACTTAATCTAGGACAAGAAATGTACCAGTCGAGACGTTTTTTATCCTAATAATAAAAGGCCGGTAATCCAGAACTGAATAATATCCCAGTTCATTTTGAATTTTTGTGGAGAAAACCCATAAAAAGACTTAAAAGCTGCCGAGAAGTGCGAAACATCTTTATAGCCGCATTTATAAGCGACTTCACTTACTGTAATTGCTTTATTTTGAAACAATTCTTTTGCCCGTTCCATTCGCAGCTTAATGATATAGCTTTTTACGGTCGTGCCAAAACAGGCTTTAAAACCTTTTTTAAGTTTAAATTCATTTAATGAAATGATACGGGAAAGCTCTGTTAATGTTGGTGCATTTGCGCAATCATTTTCTATTATTTGTTTGGCTTCCTGTAGTTTGACATAATCATCTGGTATGATAGTTTCTTTTTGCTGAGAATTATTAATAAGAGTTTCAAGCTGATGGATCAGAAGTTCTTTGATTTTGGCTTCGATATACATCTTTTTTAAGGCTCCCTGACGGGTACAGTTTTTTATTTCGGATATAATCCATTGTATTGAAGGAGTAAAAGGAAGGTATTCGGAGGTTAAATAACTTGATTGTTTAAATAATATATTTTTTGAGAATTTTTCATGGATCTTCCAGTCTTCATTGATAATTGCAGAATAAAATTCTTTGGATAAAATGATGGACAAATAGTTAATTTGCTCAAAAGCAGGAATTTTAAAAGTAGCATTAAAATGCGAAGTGTAGAAAATGTTGTGTGTGTTTTCTTTAGAAAATTTTTCTGATTCTAATTCTTCGATATGTGTTTCTACGTTATTAGAACTTATAAAATTCATGATGACAGATTCTTCATCGATTTCAAATTCAATTGTTTGCGGAGTAAAAAAATATAACTGAGTATCAAGTAGAACCATTCCGTCACTTATTAAATGATGGCTTTTTATTTCCTCAGTTCCTTCATTTTTTATTTCAATATTTTCTTCTTTTAAAAGGCTTTTTGGGTCGTATTGATTACGAGTTTCAATATCAATAATTAATTTTTTGTGCGCTAAAAGTTTCGATGTGATTTTCAAAATTTAATCCGTTTTTACAAAATAATAATCCGTTTTTCCCTATCATTTTGATGAAGATGAAGGTACTTTTGCGACAAAGTTATTTATAATTAGTCTAATTAAAGATATGTCAACCCATAAATTTTTATTTTTTATTTCATTTTTCTTCTTTCCCTTCTTGTCATTTTCTCAGCAAAATCAAGGTTTTACAGTATCTGGGCAAGTTTCTGAAAAATCAGGACAAAGTATTCCTTTCGCTACAATTATTATAGAAAAAACTGACTTAAGTTTAATTTCTGATGAAAATGGAAAGTTTATTTTTAAAAATGTGAAGCCGGGTAAATACAACTTAAAAATTACTGCAGTTGGTTTTTCTGACCTTAAAAAAAACATTCAGGTTTCAGAAAATAATATTGATTTTTCAGTTCAGTTAGAAAACGAATTAAACGAGTTAGAAAGTGTTACCGTTTTGGGGCGTTCTGCAACAGACAAAGTAAACAAACAAGCTTATAATGTAACGGCAATTGATGCAAAAAAGCTGCACAATTCTACTCTGGATTTAGCGCATGCACTTGACAGGGTTTCAGGAGTTCGCGTTCGAGAAGCAGGAGGAGTGGGTTCGAGATCAGATCTTTCGATTAATGGTTTTTCCGGAAATCAAATAAAAGTTTTTATAGACGGTGTTCCTATGGACAATTTCGGATCTTCTTTTCAAATGAATAATATTCCGATCAATCTCGCAGAACGTGTTGAAGTTTATAAGGGAGTTGTTCCGGTTTGGCTGGGAGGTGATGCGCTGGGAGGTGCTGTAAATATTGTAACGAACAGTAAACCCAGAACTTATCTGGATGCGTCCTACTCATTTGGTTCTTTTAATACCCACAGAAGTAATATTAATG
>Ga0307410_10000100_pt1 | contig 30064 bp, 29 predicted proteins | sample 322Ometagenome_3_FD_203707 | JGI IMG/M metagenome (GOLD analysis project Ga0307410, IMG submission 203707) | Maize rhizosphere microbial communities from greenhouse at UC Davis, California, United States - 322HYB-O-3 | ecosystem: Host-associated > Plants > Roots > Rhizosphere > Soil | place... | reverse complement strand
ACCGCCTGCCCCGATAAGGTTAACCGCTATTGGATTAGTCGGGCTTATCAAATAAGGGTCTGCAAAATGCATTTTGGTTTTCTCGGTATTCATGACAATAGATTTTTAAGTGTTTTGTTATTCTTTTTCAATACTGCTATGGGAAAGGTTCTGCCTGTCGAGATTAAGTCTTTCCACAGGCTCACGCAGTTGCCCTTTACAGGGCTGTTCTCTCCCATCAGGTGGCTGAAATAGCTGTTAAAAAAATAATCCTCCCACGCTCTTATAAATTCCTCCACCGATGCAGAATTTTTAATATCGATACTAACTGAACCCATACATACCCTGCCGTCCTCATAAATATTGAAAAATGGCGCATAATACAATGGTGTTTTCCCTGTTGGTCTCCTACCTGTGGGAAGGGCAAATACCCTAAGGCTGTTTTTGTCCGCCTGCCAGATCATGGGAGGTACAAACCCCTGACCGCTCGGAATCCCTAAACCATCTATAAAATAAAGCGGTCTTTTTTGGGCTTTGGTGTACCACAGCACTGCGCCTTTGTCCCTGTTTGGATTGATGTGCAGGATAGTGGTCGGCAGAATCCCGACGGGTTTCAAAAAAGCAGACTGATTCTGCTTTTCTGTGGTAAGCGCCTTTGCGAGCGCCCCTGCCTCACGCTCTGTAAGTGGATGGGCATTGATGGGCGTGCCGTTTTTATCCATATCAAAATGCTCTACATACACCTCTTTATCTAAAGTGTTACTTTGATAGAAAATAAGAGCGGATTTCGGGTGGTATAGCGTCCCGAAATCTTGCGTTATATCATTTATATTATTCATCTTCGGATTCATTATAATTATACAATAATTCACATAAACTGTCCAAAAGAGTAAACAGTCGGCTTTCAAAATCAAGGCTGCTTTGTGCCAGTTCATTCCCGTCAAAGCATTTTAGAATCGTCGGCTCGTCCATTGAACCGTACTCGTTAAACTCGTTGTTGATGCTCTCCTCTATGCTTTCATACAGCCATCCTTTGGTATTGGAAATAAAGGAAATGTACTTTTCCATCCCAATGCTCTCGCTTTCCGTGTCGTACTCCTCGTCTCTTTCCTGTAGCGGTGCATTTCTAAAAATGCTTTCATCAGGATAGTCGGCAAATAATGCAAAGGCTTTTTGGGCTATTTCAGAACATTTGTTATCAAAGGCATCACGGCTTTTAAAGCTATTTAAACGCTTTTCGAACACGGCTAAATTCATTCGGTTGAAAATCTTCTGTTCCATAAAGTCCCCGATGTATTCAGCCTTGTCAAACTCCCGCACATACCTTTCGTTTTCCTCCCTGTCCTCGTCCTGCTCTGTCCATTCTCGGTGCATCTCATATAGCCAGTACAAATAACTGCCCTGCTGTCTGTAATACGGTACATCGGCAATATGATACAGATACGAGAAGACCGATAAAAGCAGTTGTGCATTTTTTTTGTATTTGGGGTCTTTGAGCATTTGATAAATCAGTTCAATTGGGATATAATACAGCGTTGTGCCTGTGCTGTATTTTTCCTCGCTGAGCAGATACGTTTTGTGGCTGTCCTGCAATAACCGTAGTTCGGAAAAGCTCCCCACACTTTTTTTGAGTTTCTCTTCCAAATCCCATACAGCCAATGCCATATTATAGGGATATTCAAAATGAGAGCTCGGCATCGGCACAATGCGGTAATGGCCTGCTAGCCTGTCAAGGGAGGCATAAAAATCGCTTTCCATTTTGGAAATATCCCCACAAGCCTGTACCGTTTTATTCTCTTGCAGTCTGGGCAGAAAAGAAACCTTTAGAAAACCATCGGTAGCATGTCCGCAGGAACTGAACTGCGTTTGTCTTTCTGTATTTCGTCTGCATCTTTTGGTCTCTGCATCCAGTGCATGAACCCTGCGAGCTGGACGCGCAACTGTTTTTGTCTTTTTCGCTCGGGCAGTTGAACTGTTCCCGATATGATTTTCTCTTGCATAATTCATGGCTTTAAATTTTGGTTAGCCTTTTGTTCCCATTACCGTTTCAAATCGGTACTCGACAGCATCATCCCTGATAACAGGGGCGGATATTTTGGCGGTTGTGAGTATCGGATAGGTCGGCGCATAAAAATTCAGTACCGCCTCGGTACTCCATCTCGGTTCGGGGTCGGAAAGCCTGATTTCCTGCCCTTTGTCCTTGAGTATAAATACCCGCTGTAAGTGTGTTGCTAGTAACATAATTGCTGTATTTAATTAATATTGTTCCTCTTTGCTGTCTTCGGGGTCGTCTTCCAAGTAATCCGCTTCGGGCTCTTCGATTTCTTCCTCTTGCGTTTCATGCTCCTGCTCATTGGCATATTCAGGAAAAAGTGCTTCCCGTAGCGGTTCGGTCTTTACGGTTTCTGTTGTACTGCCGAACAGATCGGGCGAAAATTTTGCCGACAGTTCGGCTTTTCTCTTGCGTATCTGCTCCGCCTTTAGGGGAAACTCGTGCACTTCGGGCACTTTTATCCACGCCTCACGGAATTTCCCGTCTTTTTCCAGTTCATCAGCTTTTGCCATGGCGTCAGCAAACTTTTTGTCTTTGGCTTCCTGCTCTTTTTTCTGCTTGTCGTCTTTCTCTTTTTCCATTGCCGACTGTATTTTGGTCTGCTCAAGCTGTTTCATATAGCCTTCCATGTCGACCATAAGACCCGAGGCGGACTCAATGGGCGCTGTGATATTGTCAAAAAAACCGCTGTCCAGTTCTTCGGCTGTTCCCCGCAGGTTCAAAGGCGGTATGCTGTGCTTGGCGCTGTCACCGCACGTCTCGTTTTGGAGCATCACCAGTACGATAAGCCTGTCTTCTGCCCCTTTTGCTATTGTAATGTGCAAATCGCCTATGATCTGCAACTGTGCTATCTGATTGAAAAAATTAGTTGTCGTTTCCATAATTTAATTTTAATTTTTTAATGATTGACTCTATGACGCCCTGCTCATCATGTCCCAGTCTGTAAAGGCGATTGATGTAGCTTTTCATATTTTCCTGATATTCCTTTTCTCCCTCTTCCCCTTTTAAGATAAGCAGATGGGTGTTCCAGTTCATTACCGCTTCCCTGATGATGGCTATAAGCTTTTGGGCGTACTTTCTTTCGGCTGTCTGGCTTTTTTTTGAAAGCCCCAGTTCTGCATACATGTCCAAAATGTGCCAATACACGCGGGCTTCCTTGCCTATACTGCGGTGTTTGCTGACAAATTCATTGTAGAGATACAGTATAAACTCAAAATTGTTGCTGTGCTTCCGTGCCATAATTCCTGCGCTTTTATGTTATTAATTGTGCAGAATGTTCAACCCTGCTATCGTATCACTAGCTACTGATTTTAAAGGCTGTCACGGTTTTTGCAACAGCCTTTGGTTTATCTTTCTAATTAAGCTTAAGCATTTCCGCACCATCTGCCTGAAAAGCCGTGCACAGTTCAAATGCCTTTTGGGCTTTCCCCTGCGCTGTGCCTCCCATAACAATGGACTGCAGTTTGGCTTCGCTGTCCTTGTATTTTCGCACATTCTGATAGTAGCCCGTAACCGCATTGTACGCCCCGAAAAGTGTGCCTTTTGTTGTCTCCATCTGCTGAGATTCGCTGGTCATGGCATACGCAAAAGCATCATCGACGGTATTTCTAAACACTGTAGAAACTTCGCTCTCTGCCCCTTCCTTGATTAAAGCTAAAGTTTCGGTATTTGGGCATAACGCCAACTGAATTAGTTTCTTAACTTCTGAATCTGTTACCTTTACTTTAGCCCACTCATTGAAGATGCCTTCAAGCTGAGTGCTCAGCATGTCCGCCAGTTCCATCACTTTATGAGCGTCGTCAAGGCGCTGTTTAGCACCTGAGGTATGGCGGATGCGCACCACGTTGCTCATGGAGCGAAGCGAAGCATTAAGGGTGTTTTGGCACACGATGCGGATGGGCGTAAAAGCCGCTGTGATACTTCCGCTCCCGTCGTGCGAGGTGGTCAGGAAAATGTACTTTTCGGTCACATCATCCCCTTTGCCTACCCTGATATAGTCAGGGAGTTTGGCTGTGATAAAAATGCGTTCCCCATTGCCTAATGCCCCTGCGGTTTCGTAGAGTATACTGTCACCCCCGCCTACTATGGCATCAAAGAAGCTGAACGCCTCTCGGTTCTGCACGATTTGGTAGTCTTTGCCTACTACACCCAAAACGGCATTGTTATCGGTACGGATGGTGGCAAAGCAGTCAGGTACTGCCAGTTCAGTACTGCCCATTTCAATACCATCATTAGTTTGGATAATACCTGATGCTTTTGTGTATAAAGGGCTTTTAGCCACCTCGTAATCAAGCCCTGCGTGTTTTATCGCTTCTGCGCTTGTCGGGTACTGCCCGACGATCTGCCCGAGCCCGTGCCATGCTTTTTCTTTTACGCTGAAAAAAGAATACTTTCCTGTCTGACTGTTGTAATTGATATTATGTGCCATGATATTTGATTTTAAAATTTGATATTAAAATTGTTTAGAACCCTTTACTGCCTGCTCAAAACGGGATGTCGTCCTCAGGCTCTTTTAAGGTGGCTTTTTTGTTTTCTCCCTGCTCTGCAGTCTGCCCTGTTTTCACTGCGTGAGTACCTTCGGATTTCTGACCACCCCCGTGCAGTTTGATATTCGAGGTATTGAAGTTAAGCCCTGCGCGCGGTTCCCCGTCATTGCCCGTCCACGCCCTTGCGCTTACCATGCCAGTGAGCTCCACCACCGTGCCTTTGGTCAGCCACTCGGCAACCCTCGGGCTTATCCAGTAGGCGCACTCGAAAAAGGTGGTCTGCTCTACCCTGTCGCCCTTTTTGTTTTTGTAGCTCTCATTGATGGCTACTGAAAAATTTACTACCTGTCTGCTGTCTGACAAAGTGCGTACCTGCGCATCTTTTGTCACTCTTCCTGTAATGTTCATGATTTCTGATTTTTAAAATTTTTACTTTCTTTTTCCCGCCCCGCATTTTTACTTTTTTACTTTTTTTTTTGAAATTTTATTCGGCAATGAGAGCAGGCGCTGTTTTGTTTCATCATTGCTTTTTTCAATATTTCAATTCTCATTTCTGACATTTTTTTTTATTCGTCTAAAGAGCCGCAGTATGCTATGTTTTGTTTCATGAGCATAAAAAGGTGAGTGTCCGCCAAAAGCAAGGCTCTGCTAAAAAATACAACCCGGATGGGTGGAGATTTTTCAGCAGACCTGAAAGGCTCCGGCCTTGCTTTTGCTTAAGGACACGGACTACCTTTGCTCCTGAAATAAAAACAAAAGCATACAGGGTCTTTGATAAAAAGAAAAAGGGAAGCAATTGGGATACTGCGGATAAACAGCAGTCTGGAAGAAAAGCAGTAAGCACTGAGGTTGAATTCCAAAAGATCGTACCCGAAACTAAGAAGTCTTGTAGAAGCAACGGGATAAACATACTTAGTGACAGCTATTTCGTCACAGCTAAAAAGATTTAGCATATTATTCTTATATTCGCTTAAAGATCATACTAATGGCATAAAGCCGATACAGAAGCTGTATTGGTTGCATATTATGGCTATGATAAATTAGTTATGAGAGATTCAATGAAAATATTATGAAAAGATGTTTATGGTGTAAATTAGCTGAAGGCGAAACTACGTTTGATAAAAAAGCTCATACGATTCCTAAATCTTTAGGAGGTCAAAACTATAACCAAACTGTTTGCGATAATTGCAATCATTTTTTTGGGAATGCTACATCGGAAAATCGATATTCAATAGAAACCGCATTAAAAGAAACATTTTGCATAACCAGACAAAGATTTCTCTCAGGCAGACCTCAAAAAAGGCAAGTAGGAAAATTTAAATCAATTTTTTTTGATGTTAAAGAAAGAAACGGAAAATTAAGATTAGTGCTTAACAAATCTTTTCAATTTAAAACTGAATTTCAACAACAATTGTGCAGAAACTTTAAAAGAGGCCTTATAAAAATGTGGTTTGAAGAGTTTGACCGACAATCAAAAAGCAATATTGGACAAGATGAAAAATTTGATATTATTAGACAATTTTCAAGATATAATTTTGGAAATTTACCTGTTATCTATTTTGGACGTAAGTATGGAATATTCTTGTTTACGAAAAGTGAAGCTGAAACGCCGACTCTAATATTAAACCGAATGAACTATCTATATGAAAATGAAAAATTTACTGAAATTGAATTTTTAGGACACGTTTTTGGTTTTCCAACTGCACAATTTACAAGAGAGGATTTTGACTTATATATTAAGAGTAGTTTTGAAAAGAAAACAGATTTTTTCGTGAATGCAGTTTTATTGGACAAACTAATTGACATAGACTTTACACTTAGTGTTATGGATAAATGAACCTGCAATTAATTTGAAGTTGGTCTTGTATTAGAAGATGTGGCAAATCCAAATTTAGTCACAAACGGCTTATAGAACGAGAACGTTAATAGTTATATTCTAAAAAAACATCATGGCAGAAATAAACATTCGAGATAAGGCTAAAATTGAAAAATTCTTAGGAATGAGTAGTGGCTATGTTGCGGATTTCTCAGACAGAACCTTTCATGAATTTGTTGGTGTGGTTACAGGTCTTGATATCGACGATCCAAAATATCATTATGCATCAAATTCAAAAGCGAATAGATTAAGGCAATTTATGAAAATTGAAGACAACAATACTGTTGGAAAACTACTTCAAGAAATGTCTCATCATTACTTTGAAAAATTGAAAGAAGCACAAGCAACATCTTGGCAGCCTAAAGATGCTGATACATTAAAAAAGGAGGAAGAACTTTACCAAGAATGCCTTATAATATCTCAATCATTACAAGGCAATATTATTGACGATATTAGCGCAATAAAACCAAATTCTGATGATGTCGATTTTAAAAAACTAGCAGAATCTATAAGAGAAAGTATTGAGAAAAACTTACCCGAAGTTGCTCTTGATCGTTTACATACTTTTGTAATGAAATATATTCGCGAACTATGCAGAAAACATGGAATCGAATTTACTGATGAAGAAGCTTTACATAGTGTGTTTGGAAAATATATTAAGTTTTTAACTGCAAATGCTTACTTAGAAACTGAAATGTCCAAAAGAATTTTAAAAACTTCTATTAGTAACTTAGATTCTTTCAATGATGTCAGAAATAATAAAAGTTTTGCACATGATAATCCGATCCTTAATTATGAAGAAAGTGTATTGGTTTTTAATAGTATTTCAAGTATGATAAAATTTATCGAAGCAGTTGAAAATAAAATAAGTAAATCAAAAGAAGAAAACAAAACCGATTGGGAAGATATTACGTTCTAAGACCGAGTGTTAATATGGTTTGGTAATATGGTGGATTGATCCTACTATGGGAATTTTTAAGGATTCTATAAGAATTTGAACCGCGAATTAAATTTCAAAATTTTAAATTCTTATACAATTTTATGGATGATGTGCAAGATGAAGATATATCAAAAAAAATATTTGATTTTGCAAATGAGTACAAAAATAAAATTTCCAAATGACAAGGTTTTATGGAAAGTGATATACCCTTTCAGTAGCATACTCTTAAATTATCCGTCTTTCAGAAAAGATTTAAATGAGTTTTTTAAAAGAAATAAAAGAACAAATTAACATCCAATTATATATAATTTATTAATTTTTGAAAAACTTTCACTATGGAACCTATCACCACCACAGCAGTAGTTTTACTGGCCAAACAATTGGCCGTAAAAGGACTGGAAAAAGTATTTGAAACAACAGGAGAAGAAGTTTCTAAAAACGCAGTAAACTGGTTAAAAGGACTTTTTAAAAAGGACGGAAACACTGCACCTGAACTTATCGAACTGCAGCAAAAACCAGAAAGCCCGGCGCGCCTCAATGCAGTGAAGGCTGTCATTGAAAGAGACCTTGAGGACAATCCGGATTCGGAAACCTATCTCAAGGAAATCTACCAGAAAGTCGTTAACTCAACAGCCAATTTTACAAACAGCAAAAACATCAATACCGGCACACTTAACAGCGGCGGCGGGAGTATCCACCTAGGGGACAATTATGGAAATAAATAATGCAAACTTTGGACAGATAGATTCCCAGGGAGGGCCTATCCATATTGGGAATCAGGTAAATAATATTTTCACAGGGCTTGTCGACCTAATCTCCGAGTACAAGGGACAGTTAAAAACAATCGAATCATTACTTGGCCAGTTCAAAGTTAAAACAGCCTTTGATATTCTTCTGGATCTGGAAAAAAGGGTTCATGAGAACGAGCATCCGCATAAAAATAAAATTTTAAGCAAGATATGCTACCTGAAAGGAACCTGCAAAAGGGAACTTCCTGACCTGACGCCGGATGTGGCGGCCAAGGACTTTATAACCGCGTATCAATTATGCAATACTGATCCGGAAATCAGGGAGCGGGCATGCGTGGAATATCTCAACTTGGAGGAAAAAGATAAAGCAGCGGCTTTTGCAGAGGAAATATTAAAAACAGAACCGTACAATCTCTCTGCCTGGTACGTAAAAGCATTAACTGCCGCGGACCTTAAAGTCTTTATTCCCTCTATCCCCGCTGCCGTCCTCTCCCAGTATAATTTCCAATTAGGATTAGTGCAGCACATTGTTGTGACCGGGCAGCTGCTTTTTTTTGAAGATTTGTCCGACTACGGCCTCAGCTTGAAAATAGATTTTTCAAAATATAGTAAATTAACTTTTGTTTCCCTTGAAGCATGGCGCATAACCATTGATCTTGCCATCAATAAATTCCTAAACGAGTACTCCCAAAAGTACATCTGCGGAGATGATTTCATCTACAACAACAGCTTAACGATCGACGACGCGATACAGATTTTGGGTACGTATGTAGAAACGCTTCAAAATACTGAAATGGGCGAACTGATTGTGCATCAGCAGTTTTTTCTTTCCTACCTCCGTTATCTGCGCAGCAACGATGAGCGCCAGCCTGACATTTTAAAATCATTGTATCCCAGAATACATAAAGATTTGTGGTTCTATACCTTTTGTTTCTGCCAGGTGCTCAATCATCAAAAAGAATATCAGTATTCATTGGACTGTGTGCTGCAGTACGAAGCCAACGGCGGGGAGCTGTACAGCGAAATCTACCTTTTTAAAGGCGCACTGTTCCATCTTAACGGAAGAAGCGCTGAAGTAATAGACATATTTGCCGATTATTTGAATTCACTTGAAGTTATAGAGGAAAGAAATGGGCTTAACATCATTAACGCATTTCTAAGCATATTATATAAAAAACTGGAAGAAGATATATTGGAATTGCAGCTGGCCAGAATTAAGGAGAAAGAATTCAAAAACGAACAGCTCAAATCCTTACTGGAGATCATAATCACCACGAGATTCCTTAAGAATTTTGATCGTGAGGAAATCTTCGGGAAACTTTCTGCATTACAGGAATTTACAGAATTTGACATCAAATGGAAAACCCTTATTGCCGAAAGCTTTAATTCGATCGGAAAAAGAAAGGAAGCCATCGAATATTTAAGAACATTTCTGGATAAAAAGAAGATTAGCGAAACACTCCGTTTTTATATAATACTCCTTCATGAACAGCTCTGCGACCGAAATGATCAGGAAAGAGGATTTTACGTAGAACTGCTTGAACTGCTGAAGTTTTGGAGGGAAAATGCTTATTCACCTGACCGGCAGCTGCTTGAATATGAACACAATTTATACAGCGCAATTAATGATTTTGACGAAATCGAAAAAATCGACCAGTATCTCTATGAAAACTTTCCTGCAAACGAGCAGTATATATTATCTTATCTGCACATTCTGGAGAGACGCCGAAACATTACCAAAATTAAAGAAGTCTCAGGCAAGATAGACTGGGAGATTGATAACGAAGCATTTGGAGTGGCCATCAGCATGATTTTAATCAGGACTGAATCCGATACGGACCGAGGGTTTTCTCTGCTGTTTAAACTTGCCTGCAACACTTTGAATACTGAAGCCCGAAGGAGTTATTTTGCAAGCCAGATATTACTAAAAGAACAGAAATATTTTAAAAGCTATCAGACCGTTGAGATTGGCAGCTGGGTAACTTATTATGTACGAGAAAAGAAAGAATATATAAAAATTGAAAAAGAAAGCGGCCTGCAGAAAGACTTCTTAGGACGTAAGTGCGGAGAAACTTTTACAACTTCAATCGGTATTTCCCACAAGATTACCACCATATATATCCATGAAATCTTAAATGATGCGTGGCACCTATTCCGCACCATACAGGATGAGGCGGCAAATCCTGTCAACGAGCTGGGTTTTGAATCATTGCCGACACCGGAAAATCCCGAGGATTTAATCGAATTCTTCAAATCCCATTTCGGTCCTCTAGGACTAAAAGATAAAGAATTTAAAGACCGGTCTTTGGAAGATTATTTTAATTATCGACTCGGTTTTTCAGAAATTTCCAGAATGGTTTTTGGTGAAAACTACATTGATGCGTATATGCATCTTACCGGAAATCCAGCCTTTAAGTTTACAACCATTCCATTGCTTCTCTCAAGACCAATTCCGGAAAAGCAGCACTCACTGGACTTTGCTCTTGATTTCAGTGCGCTGATGCTGTTTTATTCTTTGCAAAAAGAGCTCGGATTTGAATTCAAGCACAGATTTACCGTTTCATTTCTTGTAAAAGACAAGATAGATATGGAAATTTTTGCACTGGCAAATTCTGCACCTTCTTCAATGACTTTGCAGATAACACCTCAGTCGGTAACAAAATTTGATACACCAGAAGATTTTAATCAAAAAAGAATTTTATTCCTAAAGGATATTTTAAAGTGGATAGAAGATAATTGCAAAATTGACCTGGTTGCCGAAAAATTAAATGTCGTTCGCAAACTTGGCCCGAAAGGAGGTATGGAAGGCATGATGGAAATTCTAGTGGAAAGCATGTGTATTGCGGACCGGGAAGACTCTCTTCTTATCAGCAGTGATTCAACATTGTATCTGGCAACCAGAAGCACCATAGGAAATATTATCAGTCCTGAGAGATATTTAAATAGGTTTTATTCTGAGAAATGCGGCAACGACTTTTACAGCTTTCTTTTAAAGTCAAATTATATTGGTATCAATATAATTTTCGATACGCTTAAAACTGAATTTTATCAATATTTAGCCGGGGGTAAGAACTATTATAATCTCTGCCTTCAGAACCTGCAGTACAACGTTCATCTAAATCCGGATATTGTTGTTATGTTGAGCCGTTTCCTTAAGGATTTATATATCATGCCGCTGCTCAAACCCGAACAGCAGGACCAGCATGCCCAGGTCCTCTTAAGCAGAGCTTTATTTGGCATGCCTAAAGAGATTGCAATTAATCTCGGCAGACAGCTGGGGGGCGATTTTAAATTACTAGGGAACAAGTATGTACAAGTAATGAATGTTTTGAACAGTTTTTTTTAAGAGAAATACACCCCTACTAAATAATGTCATTATGCTATGGGAGCTAAAGCCCTAGCCCCGATAGCAGTGGAAATCCTTTTGTGCCGGGGTTCGGCGCAAAAGATTGTAACGGATAGCGGGAAAAAGCTCCAAAAAAAAACAGATTAAACCTAAAAAATCAGTGAGCAGCATGTATATTGTACAATAGTGCACCTAACCGACTCATTACTTGATCCCTATTTTATAAATGCAAACCATTATTCTGTAAAAAAAAGTGCTGCTATCCTTTTTACATTTGACAAAGACAAAGACACAGCATAAGGACAAAAGAGCAAGAAAAAAGCACAAGTACAACCCCGGACAAGCCCTCCCATAGCGCCCAACCTGCCCCCCGCCACCCCTTAAAAAAAACAACAGCAATAATCTAATTAAAAAAATAAAATTACAACTTCCCATACAACCAAAAATTACGACAAGGATCACCGTAATTCCCAAAACCAAATCAAAGACCCAAAAACCACAGATCCAAAGGGCAGCCCCTATGACCCGGAGAACCCCCGTACGGAATCCCAAAGCGGCCCCAAAGACATAACCGGGAAGGACACCGAAAAGGACCTTATAGAGAATGACCCATCGCAGGGGTCCCAAACTGATATGGATACTGAGAAGAGCGATGAGGCTGAAAGTAACACCTTTGAGACCATAGAGTCCGAAAAGGATAATCCAGTTAACAAGGGAATTCGAAATTGGGGAACTGGGCAATGAGGAGCTTCGAGAAGATGAGCGTGCCCGTGATGAATCGGGTAATACGGCGCCAGGCCATGATAAACCTTCCCAGCGAAAATTTTAATGTACTGAAAATTTGATGCTTATAGAACTATAGAGATTTGAAAAAAGGTGAATTTTCACTACTTTAGCTGTTGTCTTATCGCGTATTATCAAAAGGCCATCAACATCCGCTGATATGATCGAACCAGAGCAAGCAATAATTAGATTTTTTTTATGGAAGAAGAGCATCGACATCAATGCATGATTTATGAAGGACCGCCCTCCAAACAGCTTGCCGTTATAGCGGCTATCATAAAGCGCAAGCTGGATTCGGGTTACAGGTGCCTTTTTCTCAACAGCCCGACAATGGTGGCAGGCATGGCCTCTACCCTCGCTGCTATGGGTCTGGACGTTACACTAGAGCGTGAAACAAAGCGCCTTATATTGTCCTGTGAAACCGTTCCAGCCGGACAGAGTTTCGACCCCGCGCAGATGCTCGGTATGCTTGAAGCTGTCCTTGATGGGGCTATAGCTGACGGTTACAAAGGATTGTGGGCCTCTGGTGATCTGACCTGGGAATTCGGAGCGGGAAAGGATTTTTCCAAATTACTGGAATATGAACTGGGGCTTGAGAAATTATTTAAAAGAAGGCAACAATTATCCGGTATTTGCCAGTATCACCATGACACATTACCCAAAGATGTCATGCGTCAGAGCCTGCTTGTACATCCCGGCATAGTAATAAATGAGACACTCAGATGTATAAATCCGCATTATTTAATATCCTTGTGGCCTGCGGACGGTGATACAATTCATAAATTGGACGCATCGATAGCCGCACTCCGCGCCATGTGAAATGTTTAGGCAAAGTGTCTCAGCCGCATTGTGGACAGCATTTTCAAGTGTCAGGGGCTTGCTTATGATATCAGCATTGACAAATTTCCCAACATTTAAACAGCGAAGTAAATTTTAAAAAATACTAAAATTTAATAACTTATTCGCTGCGGCCTATTTATCAATTGAATTCTGTATCTCGCTAAATATGCGTTGTAGCACACTTCTTTTATTTGTAAAATACTCCACTTCACCAGCCATGTTGTAAGTAAAATCAATCGATTTACCGTGTGTTGTCTTCAATCCATTTGTCAACTTTATATCAATTAAATAAATGGAATCATGAAAAACCTTTGATTTATTATGCACCACCCCTTTCAGTTCTCCGTACTCCTTAAACGGATAATCTTTTAATTTAATAAATACAGTGTCTTTAGTTTTGATTTTACCATATCCGTGTGCAGACATGACTCCTTTAGCATACATATTGCCGGCTTTTGGCAATAAAATAAATAACGGGGTTTCTTTTTTTACGTACTGTGTCGTATTTAGAAAGGGTTGATAAAATTCAATTTTCCCTTTCACCGGTGCCTTAATTGCATAACTGTATTCCCAAAAGTCAATAGCCGTTTTGAGTTCAAAAAAAGATTTTTTCAAGTTAAAAACTGCAGAAGCTACTTCTTTTTCTTTTTCTTTTTCCAACAACAAAATTTCATCGTGTAATTCTTCATTGTAATGCTTTAATTCCTGGTCTTTTTTCTTAATTGAAATTTCTTTTTCTTTTGTATCCAAAATATTGAATTTCGATTGATCAACTTTATCTTTAATTATAGCATTCATAGCAAACAGGGAAGAATCCGAAGCAAACGAATTTTGAATCATTGATTTTTTCGTTTCAAATATATTTCTTTCAAACTTAGAGAATTTGATTTTATCGCTATTTCTATGTATTTTTTCATTAATGTTTTCAATTTTACGCCCTGATACGTCAACATTCAGTATTGTGTTACATTCGGTTAATGCTAGTAGAAAACCGTAATAGTATTTTTCAAGTTCCCCGAGCTTTAAGCTTTTCTCAAATTTAAAACTGTAAACGGTCCGTTCAATGTCATTGACATCTATCTGACTGAGCTGCATTTTTAGTTTGCTTAAATCATTGTAATCTGTCGGATTTTTTATTAAAGCAAGAAGCTGGCCTTTTCTGACCGTGCTGTTTTCTTTCACCAAAATATTAATCTCCCCATTGCTCGGAGCATAAATGTTGTTTACATGAGAACTTGTTAATATATAGGCATTACCCATGATTTTTTCGGGATAACTAATAAAAGCAGCGATGGTGACACCAAGAGCAAGAAATGCAAATATGAACCATAAGACAGTACGATAACTCTTTACATTGCTTACCAAAGAGATTTCCGCTAGTTCTTCGGAAGCGTATTTATTACTACTATTATTCATTGTCCTTTGGAATTTGATCTTCAAAAAGTTTATAGAAGAAATTTTTATTTTTTACTAACTGCTCGTAACTGCCCGCCTCAACAACGGCACCATTATGTATACTTACAATATAATCTGCACATCTGATCGTGGAGAGTTTGTGCGCTACCAGCAGGATTGTCTGATTTTTCATTCCCTTGCTAAACACATCCAAAATTTTATTCTCGCTTAGGGCGTCAATAGCATTTGTTGCCTCATCCAAGATTAAATATTTGGGTCTCTTGTACATCGCCCTAGCCAACAGCAGTCGTTGCTTCTGGCCATGGCTTAAACCTTTTCCTCCTTCGGTAAGTTCCGTATGCAGTGCCTTGGGAAGCTTATATAACTCATTTTTTATATTTACCCAGGTGATGACCTTTTCCACCAAATCCAGGTTGTAGTCCTTCTCCTCAGAGAGTACTATATTGTTAAGCACGGAGTCACTGTACAAGGTACTTTCCTGAAAAACTGCACCTGTCCTTTTCCTTAAAAACTCATTGTCAAAACTTTTCAGATTGTTTTTTCCTATATAGATTTCGCCCAGGTAATCATCGTATACTTTAGTGATCAATTTCAGTATCGTGCTTTTCCCGCATCCGCTTACCCCTACAAATGCGGTAATCTTGTTTTCCGGAATGGAGAAGGAGACATTATTCAATACGTTTTTAACAGCACCTGGATACCTGTAGGATACATTTTTAAAAACGATGTCGTTGTTGTTTTGGTCAAACTGACTCACCAACAGCTGCGATTTAACCTGCTCATCTGGGATATTATTAATATCATTAACCCTTGTAAAGCTTATGAAAGCAGACTGGGCAGTCTTGATAAACATTACCAGTTCCATTACCGGGCTTCCTAACTGCCCTATAATAAACTGAATTGATATTAGTGTTCCTAAAGAAAGGTCTCCCTGTATCACAAGGTAAGCCCCGTAAAACGTTAATCCAATATCTTTAATGCCATTTATAAAATCAGCTCCCAATTGCTGGAGCCTGTCGATATTTAATAACCGAATTTCTGACTGATAGATTAAACCTTGTATTTTTTCCCATTTCCACCTTCTGGTGAGAGAATAGTTATTCAGTTTTATATCTTCGAAGTTCCTCAATATCTCAATCCAAGAACTTTGGTTTTGCCCCTGCAGCTGATAAAATCTTAGATCCATTTTTTTTCGCACACCATAGAAAGTCATTATCCAACCGATATAGAGAAGTGTAGAGGCGAGAAATATTATAAATAACACATGATCAAATGTGAAAAGAATGACACTGTAAATTAACAGGATAATTATAGACATAATAACCGAAATAGCTGAATTCGATACAAACTGCTGAATTCGTTCCTGGTCTTTGGATCTCTGGATTATATCACCCATCAGCATTCCCTCTATGAAATTTACTGGCAGTGAGAAAACTTTAATTAGATAATCCGTGATGATGGAGATCTTAATCCTGCTTGCGATGTGCAATGAAATGGACGCCCTAATCCATTCCCCAACACTTCTAAACAATAGTAGCGAAACATTTGCAATCAAAACTACCGTAATAAAATTAAAATCATTTCCGGCAATTCCAACGTCAATTATAGATCTTGTTATGAAGGGCAGCGAAGCATAGACCAATGCAATTAACACCATAACAGCCAGTAATTGAACCAAGTTTTTTCTGTATGGCGATAAATGCCTAACTAAGAATTCAAGCGCTGACAAATAGTTCGATTTACTGTTTCTGTGCTCGACAAATTTTTCAGCGGGCTCCATTAGGATCCCCTTACCGCTGAGGGCTGTGTCAAACCATTTTGTTTCAAACTCCTCCCTTTTATATTCCAGCAGTCCTACTGCAGGGTCGGAAATATAGAAGGTATCCCCTTTTATCCTGTAAAGGACTACGAAATGGTTTTTGTTCCAATGCAGTATGACAGGTTTTTGTATGGAACTTATATTTTGTGTGGTCAGATCCAAAGCGGACGTACGGAACCCTACATGTTCGGCGACTTCACACAATTCAAAAATAGACAGTCCCTTCTCTGAAAGTTTTCTGTCATAAGGGTTTATGTCTACTATCTTATTGTAGTGTTTTGCTATTATTTTAAGGCAGGTCAGACCACAACTGTATTTGTTATGCTGCTTGAAATGCGGGAAATCTTTAATCATTTTTTAGAACTATTTTTTTTAAGACAAATGGTATGTAGGAAACAAAGCGATTATCGATCAGCGCTATTGAAAAGACTCTGAAAAGTACCTCTTTGTATAAACTCCATTTTTTGGCAGCTGTTAAATTGTCTTCCAGTAAATAGGTTTTATAAGAAGGTATACTTTCAACATCAGGTGTATGAGCAGCCGTATTTAACAGATCTGTAAAGTCCCTGTCCAAAACTTTTTTTGAAAAGTAAAGTTTTTCCAAATTTAATTTCTGTTGCTCAAACATGGACTCAAATTTTTCAAGCATGACGTCCCTGTTTTTCAAAAGCCTCAAAGTGGTATAGGCCGTTCCATCATCGTAGGTTAGGGGAAGCCAGCTCTGCATTATATAATTCAGGAAAGAGATGAATTCATCGGATTTATCCTCAAACCAACATGTTCTGACATGTCTCATTAAGAGTACGGAAAATTCCAGCTGAGCCGCAGGGTTATACAATTTAGTACTGTTCATTAATGCCGAGGCCTTATAAAAAATCGGAGCCAGATGCAAATATATTTGATCATTTGAGAACTTAAATCTAGTATCAAATTGAAAGGGAAATTGTAGCTTTGAAATCCCTGTCCTATTATGAACCAGAAAATTTAAACGATCAATTAAATAGTCATTTATAACCTCTTTGCCTGCATCAATAACAAAATAGATATTTTGCTCTTTTTTGTTTATCTCGACCGCATTCGAAGAAAAATAATAATACTTTAATTTATGGGTGGTTAGATTCTCCGTAAACTCCCGCAGCATCTTCAGCGTATTTTTTATTTTATCGGCATCTAAGCGATTCCCAGTATCAATTTCCACTACCAAATAATCGTGTGATACCTGTGAAAGTGCATTGGCCCTAGAATAGTATGAGAGTAACCCTCCATGGCTATCCATTTCACGTTCAATGAATTCAATAAACGGAATTTTGTTTCCAAAGGCATACGCCTGCTTTAGAGACATATTCATTTCTTCATAGAATTCCCTGTCCAGCTTTTTAATTTGCCGTGACCTGTATTTTCCCTCCCCACACCAGTTGCCTGATCGTCTGAGTTTTAATTCGGTAAGTACATCGAGCATTCCCGCCATTGAAAATAAAAGCTCATCAGTATTCCCGCCACCCTTGACATCCATAAGCAGTGAAGTAATCTTTACCCGCATCATATATACCTCATAATCGGTCAGGATCCTCCCACCCAATGACTGCAATTCTCCAGCGTGGGAAATCAGATCGGCCAGAAAATGGGACGTATCAAATATGATCTGTCCTTTCTGAATCATGTTAATAAAAGCTCCCTTGCCCGTAATATGATCCACCCAAAGCAGTTCCTGTATGCTTTGAACAGGTATTACGATTGCTTGCAATTTTAAATTTTCATAGGACAACGTCTCATTGAAAACAACATTTCTGTCTCTTGTAAAAATTAACACGTCTAAGTCAGAATATTCGTTACTTTTGCCATCCACATAACTACCCGATAATAGGCAAGCATAGCTGTTTTCATAATAATTATTCAAAAATGAAATAATACTATTTTTGATTTTTCTATCCACTTTCATCTTAATTATCAGCAATTTATAAATTTTTATAGGTTTTATACTGTTACAATTGACAAATGTTCAAGTTTTTTCCTATTTTCGCAAATGTAATACAATAACATTGCAAAAAAAATAAAATTAAAAGGATTGCTTATTAATGCATAATTAAATTAAAGCTAACATTAAGTACATACATAAAAAGTTTCGTTAAAGTAACTTTGGACTTTAAGTTTTAGTAAGAATTTTAGCCTTTTACAATTTATCTTTTTTCTTTTAATTACAGTCTTACACCACCAAAACAATTTAATCAATCCAATTTTATATTTATGAGAAACTTAAGTTTTCCGGAGATTTCTAAAGAAGTCCAACAGAGTATTTATGGAGCATGGGGAAGCTCCAGATCAGATGATCCAACGTATTACGGTGGTTCCTTAGATGAAGTAATTGTCGGCCCGAGCGGTGGTGGTAATTCAGGTGGAGGCGGAAGCTCGGACTGGGGTTTTGGTGATGACCAGAACCAATATCAGGGTGGAGGCGATAATTATGGAGGCAGCGGAGGCGGCGGAGGCGATTTGCCATCCGAAAATCAAAGCGAATGGAGTAACAGTCTTTTTATGGACCATTATTTTCACGGAAATGGTCAAAACGTTTCTCTTGCTGCCATTGGATTTGAAGATGACATTAGGGAAAGTAACGTATATACAGAAATGCTCGGACGCGTCAATGATCAGATAGAGGCAAGCATTGTTTCGTACATACAGGCTCATGGTCTGCAAAATAATTCAACAGGCCCGGTACAACACGAATTTGTAAGATCCTACGGTTTCACAGGAGATGCTTTTGCAATTGGTTCTGCAACCATTAATGGTAATGTTCAGGGAACTTTCCAAATTGATAGTATCGGAGATGTAACATGGACCGCGCAAATCCACATGGACTTTTACGATAAATTCGAGGACCCTTATGATGTAATCAATGCTGTACCGGGTTCTTATGACCCTGGAACACCATATGATATTATCGGAAACTGGAATGAAAATGCCAGCGGAACAATTTATAATTACGACGCAGGAACAACACCTGAACCTGGTTACGGTTATCAATATGGCTACTAGACGCTGCACTACTTAAACAAATAAAATATGAAATTTTTCACGCCTTTCCGGTTTGCTGCACTGGTTGCCGTACTAACTTATTTATTTTTAAATGCCTATGTGCTGTATCAGAGTTCCCAGTATGACAAGGAACTTGCCAAATTTGATCTGAATCAGGACGGTTTCTTTACCAAAAATGAGATCTCGCAGCAACAACAGGTGGCAATGTCCAATGTAACAAGGGATACGGCAAGAAATTTTGCACCTTACACATTAATTCCTGTAGCAATGTTTTTAGGGCTTTTGGTCTATTTTGTTGTGAGGCTGATAAAAATATTTTTAAGATGACAAAATTCTTTACCCAACACCAGTTTAATCATGCCAGCCGGTAAAATTTTATAAAGTAGGCAATCTTATCAAAGAGATGTCTTAGTAATACCTTCTAATTATTTTAAAGGCAGGATTAAATTTCCTGCCTTTCCGTATTTTAAAAAAAAATGACCCGAAAAATTCATTTCATCATCCTATTTCTAATAGTGCAGTTTTCTTATACACAGCAAACACATACCTTATCTGCTTTTGTTTCAAATATTAAAAGCACAACGGAAATCTCTAATATCGAAAAAAACAACAACATAAAAATCAAAGAGTACTCGCTTTATAACAAAAGCTTTCTTCCTGATATAGTCCTTAACTTTATATTACCAAGTTATAACAGGTCCATTTCAGAAATTTTGCAGCCTGATGGTAACTATGCCTTTCGGGAGTCCAACTATGCAAACTCGAAAGTGAATTTGTCCTTAACCCAGAAGTTGCCGTTTACAGGGGGACAAATTTCCGTATCCAACTCATTCAACAGGCTGGATACATTTGAAAAAGGTGATGTGACAACCTCTTATTCTGCATCATGGTTGGGTCTGAGTTTATCCCAGCCACTAAATTTTTTCAATGAAATGAAATGGGATCGCCAGATACAGAGCGTCCAGGTCCAGTACAATACTCTGGAGTACCAAAAGGTTCAAATTGATATAAAAAAGAAGTCTGTGGTCGCTTTTTTCGAAATGCTTGAAATACAGAATGAAAAAATCATTAACAGCAAAGGACTTGCCGTGGCTAATACATACAGGAAAGTCCTTAAAAAATTAGTCGAATCAGGCAGAACAATGGCATATGATTCCATAGATATCGAGTTAAAATTTCTGGATTTGCAAAAAAGAGCACGATTTTTGGCCAAAGCTGAACAGTTAAAAGCAGAAAGCATTAACCATTTTTTTAATACCAAAATGATACATGAGAACGATGTTCTGGAGACCCCGAAATTAAAGATCGATTTAAAGGAAGTTAAATATTATATAGACCGATATTTGGAGCTCCACAATATAAGGGAGAAAAGCAGGTTATTAGGTATGGTTAAAAATATAAAAAAACTTGAAAACAGCCGATTCTACTCTGCTAATTTAACGATAGGTGCCGGATTTAATAATGCTTCAAATTTATATGATGACATTTTTCAAAACCCCAATCAAAGTCAAAATTTCTCTATTTCGCTGAGCATACCCTTATTGGATTTCGGGAAAAAACGCATCGAATTAGAGATTAGCCACACGGACTATGAAATAGAAACAGCAAACTTAAGCCAAGAAAGACGATTGACTATTGAACGCATTACCTTCCTTTACGAGGAAATTTTAGACTTGATTGCAGGTCTTGAGTTACAGGATGCCAGGATAAAGCTCTTGAAACTTAAATTAAAGACCATGGAAAATCTACTTTATGCCCAAAATATACTGTTAAAGGATTTCTCAGAAGCCGAAAATGACTATTACGGTTCGCTCAGTGAACGTCTTAGCATTATAAAAAGTGCCTATGAGAAGCTAATAGAAATGGAATCCATTACACTTACAAATATTATTACCTATGATAATTAGATTAGCCAAAAAAGAAGATTTCCCTTCTATATTACCCCTGTTTAAGGAACTGGATGCCAAACATTCCAGAAACAGCAGTGACATGAAAGAAAATATCGCTGAGCAACGTTATACAATACTCTTTTTCAATGCATTTACGGAAAACAGTAATCTTACGATTACCGTTGCTGAACAAAACACAGAGATACTTGGGTTTGCTGTGAGTAAAATGACAGTAATAAAAGACAATCTGATTTTCAAAGATGCAGTGATTGGAGAAATATTATATGTGGCTGTGGATAATATGCATAAAAAAAGCGGCATCGGAACAAAACTCATGCTGGATATGGAACAGCGATTAAAAAGCAAAGGGGTGACAAGGCTGGAATTACGGGTTTTTAGTTTCAATAGTGAAACCCTGCCCGAAAAAGTGAATTACAAAGCAAAATATACCGTTTATGAAAAGTACTAAGAAAAGAATATCATTATTGTTTTTTATCTGCACTCCCTATCTCTATTCGCAGCAAACTATTCATGCCGATTTGAAAGTGGCTAACGATGGCTCTATTACAATAGCCGAAAAGCTTAATGATTTCCTTGCCACAGACACTCTACTGCTTCACCGGAACATTCCCTTGTTTAAAAACAATAATGAAATTTTAAAAGACAAAACACGGCTTTTCAGGAATCACTATTTACAATACTTTAGGTCTGACGGAAAATTAAATTATACCGTCAAGGTTCCCAAAACTCATTATGACAATTTTTTTTTAAAAGAATCCGTATTTTTTATTTCTGAGAATTACCTAGCCCTGAATAAAAGCAATTTTAATGCAAAAAAAAAGATAGACTTAAAAATCTCCCTACCGCAAGGCCTTAATCTGATTTATCCGACACAAGACGATTTGGCAAAGGAATTTTATATTGCCCCGGCTATTATTGCGGGAAATTTTAAGCACGAATCAAAAAATGGGTATCAGGTATATACTCGAGAGAATATCCCTGCAAATCAAGAACGTCTGAAGGAAATTATTGAAGTAGCTGATAAAGCCTTGACGCATTTTCAAATTGTTTTCTCTAAAAGGATAGACAAACCTAAAATAATATTTCTCCCCTTTGAAAGTAATTTAGCTGGTAAAAACATTGGCAATCTGCTCATTTTAAATGAAAACTTCTTAAAAGGTGACGGGTATAATAAGAAGGTACTGATTCATGAAATACTGCATTTTTGGTGGGGAGACAATTCAATTCGGTTTGAAAATCCGGTTATCACCGAGGCAGTAACAGAATTTTTTACTTTACGATATCTTAATACTACAGGGGACCTCAATTATTTGGAAAGACAGCTTACGGAGAAACGTAAAAATATCAAAACTATAAAAAATTATAATCTTGATTTTGACAAAATAAAGGATCAGCAGACCTATAAGACTTACTGCTATGATTTATTGCCCCTGCTATTTTGGTTCAAAAGTGGCACAGATAAAATCTTAACTGATTTTTACGAAATGAATCAGAACTCATTTGTCTCTGATGCTAATTGCGCTAAACTTCTGAAACAAATCGGGATAGATATTAATGGTACTAACACTAAAGAATAGTTTTAAGATTCCGGCTAATATTTCGATATCTGACGACGATATTAACGAAGAAAGACAAAATCAAGCAGAGCTGCTAGATGCTTTAATTTTGCTGGATTATGAGTGTTTAATTTTTCTTAATTCATATACAGACGATTGTACAATTACTATAAAGGCGTAATTAAAATAAATAGCACAGTATACTGGAATTAACATTTAAAGAATTAGCCGTAATAATTAATAATTCTCATCAGATTTCTTTTGTAATTCAACTAGAATTCAAAACGATTTTAAAGATATTTTACTCGTCCCTTTTTTGTGGCAGAATCGTGGCACATCCTCTTATTCAAACGAAAAAGTCAGTAAAATCAAGGTATAAAAAGTTCAGGTTCGAAACTTTTAGAAACATATCCTTTTTGCATTGAATTAGTATTTTTCTCAAAAATAAACACTTTTTCGTGCTAAACTAGTTTTTAAAAAGTAATCGTAAAAAGTCGGGAGACTTTTATTAGGTTGACAATTTCTAAGAAATAAAAAAAATGCGCAAAGTCAGAGACATTTGCGCAGCTTTTAAGTTGAACACTTCGCTGAGCGGGAGTCCGAAAAAGAAACATTATAATTATTTTTACATTACCTGACATTCAGTCCTATGAAAACCGCAAAGCTATATGTCTATAGAAATATCTCTTATTTCAAAATTTGAGAATCCTAAAGACAACAGTAAACTATCTAAATGTCCTCTAATTTCTTTATCATCAGGTAATTCTACAACAATTTCAAGCATATTATGACTAGATGTTTCTTCAACAACTTCTCCGAGTCCTCTGCGTTCGATTGTACCTACAATAATTTGACGAAATTCTAAATCAGACTTCGTAAGAGCATCATTCAAATAAATTTCTATTAATAAGGATTTCATATTGTGTTGAGAAGATTTTTTAAATCAGCTTTCAATAACTCCATATTAGTGTCTAACTTTTTCTTTTTTACAACCTCGCTTAATAAATCTACTTTTTGTAAAATGGATTCTCTAAAAAAATCATAACGCGCAGATTCAGTTTGATTAAAAAAATTTTCGTCATTTACAATTACAGGAATACCTATTGATTTTTCATTCTTTCGGTAGCTTTCAATTGATTTTAAATGTTCTAGAATATATGGAATTGGATTAACATAAAATTGAAATAGAACAAGTTTAAGATCATTTCCATAGTTTTCATGCTTTAGTTTCTTTAAAACAGAACTTATACCTTTTTCTCCCAATATATAATTCCTAAAAATTACACCCTTTTCTTTTGTAATATCAATTACTTCTTGGCTATCTCCAAATGAAGTAGAACTACTTGATATAAAACAACCTAAGATATTGTCATTTTTTTCATTCATAATTAATGCATATTTTTATTTAATGGGGTTCTGTCGCATCTATCAAAATCAAATATAAGAATTTAGGTGATTTAATAGTTAGTCCGCCAATTTACAGAATGATTTAAACATACTTATCCCTGGTCTGACCATCTGATTCTTTCTCAACATGTGTACAACTTCAATTCCTGCTAAGGTTCTTTTGGCAGACTCAAAACTTTTAAAACCCAAACCGTTCTGTATTCTCCATTTTATAAAACGATGATCCTGCTCAACAATATTGTTGAGATATTTACATTGTCGAATTTTTATACTGGAAAAAGAGCGTTTGTTATAAACTCTTATTGCACTGGTGTTCGAGCCGCTTTTATCTATATTTATTACAGTTGGTCTGCAGTTATTATTTATTGCTTTAATTAAAAAGGACTGGGCACTCATTCTCTGTCTTCGTCTTGTTAAAAGAAAATCCACTGTATTGCCCGATTTATCAACAGCACGATATAAATAACACCAAATACCTTTAACTTTTATATAGGTTTCATCCATTCGCCAGCTAGATCCCACTCTGTCCTTTCTCTTTTTCATCTGCAATTCAATTACAGGGGCAAATTTAAATACCCAACGCTGAATCGTAGCATGATCAACTTGTATTCCACGTATTTTCATTATTTCCTCAACATCCCTATAACTCAATGTAAACCTAAGCTTAAAATATACTGTCTGCAGTATAATAGATTTCGGATAGCTATGACCTTTAGTATTCATGAGTTTAAGAATTTAAAAAGGCAAATATAAAACTTAGCTCTAAATGCGACAGAACCACTTTTCTTTCTGAATCCTAAGCAGGAACCAGAATATGTGTACAGATATGCACAATCTCTTAAATCTGTAGGAGATTATGCAAAAGCCGATAAAATGCTCGACGAATTCAATAAAAAAGCAAATACAGATACCAGAGGAATTTTATTTAAAAATAACAGAAATTATTTAGAGCAGATTAAATTAAACTCAGGCCGATTTGATATAGTAAATACCAATATTAATACTGAACAATCAGATTTTGGAACTGCTGTTTTGAATAATAATTTAATATTTAGTTCGGCACGTAAAATTAGAAAGAAAGAAGGAAAGACTTTTTTATGGACAAACAGGGCTTTTACAAATTTATATACTGCAGCCATTCAGCCAGACGGTTCTCTGAATGCGCCGGTTTTGCTTGATACAGATGTTAATTCAAAATTTAACGAATCGACTCCTGTTTTTACAAAAGATGGCAAAACAATGTATTTTACACGAAATAATTTTTTGGATGGAAAACGAGGAAAAGATGACAAGAATATTACTTTATTAAAATTATACAAGGCTAGTTTCTTAAATGGTAAATGGGAAAATATTACAGAATTACCTTTTAACAACGATGCCTACAGTACTGCTCATCCGGCGTTAAGTTTAGATGAAAAGAAATTACTTTTCGCATCAGATATGCCGGGAAGTTTAGGTCAGTCTGATTTATACAGCGTAACGATCAATAACGACGGAACATTTGGAAAGCCAGAAAATCTGGGACCCGATATTAATACTGAAGGAAGAGAAACCTTTCCTTTTATTTCAGGAGATAATGAATTATACTTTGCAACCGACGGGCGTCCCGGACTTGGCGGACTGGATATATTTGTTTCAAAAATAGCAGATAACAGAACTTTTGACAAAGTACATAATATCGGTGAACCGGTAAACAGTAAGTTTGATGATTTTGCTTTTATCATTGACAGCAATACACGTAAAGGCTATTTTTCTTCTAATAAAAAAGGAGCAATGGGCAATGATGATATTTATAAATTTACAGAGACAAGAAGATTAGCTTGCGAAAGCATTTTAAAAGGAACTATTTCTGATGGTAATTCTAATACTGTTATCGAAAATGTAAAGGTAGTTTTGCTTGATGAAAAACTTCAGGTTTTACAAGTAGTGCTTACAGGCAAAGACGGCAGCTATTCTTTCAAAATTAACTGCAATAAAACATACACTGTCCGGGTAACAGCAAATGGCTATCAAACAAAAGAAAATCAGGTTACAGTCTCAACCACTGTAGATAATACATTGGATTTTATTTTAGAAAAAGTAGAAATTAAAGAAGTAAAACCAATTGCAATTGGAACAGATTTGGCAAAAACGCTAGATATTTCGATGATATATTTCGATTTAGGAAAATGGAATATTACCAATAAAGCAGCAATTGAATTAGATAAAATATTTGTTGTAATGCACGAATATCCAAGAATGAAAATTGATATTCGTTCGCATACAGACAGCAGATCATCCATAAAATCAAATCTTATTTTATCAGATAAAAGGGCAAAATCCATTATGAATTGGCTTGTAAAAAAAGGCATTTCCGCTAATCGATTAACAGCAAAAGGATATGGGCAAAGCAAATTACTTAACAGATGCAAAGATGGTGTAAAATGTAGCGAAGAAGAGCATCTCTTAAACAGAAGAAGTGAATTTTTTATACTATCTAAATAAATCCTAAACAGCTCAATTCTTTCGAATTGAGCTGTTTTATTTTGGTCAAATTAATTGTCACTGTAACAAGTTGAATGAATGATCTCAAAGCTTTCCCATGCATGGAAATTATCTATTCTGGTATTTTATTATGCAAATTAGAATAAATGTGAACGAATTAAAAACACGCCCTTGCCAAAATCATATAGTCAATATCCATTTAAAAAATCATTTGATTAAGGATTTAAAACGATAAATTTTAGTCCTTGCCGATAACTTTAATTCGAATGACCGCAAGATTCCCATATTTTTCTGCATCATTTTTTGACCACGAGTATTCTTTTCCTTTTGGCCTCTTATCGAAATTCCAGTTCAAAGGCTCCTTTACATACACATTACTTCCTACAGGTGACGAAGTAGTCATTTTATTATTTAATTTATTATTTAATTCATCTCTACTTTTAAAGCGAAAAGTAAAATAAGATGATGAATCTACCGTCCCCAGTACGAACTTTATTTCTGGCTTTATTTCACGCAATAAATCTTTAAGACTTATTTATAAAAAGCTGCTCATTTGATTTTAACTTAGATGCTTCATTTGGTACTTGAACCAGCTCTTGTGAATGACAGCTACTAGTTATAATTAACAATAGGAATGCTTATAATTTGATCTTATTTATCATATTTACTTATTTTAAATTAACAAGGTATAGATATGTGTAGCTCGACAAACAAATATCCCGCAGCCCTAGCCCCGATAGCAGTGGAAATCCTTTTGTGCCGGGGGTCCGGCACAAAAGATTGGAACGGATAGCGGGAAAAAGCTCCAAAAAAACAACATTAAAACCAAAACAATTTAACCTACCTCCCTGACTACCTGACAGCTAATTTTATAAATGCAGTCCATTATTCTGTAAAAAAAATATTACTACCCGCTTTACATTTGATAAAGGACAGCCCGAAGAGGACAAGAAGTGAAAAATGCCACCAGGCACGGCAGTACCGGCAGACCTGCCCGGGACACCCCTTTAAAAAACGACAATAAAAAATTAATTTAAAAAATAAAATCATGAATTCAGATACAAAGGAAAATTATGGCCCCGATGACCCGAATTTTCAAAACCCGGACAAAGGCAATCAGGGACAGCAGAAAGCTCCCTCCCCCGCGGCCCATACCATTTCCGGTAATGCCGGGCCGCATTACCCAGATGACCTGAGCCTGGAGCAGGCCGGCAGCCCTTATGATTCAGAGAACCTTGATAATGAATCGGACAGCGATTCGAAAGACATCACCGAGCAGGACATAGAAAAGGACCTTATAGATAATGACCCTTCCCAGGGCTTTGAAACTGATATTGACACTCAAAAGGATGATGAGGATGACAATGATCCCTTTGAAACCATAGAACCCGATAAGGACAATCCAGTTAAGAGGGAATTCGAAATCGGGGAACTTGGCAACCAGGAGCTTCGAGAAGATGAAAGCGCCCGGGATGAATCAGGCAATGGTGCACCGGGCAATATTAAACCCTCCCAGCGAAAATTTTAAGGTTTTGGCCCTGAAAAAAAACAAAAAAGGTACTGACAGGTTTGCTGGCAGTACCTTTGATTCATGAATAATTCCAGAATTAGGATTTTAGTATTATTTGTTGTCGATGCGCGCTTTTGCATCAGGATCGTTCTGAAAATCCTTTTGCAATTCTGCCCAGCTCTTATCACTCGGATCCATTGCCGAGCGGATGTATGCCAGAATAGATTCACAGAGAAAGGCGACAAGCTGCGGGCTTTCATCTGTGGTTTCCGCCACATCCCATCCCGAAATGCCCCCGTAGATATGTTCGGCGCCAAATACGGTCAGCAGGCTTGAAGCTACCGGACTTTGATAGTAGGGATCGGCGCGCCAGTTCTCAACGTTTGAAAAATTCAGGTTAATGTCCCTGTCGCCATTGATTACAAGTGTGGGCAGCGACATAGATGTGTAGTTGATCCCTTTTAAGACCGGATAATGGGTTAGGGCAAAATCACCATTAAGGCCTTCTGGTCCTCCGGGTGCCCCTATCATTACAAGGGCTTTGAGCCTTGTTTCGGCCAAACTTATTGTTTCACCCAGAGTATCGGTAACTTCCGCGCCTGCAAGCATTCCCACAGTAAGCGCGCCAAGGGAATGGCCAATAGCCGATACCTGCGATTTGTCGGCGCGGTGCTCCAGGCCCGGAACTCTGGCCAGGATATGGTCCAGGTTGTCCAGGATAAAATGGATGTCTTTGGCCCTTGATTTCAAAAACAAACCTCCTTCAGGGCCTGTAGTGTCAAGACCTAAGAGCTTGGCATCAGGGTGGGTTGGCTGAATTACAATGAAGCCTTTGGAAGAGAAGAACTCGGTCAGGGGTGCTAGTCCCCTTAATGAGGAAAGATAAGTCGAGGCGCCATGCCCATGTGACAGGATTACGACAGGAAGATTGTTCCCGCTGGCAGGGGCTGATACTTTTAGGTGTATGTCTGCCGGCCGGCCAGAAACAGGCATTACAATTGGGCTGTACGTGATAACGGGATTGGAGCTAAGTCCGATAACTGAAATTTGATCTTGATTTTTCATGTGTAAATGTTTTAGTTTAACAATACACAAAGGTTGATAGATAACCGCTGCCGCACGTAGCCAAATTGAGGACTTGCGTAGTCAAAACGAGGATGGGTATTTAGAATTCAAGCTGATTTCAAATTGCTATAAAAGCAAAAGAGAAACTAAATTCCAACTTGGAATTTAGTTTCTCTTTTATAACGCTGGCAGTGCCAACTACTGCCTTGCCACTAATTGAATGAATGCCTGAAATCGACAGGCGACAGTTTGGTCTTGGTCTTAAAGAGTTTGCTAAAAGATTGCGGATGCTCAAAACCCAGCTGATAGGCAATTTCAGAAATCGTTAGATCTGTCCCGGACAATAACTCCTTGGCCTTATTGATCATTTTAGTATGTATGTGCTGCTGGGCATTCTGGCCTGTTAGCAAGCGCAGCATATCGCTGAGATAGCTCGGTGACAAGTGTAAAAGCCCTGCAATATAATGAACTGTCGGGATACCCTGATTAGCTGTCCTTTGATTGTTAAAGTAATCCTCCAGTATGGCTTCGAGTTTTTCGAGCAAACTATTGTTTAGAGCTTTTCTTGTAATGAACTGGCGTTTGTAGAAACGGTTACAGTAATTGAGCAATAATTCAAGCTGTGAAATAATTACATCCTGGCTGAAATCGTCAATACGGCTGTCCAGTTCCTCGAGAATAATGCCGAAAATAGACAGTATGGTAGTTTTTTCCTTGTCCGATAAATGTAATGCCTCATTGGCCGAATAGGAAAAATAGCCATAGTCCTTTATCTTTTTTGCCAAAGGGTAGGTTAATAAAAAATCAGGATG
>Ga0307410_10000098_pt1 | contig 30144 bp, 31 predicted proteins | sample 322Ometagenome_3_FD_203707 | JGI IMG/M metagenome (GOLD analysis project Ga0307410, IMG submission 203707) | Maize rhizosphere microbial communities from greenhouse at UC Davis, California, United States - 322HYB-O-3 | ecosystem: Host-associated > Plants > Roots > Rhizosphere > Soil | place... | reverse complement strand
ACAATAATTTTAGCTCTAATATCGGCAGCGTTCTTTTTCGTAATAACATCTTCTTTTGCTGCCGGAATCAGGACATCAACATCCAAAAGCAATAAATTTTCATGCTTGATTGCAACCGAATTCGGATAGCCTTTAATGCTTTTATTATTTAGATTATAATATAAAATCAGTTCCGGAATATTTAACCCAGCCGGATTATAAAATGCTTCTGAAACATCACTTACAGCAACTATCTTTAATCCTTTTTCATATAGAAATAAAGCCGAATGCAATCCCACATTTCCAAATCCCTGAATCGCCGCACTAGCTCTCGCAGGTCTGATTCTTAATTTGTGAAGAGCCAAAAGGCTAATTATACTAACACCGCGTCCTGTTGCTTCTACCCTGCCCAAAGAACCTCCGGAATGCAGATGTTTTCCTGTCACGACTGCATGAATTGTTTTTCCGTGAACTAATGAAAATTCATCCATAAGCCAGCCCATTTCATCCGGGCCTGTTCCCATATCCGGTGCCGGAACATCTTTTTCGGGACCGAAAATATCAGATAACGTTTTTGTGTAGGCTCTGGTTATTTTTTCAAGTTCTGCTTTTGAATGCTTTCTGGGATCACAAATAATTCCGCCTTTGGCACCTCCAAAAGGAATTCCCGTTACGGCAGATTTCCAGGTCATCCAGGCTGCCAATGCTTTTACTTCGTCCAGATTTACCGAAGTATCATATCGAATGCCGCCTTTTGACGGGCCTAATGCTGTATTATGAATCACGCGGTAACCTTCAAAATTTTGTGTGGTTCCATTGTCCAGCGTAATAGAAAAGTTTACCACAATTTGTTTTTCCGGACGCTGTAATTTTTGTCTTATAGATTCTTCGAGATTAAGGATGTCTGCTGCAATGTTAAATCGATCAATCATCGATTGAAAGGGATTTTGTTTAATTAATTCTGCACTCATGATATATTTTTTTAGTTTGGGTTGATAATTTGATTTGCTCTTCTACTTTTAAAAGAGCTATATATTCTCTTAACTAGTGCAACAGACACAACATGGAATTTTAATCCGACAAGATTGCATCATTATATTTCTATTTCTATTTGATCTCATTTCTTTAATTTTTTAATAATTCTAAAAAAAGCCTTTCATGGTGCATGAAAGGCTAAAAAAAAAATAACTAGCAAGTCCATTTTCTATTAAGTCCATTTCATTCCGTTGCTCATCATGCAGCACATCGCAAAGCTGCACATAAACGGAACGATATTTTGGCTATAGTTTTTCATTGTCAAGGCAAATCTACAAATTACTTTATATATTCTATAGAATTAGTAGAATTAATTTTGAATAAAATGAATTTTATCACAAAAAACACTGTAAATAAAGAGTTTACGAATTAATATTTTTTATACTAATTGAGAAAAAACGATAAAAATTATGGCAATCAAAGCCAAAAAGATACCAACGAAGTTAATTTTGGATAATTTTTCTTTGAAAAAAAGCAACCCGATGAGACTTCCGAGAACTATAACTCCGAGATTCATTCCGGCAAAAACAGTAGACGGATTTTCAGAAAATGCCTTGTGGGCTTTTAGATAAAAAAGAATATTTCCGAAATTAAAAAGGCCTACTAAACCTCCGAAAAGGATATTTTTTAGTTCTAATTTTACTTTCTTAATTACCGAATAATAAATCACAACGAGTAATGAAACTGCCAAAGCAATATCAAAAATGACAAAAAGGGAGGTTGTATAAGGCAAAGCCGTGTAGAGTGCCACTTGCTTAAAGAGTATATCAATTACTCCAAAACCAAGCAAAACAACTGTTGGATAAATCCATTTATTCTGATCGTTTCCGGTATTTTTTCTCAAGATGAACAACAACGCCACAAATCCAATTAGTAATCCGATCAGTTTATAAGAATTAAAGTCTTCCTTAAAAATAAGCCATGCTGCCAAAATTGGAATAAATAGTGACAGGCGCTGTGCTGCATCTGTTTTTACGATTCCCATATGTTTTATGGATGCGATAAGAAACAGAAAAACAACCGGCAATAAAATTCCTATTGCGATATAAATATTCCAGGGCGCTGTAGCATGAACCTGAGAGATATCAGGACTAAAGGTTACATAGCATAATATAAGAGCAAATACATAATTGAAAGCTACAATTTGGATAGGATTGGTATTATATTTTCGTGTGATTTTAAAAATTACACCAACAATTACACTACAGATTATACTTAATACAAGAAATAACATAGAATTAAATTTTAAACACAAAAATACGGTTTATCTCAGCCAACGGAACAAGGCAGAGTAAATAAAACTGGTAATGGGTTTATTTTATAAATAAAGAAAACTAGTTTTCATTAAATAAAAAACCTAACAAGTTTTAAAAACCTGTTAGGTTTGCTGTAAGATATATATAAAGTTTACAATTTACTAATGTAACTGCCGTATGTATCTTTAAACTGATGTCCTTTTGCAAAACGATCCTTGCTTAACTTTCTATATTCAACCAATCCCCACAAAAGAAATTCTTTCATAAAATACTGGTCTTTTTTATCCAGTTGAGGCTGATATTTTTTGATTAAATCGTCAAGCGGAGTTACTTCATCTAAAATGGTTTGGTATTCCGCATCTGAACAATCGTCTAGTAGTTCAAAACCACTTTCTGCAAAAAACCATTCAATTAAATCTGTATAAGGCGTTTTTTCGCCCGATTTTTCGAGTTTTTCAATCTTAGGAAAATATTCTGGAAATAATGTACGAATCGATGATCCGATAAGACTTTGAGCAACAAATGCCGCTCCCTCCTGCTCTCCTTCATAAACTAACTCTACTTTTCCGGTAATTGCAGGAATTATTCCGATAAAATCAGATAAACGCAAAGTAGTTTTATCTGCTCCCGATAATAATGCGCGTCTTTCTGCGGTACTAATTAAATTTTCGAAAGCAGTGATACTCATTCTCGCACTCACACCACTTTTGTTGTCAATATATTCGCTTTCACGGGCTTCAAAGCTTATTTGCTCCAAAATATCCCTGGCCAGACCCGGTATGTATACGACATCATTTTGATTCTGATCTAATTTTGCTTCCTGTTCCGTAATTGTTCTGGCAATTTTTACCGTTTCAGGATAATGTGTTAAGATTTGAGAACCGATCCTGTCTTTTAGTGGTGTAACGATGCTTCCTCTGTTTGTATAATCTTCTGGATTTGCAGTAAAAACAAATTGCATATCGAGAGGCATTCTCAACTTAAAACCTCTAATCTGGATATCACCTTCCTGCAAAATATTAAATAATGCTACCTGAATTCTTGCCTGCAAATCTGGCAATTCATTAATTACAAAAATACAACGGTTTGCTCTCGGAATCATTCCGAAATGAATTACACGATCATCTGCATAGGATAATCTTAAATTTGCTGCTTTTATCGGGTCTACGTCACCTATTAAATCGGCAACGGTAACATCTGGAGTTGCCAGTTTTTCAAAAAAACGTTCACTTCTGTGAAGCCATGAAATTGGTGTTTCCTCTCCTTTTTCGGCAATTAGATCTTTTGCAAACCTTGAAATTGGATTCAACGGGTCATCATTAATTTCAGAACCCGCAACGAATGGAATATATTCGTCGAGTAATTCAACCATTTTTCTCGCCAAACGTGTTTTGGCCTGCCCGCGAAGTCCCAGCAGGTTTATATTATGACGGGATAAAATCGCTCTTTCTAATTCTGGAATTACAGTGTTTTCGAATCCGTGAACACCTTCAAAAACCGCTTGTCCGGTTTTTATTTTCTCACGAAGATTATTTCGCAATTCATCTTTGATACTTGTACTTTTATATCCTGAGGCTTTTAATTGACCTAATGTTTTTATGTTCTCTATTTTCATTTTATGAAATATCTGTTGTTATTTTATTTGGATTGCGCTGCGACTCCGATCAGCGTGACAACCTATATAATGATCTCTTTCTGAAGACGCATGCTGTGCGTTCTACGATATGCGTTGTGTCAAACGTGACAATGATAAAATTTTTGCACCTAAATTCTTAGCATCTTAGAGCCTTAAAATTATCGAACTCTCTTCTTCCTATTCGTTTCATAATCTTCAAAAATCATTTCACCCAAACCTTTAAGCCCTGTATAAAAAGCTTTTCCCTGATTGGCTTCTGTAAACTGATTTACAAAACGCTGCAAATAAGGATCGTTTGCGATCATAAATGTTGTTATCGGAATATGTAATTTTCTGGCCTGTTGTGCCTGCGTATAGCATTTATCTACAATATATTCATCGAGCCCGTTACTGTTCATATAATAAGAACCGTCACGTTCGCGCACGCAGCTTGGTTTCCCGTCGGTAATCATAAAAATTTGTTTGTTGGTATTTCGCTTTCTTCGCAAAATATCCATAGCCAGTTGCAAACCGGCAACGGTATTGGTATGATAAGGTCCAACTTGCAAATACGGTAAATCTTTGATTGGAATTGTCCAGGCATCATTTCCAAAAACCAAAATATCCAGCGTGTCTTTTGGATAGCGCGTCGTAATTAATTCGGCTAGCGCCATTGCTACTTTTTTGGCTGGCGTGATTCGGTCTTCACCATACAAAATCATACTATGACTGATATCAATCATCAAAACCGTACTCATTTGGGCTTTGTACTGTGTTTCTTCTACCACCAAATCATTTTCGGTAAGTTTAAAACCATCAACGCCATTATTAATTTGAGCGTTTCGCAAACTTTCTGTCAGGGAAATTCTTTCTAAACCATCCCCAAAATTAAATTCACGGAATTCACCGGTATGTTCATCACCATTTCCGGCATGTTTGGTTTTATGATTCCCGTTTCCGGAACGCTTTAAATTTCCAAAAATCTGATCTAAGGCCTGCTGCCTGATTGCACGTTCTGTTTTAGCAGTAATTCCAAAACCCGGTGTTCCGTCGTCTTTTGCTTCGTCTTTTATATAACCTTTCTTTTTTAAATCTTCGATAAAATCATCGATTGTGTAGTTCTCGTCGGTAAGTTTATATTCTTTGTCCAACTCGCGAAGCCAGTCTATTGCTTCATCAAAATCGCCCGAAGTATGGGTGATAAGCTCTTTGAAAATGCCAAAAAGTTTTTCAAACGGAGACTGAAACGGGGCTTCGTATGTCTTAAAATAAAAACCTTTTTTAAATTCGTTTTTCATAATCCTAAAATTACACTATTTTAGAATTATGAAAAAAGAAACGTTTATTAATTTTTAGTTAAAATATTGAAGTAAAATCTAAGGTTAACACTGTTAAATATAACAATTATTCAAACTTTCCATCTACATAAAACCAAGTTCCGTTTTCGAGTTTAAAAGTAGAAAATTCATAATGTGTTTGTGGGACATTTTCTGCATTTAGAAAATAAGCCTTAAATTCTACTGTGTTTTCTGTAAAACTTAAGATTTCAAGTTTTTGCCATTTATTGGTGCTAGCCCATTTTAGAATTTCTGATTTCGAATAATATTTTCTTTCTGAAATATGAGTTGTTTCTAATAAATAATCGGCATTGTGAGTTGCATAAGCCGAATATCTGGAGCGCATTAATGCCAAAGCAGACACTGCTTTTTTATCGTTGCACAGATACAATCCGCAGCAGTCATCAAAGAATAAACCTGTATCACAAAAACATGTTCTATTCTCCATCAACTTGTTCTTCTCCATTGATTTTTACATGAAGCTGATTTAGCAAAACCTGATAACGACTGATTTCTCTCAGATCTTCATCTTCCTCAGCATGATCCAGCATCTCATCTAAAGTCTCACTTACTTCAAGTAATTTATTATTGGCTTCTCTATCTTGTTTTGCAGCAATCAAATCAATGATTTCCTGCACTCTTGGTTTTAAATCTTCAAATTTACTCATGTCTTATTTTGTTGTTTTTTGTTTCAGGTTTCATGTTTCAAGTTTCAGGTGGCTCAACTACTTGAAACCTGAAACTTTTTATTTTTTATTCCTGTGCTTTATCTTCGTTGAACTTTTTAATAATCTCTTTTAATTTTTCTTTACGTGCAATTTCAGCCTGCTTTACTTTATTTTGGGCTTTATGCAATTTGTCATTGTGCTTTTTAATATTTCTTTCGTTATTGCGTCCCATTATATTTCTCTTTTAATTTCGTCTAAAGTTTTCTCGGTATAAATCAATTCTGTGATAATTTGCTTTCTTAAATCAGAAATATCTTCATCAAAATATTTTGCCCACGCCGTTAATTGCTGCAGGTTTCTGATTTGTTTAATGCGCTTTGTGGTTTCAAAACTGGTTCTTAAAATTGCCCTGCCATCATAAAGTAAATTATTTTTGTGCTGATAATTTACAGTATTTTTGACGTAATCGGCTTCAATATAATATAGCTTTTCTTCTGCATTATCCGGATGAAACTCAGTCCAGGCTGCAAAACCAATTTTGGTTTTCGATTCTGTTTCAGGCTCACGTGCTACAAGACGCCATTTACTGTTGGCCAATCTTCCCCAGTGATTAGAAACTCTGTACATCCCTTTTTCTGTATAATAATAACTGCTGCCGGCTTTGCTTTCAAATTGTTTCTTTAAACCTTCTATTTCATTTGGCAGCACTTCATTAAATATACAAAATGTATTTTTAAAAGAATTTGGATGGGGTTTAAAGTTTTTCTGCATAGTGCAAATATAATGAGATTGTCCTGATCTCCCTAAAACAAACAATATATTGCGTAACTTTGCCACATTAATATCTTAAAATTATAAAACATGTCTAATGATTCACACGGAAAAATGCTGCAAAAAGGAGTTTATACCGGTATTATAGAAAAAGATGAAAACAACAATTATTTTTGTGGTGAATATCTTTTAGATTACAAACTAGCACACTCTAACTTTAATGTGGGTGACTGGATTACTATAAAATCTGTAATAGAAAATCCAAGCGATATCAGTTACGATAAATATCCAAAAAAATCCAAAAACTTCGATAAGGCAAATAATAAGCCTGAAAATAAATAATTTTTGTTTCAGGTTTGAAATGAGATAAAAACCGCAACGCTCGCAAGCTTAAACAAAGCTTTGCGAACTTTTTGGTTTTATAAGCAATGTAATATGTAAAAACTTGCCTTTGTGTAATCTTTTCACATACTTAATTCTTAATTTTTTACAATATTTTTTCCTTCAAAACTAAAAAGTTAAAAAAAAGTGTACCTTTGCAAAAAATTTGTCGTTTTGAAGTAAAAAACATCCATTTCAAACTAATAGACAAGAAGTTACCTTTTATTTATGAAAAAAATAGTTGAATACCGTAAGTTACTAAACGTTGATAAAACTGCAGAGTTAAAAGATTTAAAGACCATTTATCGTAATGCGATGAAAGAATCTCATCCTGATAAATTTCAAGGTGACGAAGCTGGTTTGAAAGCTGCAGAGGAAAAAAGTAAAGCTATCATTGAGGCTTACCACTTTTTGGTTAGTATTAATCCTGAGACGATTAAAGCAAATTTACCTGAGTATACTGAAACGATTTCTACTTGTTCAATTACAGATTATAAATTTGTTGACGGCCGTTTAATCATTGATTTCTCTAACGGAAGTGTATACGAATACATCAGTGTTCCTAAAGCTACTTATGTGAAAATGGTGAATGCAGATTCTCCTGGAAGATTTGCAAAAAGACACATCCTTAACTCTTTTACCTGGAGAAAGAAAACAAATCAGGAATAGTTTTACATCGTAAAATATCCATAAAGCATCCTTTTGTAAGGATGCTTTTTTTATGCCTATAAATCAAAAATTTATGTTTTTAAATTCTTTATAAGGAAAATATTAAACCTTCAAGGGAGATTTCACTAATAAATACACTGAAATCATGAGAATTAAGCATGAAAAAACTATAACAAAATTTTAGGCAACAAAATTCTTTATATTTTATATTTTTAGATACTTTTGTTGCACAAATCAATTAACTAATTAATTTTTTATAATGAAAAAAATATTTTTTTTACTAACTGCTTCTGTAGCGATAATTTCATGCAGCAAAGTTAAAGACGGAGAGTACCTAATTACCGGAACTGCAAAAGGAATCGAAAACGGAAAAACTATCGTTCTACAAGGTCAGGATCCTACAACAAAAATGCCACTTGCGCTTGATACAGTAAAAGTTGAAGACGGAAAGTTTGAAATAAAAGGAAAAGTAACTGAACCAGCTTTTCATACATTAATCTTACAAGGTGCAAACGGACCAATTCCATTTATCTTAGAAACTGGAGAAATCACTATCGCTATTGATAAAGATAGTATTCACAAAAGTAAAATCTCAGGAACTTACAATAATGATGAGTACACAACATTTAATGCTGAACTTACAAAAACTCAAAAGAGATTAGTTGACTTTCAGAAAAAGAATACTGCAAAAATGCAAACAGCTCAACAAACTCAGGATACTGCAACTATCAATGGTTTAATGAAAGAGTTTATGGCTATCCAGACTGAAGTACAAACAGACTCTAAAAAGAAATATTTAGCTTACGCTGAAAGCCATCCAAAATCTTTTATTTCTGCTTTGATTATTCAAGGTATGTTAGGAGATCCATCTACAGACATAAAAAAAGCTGAAGCTTTATACAACTCTTTAGATGAGTCTTTAAAAAACACTACTCCTGGAAAAGAAATCAAAACTAAACTTGGTCAGGCAAAAATGCCATCAGTTGGTGCAACAGCTCCTCCTGTAGGCAGCGCTAAATGAAGAGCAGATTTTTCTGCACCTAATCCTCAGGGAAAAGTAGTTTCTCTTAAGGAAAGCTTAGGTAAAGTTACAATTGTTGATTTTTGGGCTTCATGGTGCGGACCATGCAGAAAAGAAAACCCAAACGTTGTAGCTATTTATAAAGAATTACATTCAAAAGGTTTAAATATCATTGGTGTTTCTTTAGATAAAGAAGAAGGTGCCTGGAAAGAGGCTATCGCAAAAGATGGCTTAACCTGGACACATGTTTCTAATTTAAAATACTGGGACGAGCCAATTGCAAAACAATATGGAGTAGAATCTATTCCGGCAACTTTTATTCTTGATGCTTCAGGAAAAGTAGTTGCGCAGGACTTAAGAGGACCAGAATTGAAAGCAAAAATTGTAGAGCTTTTAGCAAAATAAGAGCGATATTCAGAATAAAATAAAAAAATCTCCCTAGTGGAGATTTTTTTATTTTATTCAATACCAATCAATTAAAAAATAACTTTAAAATAACTTAAAATTAAGTTCATTTTTTGTTTGCAAACATGAAAAACGTTACTATATTTGCAACCGCTTAGAACAACAAAGCGCAACAATACAAAGCTTAGAGGGGAGATACTCAAGCGGCCAACGAGGGCAGACTGTAAATCTGCTGTGTGAACTTCGCAGGTTCGAATCCTGCTCTCCCCACCAAAAGGGTAAAAGAGGCCAAAACGAAAGTTTTTCAATCTTTTAAAAAACCCATAAAAAACGTGGTAAAGCCTGCAAATCCTAGGATTCGCAGGCTTTTTGCTTTTATACTGCTTTTCAAATTTTTTAAAACCGCTCAAAATTTCTATGGCAAAATCGTGGCAAAAAATCCATGAGAAAATTTTGCCACAGATTTGCTACTGAACCCTTATTAACAAAGGGGTTAACGAGGTTAACGACTTGTTTTTTTGATGCTATAATTCTACATTTATTAATCTAAAAAACTGAATTATGTTAGAGAACAGTTTTGGGATGGCATTTTTTTTAAAAACCGCCCACAAAGGAAGTAAGATTAGAGCAGTTCACCTTAGGATAACCGTAGACGGAATAACTAAGGAAACATCAACCAAGCGAAAATGGGACATCGAGCGATGGGACCAAAAAACAGAACGTGCAGTCGGTACTAAAGAAGATGCTAAATCTTTAAATTACTTTTTGGATTCATTGACTTTTAAGATCCATGAAATCAAAACGGAAATTCTTTACACTGGTAAACCATTAACTACTGAAAAAGTTATGGATCATGTATTAGGAAGAGTAACACCAAGAGTTAAAGTGCTGGAGGAATTTCAAAAGCACAACGACCAGATGACAGCGCTTCTCGGTAAAGGATATGCCAGAGGTACTCTTCAACGCTTTACCATTACTAAAAACCATTTAGCTGCTTTTATTAAATTTAAGTTTAATAAAGATGATATGGAATTTGCGGATTTAAATCTTGAATTTGTAAAAGATTTTGAGTTTTATCTTAGAACAGTTCGCGACTGCAGCAATAATACTACGCTTAAGTACATAGCTAATTTCAAAAAAATAGTAATCCGTGCCATTGACCAGGAGATAATCCTAAAAGATCCTTTTAAAAACTTTAAGGGAAGAAAGACCAGGCTGGTAAAAAAACCTCTTTCCACTCAGGAATTGTATGAACTGGAAAGACATTATTTTACAACAGACAGGCTGAATGTTGTGAGGGATGTATTTGTGTTCCAATGTTACACCGGACTGGCATATATTGATGCATTTCAGCTTAGAAGGACAGATATAAAAAAGGGAATTGACGGCAACCTGTGGATTATGTCAGAGCGCCAGAAAACGAATTCAACAACAAATGTACCGCTGCTGCCACAGGCACTTAAAATTATTGATAAGTATAAAGATCACCCGCTTTGTGTGCAGCGCGGCACAGTGCTGCCGGTTTCTTCCAACCAGAAAATGAACGAGTATCTTAAAGAGATTGCAATTCTTTGCGGTTTTCCATTTACTCTTAATACGCATATGGCGAGAAGAACTTTTGGAAGTACGGTTACCTTAAACAATAATGTACCAATAAACGTTGTAAAAGAACTCCTTGGACATGCATCTGTTAAACAGACTGAAGCCTATGCTATAACTGAACAAGCAACAATAGGACGCGAGATGTCGCTGCTGAATAAAAAACTGAATAAAACCACACCGAAAATCTCAAAATCAGATTTAGCGGTTCTCAGCAGATTAGAGAAAGAAATTGAAGCAATAAAAAAGAAGTATAATGTAACTTCATCTTAAAATTGAATTCCATTTACAACTAAGTGTAAAACAAAAAGGTTATCTCAATTCTGAGATAACCTTTTTTCATATAACGTAACTTCACTTTTGTAACCCGGATGATAAGACGGATTGTATCGTATATAACCCAGCTCTTGCAGCTGCTTAAAATACTTATGGTAGGTAGGCAGCGTATTGATATGCGATAACTTCATCAGTTTACTGCGGCTGACTTTAATTCTCTGCCTCTCCCCCTGCCTGTATCCCAAACTTAAAATTGCTGTCAAAAGGGCCAGATGCCAAACGTTAAGTTTTGGATCTTCCATGTAAAGAGACAAGTAATCTATGATTTGCTCTTCTGTTGTACTATTAGCCTGATTCATCTTTAAAAAGTTTTAGCAGATCTTCCTTATTGTAATAATATGAGCCAAGAACCTTTTTAAACCGCACCTTTTGTGTCACCCTTAGATTCTGTACGGAACCTGCCGATATGTCCAGCATTTTTCTGACCCTGCCGGTTTTGATCCACTCAGGATCAATCGTCCCGGTTTTTTCAAGAGCCGATTCCTTAAGAAGGGTACTAATTTTATCCAATAAAAGCAGACTAAACTGCCTTAAATCTTCTTTTGTTACTGCCTTGCCCATAATTTATTTTTTGATTCAGTACCACTACTATTCCAATACCTGGTGATGACCAGTAATGTAGAGCACAAAGTAATCCTGATGAAATTAACGTCCTTACTTGTTAGCTCATGGCAAACTCATCATGAATACCAAAACCAAACATTATGCTTTGTGACGCTCCATTATTCAGGAAAATAAATCTTACTCCCCTTTGTTTTTTTGAATGACGGTTCATATTTCAAATACCCGTAAGCACTCAGTTCGTGTATGCATTTGTGATAGGTATAAGGGGAAGAAATTTTGGCGATTCTGGTAATTTCATGCCGATAGACCTGTATTGGATTGATAAAACCTTTATCAGCTCTATATCCAAGCAGGGCAGCATAGATTGCAATATGCGTTGTACTGATGCGATAATCCTTTTCAATGGCAGAAAAGAAATCCGATAAAGGTTTTAAGGTTTCCATGGTTTAAAGGGACTTAGATTTTCCTTTTCGCTGTTTATTTTCCTTCCCCGTCTCCGGCTCGTCACCGGCCGCATCCTGATTTTGCCTGGTTTCCTTACCAACAGTCTTTTCCGGTGATTCCGACTGCTTCTGGTCCTTACTTTCACGATGATGGTTGATTCGCTGCATGTTATTGTCGTAGACATTGATGGTCTTGAAATGCGGGTTGGCTTCCACGTACTTTTTACTTTCCACGCCGTTGACCACAAAGGTAACCGACTGCAGGTTTCCTTTTTTGAGCGAGTTCAAAAGATCTTCCCTGTATTTGGGAGTATCGAGTTCCTTGATGGAATGTTTGGCCAGGCTGGCTTCCAGGTCATAGCCATAATTTTGATGGTAATGGTTGAGTTTAAAGCTTCCATTGTCGTCTGTCACCTTAAAGTCCATTTGAATCCAGAAAAAACGGAAAAAAAGAAAGCAGAAATAAAGTGTCCGGTTACAGGATGCGGAGTGCTATAAGTCCCGAAGGGCGGGCGAAGGGAAACGAAGGCCGTTATGCGCATGCAGCAGACGCCGGACACTATCTTGGCTGCCCTTTTAGTCCGTTTCGAATGAAAACCAGTACCATTATCCCCTAAGTTTATAGTTTTCCGGAGCTGTTTGCGCTGCTCTTTTTACTGCTTAAGGTATGTCCAAATCCGATTTTCATCTCCTTATTAAAAGATCTTCCCATAAATACTGTAGTTTTACTTCGCGAGATGATGATGTTGACCGCATAAGCGCTGCCGTACCCGCATAGCGAATTGATAAGATCGTATGTAACTTAATTACCAAAATACTGTTTATCTGAATGAACGATTTATTTTCTAAAAACGATGCCGGTTTTATACCCCTGACCGATTACGTGGACAGCTTTCTCCATGAGGGAAGCCGCTACTTTGATTCCTTTCAACTGCCACCCATACAAAGAAACTCAGTTTGGAATGTCGGACAGATCGAAAGACTCTGGGACTCGATCCTTCGTGGTTATCCTATTGGCAGTTTTCTGGTATCTCCCAGAGAAAAAGGAAACGCTACCAGGGGGATTTACAACGAAAAACAGATAAAATCAGTTTCCGACGGATTCTTTTTGCTGGACGGCCAGCAAAGAACCAGGGCTTTATTACTGGGTTTTAAACCTAATGAAGATGCAAGATTGTGGATTGACCTGAACCCCGACCTGCTTTTTGACAACATCGAATCAAACGACAGGAAGTTCTTATTGCGGCTCTTAACCCGTTATCAGCCCTGGGGGATGAGAAAACAAAATCCCGCAGAAAAACTACAGGAATACCAGAAATACAAAGCAAGAGAAGAATTAACACTCCAGCATGCCCACTATGATTACGAAATAATGATCAATAACGGAACCGGTCAGGAGCAGTCCGATATCTTTTCATGGCCCATAGAATCAGGCCTTCCTGTGCCGTTGGATCAACTGATTCACCTTTGCGGCGGTACCTCGGGGGTATTTCATCAGCCGGACTGGGAATCGGTCTGCGGTATGATTCCGGACAGATATCTTTCCGAAGAAAGCCGGTTACCGGAACCAACAGGACATTATTACGAAATTCTGCATGCCATCGAGAAATTAATAGCAAAGGGGAACGATGAGATAAAAACCAGAATGGTAGTTTTATTATTTCAGGATGACCATAAAGCAGAAAAAAGCGAACACGTTCAGGACAGTATGGAAGTGCTCTTCAGGCGCATAAATGCAGGAGGAACTGTGCTTCAGGGAGAAGAAATGGCCTATTCGCTACTGAAGTCGAGCTGGGACGATGCGTATGAAATGGTCTGCGGTATTGTAAATGATCCAAAAATCGGTTATTTATTGCCCTCTACCGGAATCGTTATGGCCGCAACCAGAATGGCCAGGGCCCTTCAGGACAAAAACGATGCGCATGTGCTCACAATAGCCAATTTCAGAAAGTGGATTGGGGAAAAAGACAGTACCTTCTTAAAGAAAATGCAACACCTGCTTCGACAGGATTCCTCAGGAAAATCAATCCTGCATCATACCCTGCACTTGTTTTGCGATACGGTACTTTATCGTGCAGGCAACCCCGAAGACATTGGACTGCCAAAAAAATTGCTTTTATCCATCAAACCGGCATTTTTATATCCGTTATTTTCCTGGATTTACAATATTGGAAATGACAAAGCGATTATTGAAAAAAACAGGATCCATATCCTACGTTATCTGGTGTATTGCCACCTTACTGTTGAAAAACACGATAAGGCAAGCAAGATCATTATGGGACTATTAAAGGATAATGGCAGTGCCGATTTTCCTGACAAGGAAATATATCTTGCTTTAGTCGAAAATGAATTGTCCCCGTTACTCCCTTCCCCTGCAGCATTTAGTACTCCTTTTGAAACTCCCGCGGACGGATTTTTAAGGCATTGGGATGAGGTTTTTGCTATACAGGATGATGCCCATAATGTTTTCAGAAATAAATTCTGCAATCATTCCAAAGAACTGTTACTGTGGTTTCAGAGAAGCTGGGCATCCAAATGGTTTGAAGGTTACGATCCCACAAGCACTGATGCGTATGACACGCCCTATGACTGGGATCACATTATACCCAAATCCCACCTGATCACCTCCGGGGCCTCCCCCAACCTGTATTGCAATGATGAGCATTTGAATTCGAAATTCTATCGGAACAGGACGCGATATGTGAATTCAATCGGTAATTACCGTTTATGGCCGTTCTGGGCTAACCGTAAAGACAACAACAAATGCCATACTGAAAAACTACGAATGGGCGCAAACTGTTTTAATCCTGATTCGGATTCCCTGAGCCTTCAGCTAAATTCGGCAAATGATTTTTTAACGGCCTCTGCAATACCATTAAATGACAAAAAGCTATGGCTGGATGCAGGCGGAACGGTGAGAGACTGGCCCCTGCAAAGGAGAAAGGCCTGGCAATCCGCTGTAGAGAAAAGAACCTCCTATCTTTACCAGACGATGTATTCTGTTTTTGAATATGAGAAATGGCAGGAATCTGCTGATTAATCTAAACGGATATTATCAAAAAACAACAGGCTTTCAACACATCATACACAGAGAAATTACGAACTAAAACTGCAAATATGTTTCAAAAACTAACTGAAATAAATCATAAAAACAATTTAAAAAAAACAGCAAATGTCCTGCTGATCATTCTGATCTTACATCTGCTGTTTGTTTTTGCCGTTTATTATTCCACTAAACTCGTTTTCCAAAATCCCTTACTCCCAAAGTGCATCGCTTTCGAGACTTTTGCGCCATATGCCCTTAAAGGTTCAATACTGACCTTCAGATTATTATTAGCCATTCTATCTAAATTCTTCAAACAGAATCTGATTGTAATAGTGATTTGCCTGACTATTGTTTCGATTTATTACCTTACCGGTTTTGAACCTGATTTCACAGCCTATCAGAAGTAGGAAAATAAGCAATATACCACCTCAGGACGGCAGAACTGTATTGGGGCAGCTTACTATTATTTTACTCCTTTGATTAAATAACACTTTTTAATCCTTCGGCTTGTGCTTGTGAGGTTTCAAATAGGGATGCTTATCCTTATTAGGCGGATTAACACGCGGTCTTTTATCGGGGGTCCCATCTTCTTTTTTCGGTTTAGGACCTGGCTTAATGGCAAGAACTTCTTTCATACTTAATTTATTTGATTATTATTATATTTTGTTTCTTCAGACAAATAACCTCAAAAAAAAGGTCCTGTCTTTACGGTAAACCATAAACGCATTAAAAACTTTTGTCATCCAATCTAAATCCGGCAATAAAGAAAAATAGCAGAAATAAGAATAAATCCGGTTGAGCATGAATTGTGCTGCGAGTACCGGCCCTACACGTCAAATAAGTCCGAACATGATCCTTCTCTTTTAATTACCAAGATAATAATGCAATTATTTAATAATCAGACACAAACAGGTAAAAACACCTGCTTGTATTAGGTGTTTTTTTTATAGTTTCGTTTATAGAAGAGATGTACTCTATCTTTTTTAATGCAAGTTATTAATCCCTTTAGTTCGCAAAAAACACCTAATATGAAATATACACTGTTACTGCTCGGCATTGTTTCAATTTTATTTTCGCTGTACTTCTTTTTTGAAACCTCCGATATTTTCCATGATATCGTCCATAGGGGTTTTGGAAAAACAAACAAGGCAGATCTGCTGAAGCCTGTCCTCATCTTGCTGTTAGGCCTTTTCTTCCTTTACCTGTATTACAAACAAACTAAAACATCAAGCAATGAAAAATAACATCTTTACTGTATTGGCCCTATTTGTACTGCTTTGCGGCAGGAGTTTTGCCCAGACACCGGCTACGGAATACACGGGCGGGATCAGTGAGCTGATCAGCTGGTTTTCCGATATAGACAAGGTGCTGACCAAAATCTCCGACAAGGAAAAACTAAAAAGAATCTACCGGCAGCTGGGCTATGCCAGTGAGGACATCGATAATATTGCCCTGGGAAAAATACTGCTCAGTTCCGAACTATCCCGATTATCAATTTCCAGTTCTGAGAATTCCCCCGAGGCATTGACTCCAAAAGTTGACGTTATTATTCAGGATATAAACAGTTTAATCCTGAACCTGGAGCAGATTAAGTCCGATGTAGACAGGACAGATGAACAAAAGGTAGAGGAAATCATCCAGAAAATCAGGATTGCTTTCGCAGATAAAAAAACAAATTACATGAAGGATATACGAAGGTCCCTGAAACAAAAAACGGTTCCCATTGATAAAATCAAAAAAGAAGCGGAACTCTCCTCGAAGCTTGCCGAAGAAGCTTCCGCAAAAATAAGGGATGCCAAAATAAAGATAAAAGCCAGTCTTGATAAATAGCAAACCTGATGGAGAAGTAGTAAAGTTAAAATACAAACAGAAAATAATTTAGTAATCGGGAATTGTTTTTTAATCCTGCTTTCCACTCGCAGAGACGATGTGGCTACTGTTTTAAATTTCACCAGCCGAGCCTTTTCAAATAGCATACCTGTACTACCTTCCACCCCAACCCGAAATAAAAAAACATAGCAACGGGCTTTTAAAATAAAAAAAAGATCATTAAAAGAAAGAATACTTCCTTATTCACTCCATCCTAAAAACAAAAAACTGCGCAGATCCTAAAATCCGCGCAGTTTCCTTATAGCTTTATACGTTATGCCCTTTCAGGCAAACAATACATCACTTATAGCATCTTATTTTCTCACCACCTTGGTCATTAGGGCCCTGCCCTGTATCTGGGCACTTAAAAAATAGATACCGGCCGGCAGCTGTTTCACCTCTATGGTTTCAGCGGCTGCCCTGATGTTATCGTTTTTCCATATCATTTTATTGTACAGATCATAAAGGGCCAATTGCCCTCCCAGGAATTCTTTTGGCAGGGTAACGGTAATGTAATCATCAGACGGATTAGGATAGACCAAAAGGCCTGCCCCGTTTTCCCTGGAGCCCGATTCGTCGATGGATAACGAATTATTAAAAGACTGATTATCATCAGCCCCGATGCCATTCAGGAGCTCTTGCTTATGTACAAGATTTGCCGTTGCCTCTTTATTTACCCCGCTGCCTATAACGACTTCATAACAGCTGGTCAGCGGCGACACCGGACTGGCTTCACAACCTTTTGTCCGTATCATATAGGAGGTTGTACCAACGGGCAAGTTGCCCAGCGCGAGACTCGTCTCATACGTATTGCCGATCATCTGGAGCGTGGCACAGTTAAATATCTGGTATACGTAATTTCCATACGGATAAACATGCGGCCATCTTAAGGTAACATTTCCTGCCTCAACCGTGGCGTAGATGGCATTTTCGGGGAATTCGTTACTGACACACTTCACCAGGTGCACATAACTGCAGGCGGAGGTTTTTGACAGGTAGGTTGCCCCTCCGCTGCAATAATCCACCGCCACAACTTTGATGCTGTACGACTCGCCAGGCTTTAATTGCTTAGGAGTAAAAATAAATTCGGTCGCTGTTGTTTCGCCCAGTAACTGATTGGTTTCACAGCGGTATACCCTGTAGAAATTTGCCTGGGTCACGGGATGCCATTTGTAGGTCACCACACCCGAAAGCTGAGAGTAGCTGTACACCTCAGGGGTTACGCTGGTGATCGCCGAGTTGCAGTCACTCAGCGTTGTGGCATATTTACAGGCTGAAAAAGCGGAAGATACCGTGCTGTTCCTGGCCCTGATTTTATAGCCGTAGCTGGTTGAGGAGCTTAATCCTGAAACAAGGTAAGTGGTTCCGCTCACGATCCCTATTTGCTGGTTACTGCAGGTCTGTATCTCGTAGCCCGTTGCATTGGCCACGGCATTCCAGGTCAACGACACACCGGAGGCACTGGCTGCAGTAGCGGTGAGTGTCGGTGTGGCGGGCACTACCGGGACCGGCGCGGTGCCCTCATAGGTGATGTGCACCTTTGCGGAGTGTATCTGAACCCCGCCCACCAAAGGGTGGAAGGAAAAGGTAAAGGAATCGCTTCCCGGGGTGAAATAGTTGATGGTCTGGCCGATAAAACCGGTGGCGTTCTTATCGTAGATGGACAGGAAAAAGGTGGTTGCCGAGGTATTGCCCGTCCCGATACCGTTCTGGAATATGGAAGTCCCGTTCTGGTTGCAGCTGTAAAGGGTCTGCTGGTTTATAAAGCCGCTCCACGCAAGGCTGCTGTTGCAGGAACTGTTGGGCATTTTTATGGACATCCCCGCGTCCACTGCCGTACTTTGGAAGATCTTGCTGATGCTGATCTCCAGGATTATCTTTCTGATTTTGTCGTTGTTAAACCCCGGGTGTTCAAACAGGTACCGGGCGTTTTTGGTATCGGACTGCCCCCCGGTACCGTCACTATAGGAGATCTCATCCCCGAAACTTTCAAAATAGTTGCACGAGCTCAGGCTGCAGTCCTTAAAGGCACCCTGTTTTTTGGAAGCCGTCACCACCACGGTATTGAGCACCTGGCCGTAAAAGGGAAAAACAATAAATAAGAAGAATAAAGTAAAGTTTTTAATCATAATGTCGTTTTGGTTAAAGGTTTATAACAGATGCACCGACACAGTGTATATGTCAGATAATTCGGTAAATATATACTTTTAATTTTGAAATAAAAATTTTACATTTTTGAATATTTTCTGGTATATCCTGCAGCAGATTTTTTAGTAAAGGAGCAGATTATATCATTTTTTTTCCCTCTTCTCCATTGCATTTTTCTCAGGTAGCAATGCAGGGAAAACTGGTTGGTAAAAAAAGAAGTACACCCAAAAACCATAAGGCTTCAGTATTTTCGTGCAACAAATCGCAGAACAACAATTTTCCTAAAAAAAAAACCGAAGGCTGTTTTAGCTGGCATGCGATAGTATTCTAAATCGCAGCCTGTCTGTGCATGTCAGGTGGCTCACTAAGCATCAGCCCCCCTATTACTGTCACGCCTATATTAATGCCGTACGGCTTTCACTTCTCTATTTCTATTTTTTAAAAAATTACAAATCTTCAATACCAGCATCTTATGTGGTAATGAAATTATATAAATCCATCGCAAAATTCTGTAATCCAAAACGCTGCCGCAGGATTTACTTTTGAACAAGAACAAATATTCAAAAAAACCGTATTATGAAATCAGCCCAACACGCCGCCTGTCCAACGTTTTCCGTTAACCCGTTCCCTTTCACATCCAACACTAATTTTCAGCATACAGAAACCCAAATAATTGATTTGGCGGACCTGTATAACAGAAATGCTGACGAGCCTGACTTTGACTGCGAATTTTTAGGTGATGCTGTTCTGGAGTAAAAGGCCCGGATGTTTTTAACCTTTGCATGTTTGTTACTTTCCATCAAACCCGATGGCCCGATTCAGGCTGTCTGACTGTTGCATGGTAATACCGTATTTTTTATTGTAACTATTTTTTTTGAATATTATTTTCCAGCGGTATTTTTGCACGCTGTCTTTTTGAATAATAAACAATCTTGCCTTCGGTTCGGCACAAAAGATTGAACGAATAGCGGGAAGAGCTCCTCAAAATTTAAGCGAACCTTGAACTGAAAATTATATAAGCCACTGTTGTCCACTGTATAACGCCCGGAAGAACTGCTTTATGTAACTTACGATTTAATTTTAGGCTATGGAATCTCCCGATATACCCGTTTCTCAAAATGAATCCGAACGTCTTGACGCCTTAAAACGCTATAATATACTCAAAACGCTCCCCGACCATGCCTTTAACGATGCCACTGCCCTGGTATCCTACATCTGCGGAGTTCCTATCGCCTACATTACCTTTATTGGCCAGAACAGGCAGCTGTTCAAATCGGAAATCGGCCTTGACGCTTCCCAGGGGCCGCGGCAGATCACCTTCTCGCGTTATACCATTATGGATACCAGGCTGGTTGAAATTCCCGATACACTACTCAATGAGCGCTTCAGGGACGATCCCGATGTCACGGGAGGCCTTAAGATCAGGTTTTATGCCGGGGTGCCCCTGACCACCCCTGACGGTTATAACATAGGGGTTTTGTGCGCCGCGGACCATATCCCGCGGGAACTCAACGACAGCCAGCGCACCGCACTTTTGATAGTCGCCCGCCATGTGATCAACACACTGGAGCTCGGTACCAAAAACAGCGAGCTGGCCCGCCAGAAAAAAATAGCCCAGCGTGCCGTTGCCGCCAAGGAGAGGTTCCTGGCCAACATGAGCCATGAAATCCGGACACCCCTTAATGCCATTATCGGTTTTACCGAACTCCTGGCCGGCACCAGGCTCAATGAGCAGCAACGCAGTTTTGTGAATGATGTACAGACGGCAGGGGATAACCTGCTTTTGATCGTCAATGACATACTGGATCTTTCCAAGATTGAATCTGGCGGACTTACCCTGGAACTCCAGCCCTTTGATTTAAAAAAGGCGCTCCGGCACGTCTACGACCTGCTTAAGGTAAAAGTTCCCCAGGAAGTGGAATTCAACCTATACCTGGATGCGGAACTCCCCGACATGGTATCCGGAGATCAGGGAAGGCTCTATCAGATCCTGATGAATCTGGCTGGAAATGCGCTGAAATTCACTCAGGAAGGCGAAGTGACCATAGCCGTAAAAAAAACAGGGCAGACCGATGAGGAGTATCTGATCCGCTTCTCGGTGAAAGACACTGGCATCGGCATCCCTGAAAAGCAGCTCAAAGCCGTTTTCGAGCGCTTTACGCAGGCCGAGGAAAGCACTACCCGAAAATTCGGGGGCACCGGGCTCGGGCTCAGCATTGTAAAAGAGCTGGTCAAACTCCATGGCGCGTCTATACAGGTCAAAAGCCAGGAAGGCGGCGGATCGGAATTCTTTTTCACGGCCGCCTATAAGAAAACATTTCAGCAAGCAGGCCAGCAGCAAACCCAGACGGTCAACGATCTGGGCAGGCTCAGCATATTACTCTGCGAGGACAACCGCCTGAATCAGAAACTCGCCCAGAATGTGTGTGAGGGATTCGGTTTTGAAGTTGACATTGCCGAGAACGGCGAACAGGGCATTGAACTGCTCAGAGCAAATCATTATGATCTGGTCCTGATGGACCTTCAGATGCCCTTGCGCGACGGCTACCAGACCACCACCTTTATCCGCCGGGAATTAAAAAGTTCCATTCCCATTATCGCCATGACCGCGCACTCCCTCGTCGGGGAGCAGGACCGCTGTTACGATGCCGGCATGGACGGTTATGTTCCTAAACCCTTTAAACAGCACGAACTGCTGCAGACGATTAAAACCGTCCTGAAAAAAGAACCGCGATCCGCCAGACGTCCCAAGGCCGACCTGTCGCGCATTGAAGAAACAGACCGTATAAAGCCGGGGTGGAAAAAAGAAGTTACCTCCCAGTTTATCGAAAAAGCCCCCCTTGAAGTGCAGGAATTTGAAAATGCCATTAAGGCTGGTGATTTCCAGACCGTACTGCATCGCGCAGAGCAGCTTCAAATCTGGATGCACCTGTTTGTTCTGGAAAGTCTCAGCATGCATTTAGCCGGCATTGAGCGGGAGGCCGTCCAAAAGAAATTTACCTCCCAGACAGCAGATAGTATGGAAATACTGTACTGCAGTATAAAAGAAATCGTACAGGACCTTCAGAAACAGGAAATTGCCTAGTACCACGTAACCCCCGCAATATCTGTGAAGGTAAACCAATGATTTTTCATTTTATTGAAAATAATTTAGATAGATATAAACTTTGGGGTTCTCGTATCTGTTAGAATCAACTATAATATTTAAGTAATTTAAAAGTTAGCATGCTAATTTACAGAAGGTTTCCCATAAAATCAAAATTGTTTTCTATGACATCAAAATTATGCTCTCCAGTAAATTATATTTCAGACAGTTATTTAAAATAATAATACCCACCCACTGATAAAAATGTTTAGAAAGAAAAAAGCAAAGCAAGGTATTGGACACAGCCAGAGAAGTGCGCATAACATTTTTCTTCGTTCCTCAAAAAATGTCCTTCGGACATATAGCACTTCAACTGTCTGGAAGTCCAATTCATTGGGACTACTTTTGACGCCGTAAAAGGAAACTTAAAAAAACGAACAAACAGCTTGTTCAGCTGGAGTGAAGACTTTCAGTATGATGCTTTAGACAGACTGACTTCGTTTAAAAATGCAGCAGGTGTTCTTGAGAACCAAAGTTATGACGACAGCGGCAGAATTTCACAAAACGGTGTGGGGTCGTACACTTATTCAGCCACCAAGCCCTACCAAAATTCTTCTATCGAGACTACTACTGCAGGCTTAACATACTACAGCGGACGGAAAGTACCGACCATAACCTATAATCCGTTTAAAGCACCGATTGAAATTATTGAGGATACTGTGGATAAGGTTAGCTTTACCTACAATGATTCTGATGAGCGCAGTGTTATGTTCTATGGAGGCTTGCAGAATGATCCCCTTGCAAGACAGTTCCGAAATCATTATTCGTCGGATGGCAGTATGGAAATTAAGGAAAACAGGCTGACCAATACTTTTGAATTTTTAACTTATATAGGAGGAAATGCATATAGTGCCCCAATTGTGTTTAAAACTGACGGGGGAAGTACCCAAAAATATTTATATTTACTTCGCGATTACCAGCAATCAATTATTGCCATTGCGGATGCTTCGGGAACCCTATTGGAAAAGCGCTTGTTTGATGCGTGGGGAGACATATTAAAAGCTCAGGACGGTAACGGGAATGCTCTCGTTGGGCTAAACGTTTTAGACAGGGGATATACAGGACATGAACACCTTGTGAGCGTGAGGTTAATTCACATGAATGGCCGTTTATATGATCCTAAGTTACATCGCTTCTTACAACCTGACAATTATGTGCAGGATGCGTTTAATACCCAGAATTACAATCGTTATGGCTACTGTTGGAATAACCCTTTCAGATATACTGATCCAAGTGGCGAATGGATTCACGTGGCTGCAGGGGCGGTTATAGGCGGCCTTGTCAACTGGGGAATGCACGGATTTCAACTTAACAGTAAAGGGCTGATGGCCTTTGGAATCGGGGCTGCAGGCGGGGCTATGATGGCTTGTGGAAATGTAGCCGGACTTACGTTCTTTCAAGCTGGAATTGTTACAGCAGGTTTTGCTGTGGTGGGAACTATGTTTACAGGAGTTGCCAATCATGCAGCCTTTGGGGATCCACTGCCTACTATGAGGCAAATGGCTATTACAGCTGTAATATCCTTTGCAACCGGAGGTATATTCAGGGCACCAAGTACCGGTAAGTGAAGTGTCAGAACTGACTCCGGCAGCAGTAGTCACAGTTAAGGCAGAGAGTTCTATAGTTTCTACGACGACTTCAACTACTATTCAGAATACTGCTTCACAGGCGACGGCCGAAGCATCCGAAGAAGTTGTGAAAGCAGGGCTTAATTTTAAGTCTTGGACCAATGCAGAGGGACAATTACAGTTTAGCGCTAATGCAATCGCGGAGCCACTCCAGGATGTGGTTGTCAAATCCGGAGGAAGATTAGGAAATGAGGCCACAAGGCAGCAAATCGCAAAAATTGCTGCGGAACTTGAAGCAAGAAGTTATGATATTATTGGTGGTGGTGGTAAATTTTCGGAAGAATATCTTAAACCATTAACTATTGGCAGAAAGGGTGGTTCCTTTCTCGACATTACGGCAAAACATCCTGAATACGGTGTTTTGAGAATAAACACAGTGGATATGATGAAGGATGGAATAACACCCACGTCAAGAGAATTAATAAATGCGGCACGAATAAGAACTCAAATAGCACCGGGAGAGCATTTACTTTTAATACCAAAAATGTAAAAATATGAAAAGCAAACAAATTATGTTTTTTACTACTTTAGAGGATATAACCTCTATTATCAAAGAGATAGAATCAGAATACTCTATAAAATATTTTAAAAATGGATTATTTGATGACACAAATTTTCAACAATATGACTCTGCTTTTGATATTCCTAATTTAGGATTTACAGAAAATGGAGATTGGAACTTATCCCAATCTTATTTTGTTATTCCTAAAAGCAACATATTGAGTATTAGAGATATTCCCCAAAGAAAGGGAGGCATTAAATATGCGGTGGACGGGAATATTAACAAAGATAATATTGAATTTAAGCCCTGCGGTATTTATACTGGAAAAGAAAACATTATTGTAGCTGGAAGAATTGCCACAATCTCCGAAACTGCGTTCTCTCAACAATTATATAAGGAATTTGCTACTAAAATTAAAAAGAACTTTTCCAAAATAGAGGAGTTTTACGTTGGAAAGGAAGCAGAGCAGAAATTAAGATCTGGTTGGAGATTGGTTACCAATGAAAAACTTGCAGCAGGCTTTGATTTAAAAATAATAGAATGATGGTTCGTAGTATATTTGTACCATTACAAAATTCATTTAAAAAAACTTAATTGATAAATTTTGGTTAAAAAAAGAGTTCAGCTTTTCCTGAACTCTTTTTTTTTGCATTTAATTTAGTTTATATACAATCAAAAACTAGAGAAAAAGTTAAGCTACATTTTTTGGGATGATTACTTAAGCTCTTAATATAAGACTTTAAGAATTTTAAAGTTGGTCCGCCAATTTACAAAATGATTTGAACATACTTGTTCCTGGGTTAAGCAGCTGATTTTTTCTTAACATGTGCACAACTTCAATTCCTGCCAAGGTTCTTCTGGCAGACGCAAAACTTTTAAAACTGAAAAGATATATAGCTGCAAGTAACTGCTTTATTAATCCTGAAGACTTTTTTTTATGCTGCTCAAAGAAAACTGTAGTAGGCTATTTGTTGCAGGGTTGCTAAATTCCTGAACAGGCACATTATGCATATACCGATAGTCCGGAACCAGCATATAACTTAAAGCCTGTATGCGGTCAGGTCCTGATCCATATAATATTTGGTCTCCTTTTTTTTATCATACATTAGAAAATACAGTCTAATATCCTTGCTCTCTTTTTTGATGTTTTCAATTTTCCGGCCTGAAGCGTAATTAATCTCAATCACTTCGCTTTCTGCCGTGGATTTGACAATCCATTTCATATTCTCCAGGTCCAGCACCCCTACTGCCCCCTGGTCCGAATACAGTATCTCATACCCGTTGTAGGCAAATTCCTGGGAGGCATTTGCACAATAAATACTGGTGGACGTTTTAGGACTGTAAGTCGTTTTGAATTCATTGACGAATTTCATCTCCCCATTGAGGTTAATAAAACCCGAAGTACCATCCTCTTTCAAGAATTTAAACCAGCATTGCGGTGCCGGACTGTACCTATTGAATTCCAGCCTGTCATAAGTAAATTCAAATCCGGTTAAGGGTTTTCCGTCTTCATCCACAATGCCGTATTTTTGCTCCCTGACGGCAATTCCGTAATACCTGCCCTGAAAAAGGAAAGGCTCTTCTGAAAAGGAGGAATACTGCATGTCGTAATTTTTTATTTTTTTATCTTCGGTAAGACTGAACCCGCTGATCTGTGCGGCTTTGTTTTTCCTGTCTGCCTGTGTGTTCCCGCTATCCTGTTCGGGCTGGCTTTCACTATCGAGATGTATATCGGCTTTCTTTGTGGCAGGATTGTACTGAAAGAGGTAAATACCGTTGTAATTCCCTTTTAACTCCGGCTTAAAAAAATCCAGGTCAAAATATTTGGCCTTCACCACTATTTTGCGTGTCTGGGCATCCATTAATCCGGCACGATTATTTTTGTCGTTATAGGGCACCAGCCTTGCCAGCAGATTTTGCGGAATTGCCGAAAAATCTTTTTCCACTATTCTTCGAACATCCGATTCACTCACTTCCTGTGCCTGCAAGAAAGAGGCCGCCAGGATAAAAACAAGTATTAATTTCTTTTTCATTTTGTATGTTTTACTAGTACTTTCAAGCTGCTTATGGTGGTATTCCATCAGTGATCTGCAGACCGGAAACCACAATTCGGCCGCGTGAAAATACAAAATTAAACCGACTATACGTTGCCGTTTCCTGCAGGAACCTACAAAGCGTGCAGCTGCTTGTTCGTACTATTATCAAAGCGCTTTAAACAGCCGATAAACTGCTATTTCCGGATCACCAGATGACCCGATGCCGGATCTGCCAGCAGCCGTTCCATTTCGCTTTGGATGATGTCCTGCACGTCCTGTTTGATCTGCAGGTAGTTCCGTTGTATCATCGCATCGTCGAGCTTCCTGACCGGCGGTATGTCCACATAACTTTCCTGCTCGCGCTGCAGCGCCTGATGGTCGTTCACAATCCGGCAGTGGAAGGTCTTGAGCTCCACCGGACAGTCGGGATCATCGGCCACCATCCCAACAAATTCCCCCGAGCTCAGTGCGGAAATCCTTGACGGGGGCACTGCAGCCTCGAGCTGCCTGGAGCGGCTGACCGAGGTGTCGCTGCTGTTAATGGAGAGGCTTTCGCGGTCCTGCTGAATTTTCCCGAAGCGTTCGGAGAGCTGTTTGGCCGTATCCCCTGTAACCTGTCCGGCGATGATATTGCCGGTGATGTTCATGATCACCTCGGCCTGTTCCCTTCCGTAATCCTTGCGCAATTGGCTGAAGTCCTGGATCCCCAGGCAGGTTGCCACTTTATTGCTCCTGGCCGTGGCAATCAGGCTGTCCATATTGTTAAGGTAAATCGTGGGAAATTCATCAAAGATAAGGCTGGACTTCAGCTTCCCTTTTTTATTGACCAGCTTCACCAGCCGGTTCACATACAGCGACAGAACCGCCCCGTACACCTGGATTTTCTGCGGGTTATTGCCCATGCAGACAATCTTGGGCTCCCGGGGATTGTTGATATCAAGGGTAAAATCATTGCCCGACAGCACATAATACAGCTGTGGGGAGGACAGGCGGGCCATCGCGATCTTGGCCGAGGCAATCTGCCCTTCGAGCTGTTCCATGGCATCATGGAGATAGGCATTGATAAAGGGATTGATGAGTACCTCGATCTGTTTGTCGGTGCGCAGCAGGGTAAAAAGGCTGTCGTAGTCCGCCTGCATGAGTTCAATGACATGCGGCAGGGTACAGAACTCCCCGTCCTTGTATCTTTTCAGGTACCAGATTACGGCCGAGAGGAAGTTGATGGGCGACTCCACGAAAAAATCCCCCTGCCGTTTGATCCACTCCCGGTTGAGTCCCAGCAGGATGGTGCGCGCTGATTCCGAGGCGTCGGTAATGTCTTCCATACCCTGGGGATCCAGTGGATTGCAGCGGTGCATGATGGTATCGAAATTGATAAAATAACATTTGGGCGGCACGGCATACACGTGCTTGTACTTCTCAAAGGTATTGTATACAATTTTGGACAGGTCATCGTATTTGAAATCATAGACAAACATGCTGAAGCCTTTGGCAATATGCTGGGTGATGACATGGCGGATCACAAAATAGGATTTCCCCGATCCGGGTGTTCCCAGCACGAGCAGCCCGCGGAAGGGATTGATGATATTGATCCAGCTTTTGCGTACCTTGTCCTTAAGATAATAACGCGCCGGAAGGTTGACCGAATAGGCATTCTCCAGCAGCATTTCCTGTTGCGGAAAAGTCTCGTTCTCGCGGTTGAAAATATCTTTGGCCGAGAGCCTGCTGCGAATAATGCGTGAGAGCAGCGTACCCCCGGAAAGCACCAGAAGGAAACCACTACAGGCCAGTATTATGTACATCGCGGCACGGTAGCAGAAAGGCATTTGCAAAGACCACGCCGCCCCGCTTAAAAAATAAACCAACAGCCCGGATACCAGATACCCCAAAGCGGTTTTGTACCGCATTTTTTCATCCTTCCTGCCTTTTGCCCCCAAAAGGGAAATCAGTAAAAAACCAAGGGAGAGAAGCTTGGAAATATAAAAATTTCCGAACAGCCCTGTCCTGTACAGCCCCTGCAGTATCCTATCGCCCAGCGCTGCGGTAAACCCCGAAACCTTAAAGGCCCCGTACGTGTAATAATAAAAATGGATCCCCAGCAGCACCAGGCTGACCAGCCTTGTCATATCGAGTATCCTGTGAAGCGCCTGTTCATTCTCCCCTGTCTGCATGCCTTTAAATTTTAAATTCCTTACTGATTTCCTCCCTGTCCTTTTCCTCTTTTTTTCCTGCGTTTCCCTTTCAGTTCCCGGGGCAGATAATCCGGCTGCCATAGGGGCGTGGAAAGCATCTCCCAGACCCCTGCACTACCCGGGCCGAAAACCGCTGCAGTATTTCCCCGGGCATCGGGATCCGGCGTGTTTTGGCAGGCCGTGTGAAAAACGGTCTGCTGTGCCGGGTTAGCAGTTTCCCCGCAGCGTTCCAGGATTCCTTTTGCGCTGTACTTTTTCCCGAGCTCACTGCCGTTAAAGACACAGCGGCTGTCATGGTCCACATAGGTGATGCCGTAAAGGATCTGCTGATCCCCTTTTCTCAGCACCACGTCTATCCCCTGCTTTTTTAGCTGCACAACAAGCCCTGCCAGCGAAGGGCAGCCTTTGATAAAAACCAGGTCCACGGCATTGCGTATTCTCTTTTTTTCAGACAGCTGTGCCGCCGTATGGACGGCAAATCTTTTCTCCAGAAAAGCAAGTGTGGGTTTCCCGGCCACATCACTCGCCTTGACGGGAACCCCGACAGGACGGCCCGAGCGGTCCAGTATACGGTATACCAGTCCCCCGGACTGGAAAATCCTGGAGTTTTCACTGCCCCTGTCCGCCCTGATGTTGTAGAGTCCCAGCACCGCATTGAGCTGCGCCAGGCTGGTATAGGCATACGAATAAACCACAAAGCGCAGCACACCGGCTATGGCTTTTTTGGATTCCGTTTTCCCGTACTCCGCCCGCCCGGCAGTCACCGGCCGGGGAACGGGACGCAAAGCTTCCTTGCTGTCCTGCGCCCTGACCAGTCCGAACTCCTGCTCGATCGCTTTGCGGGCCTTCTCCGACTCCCCGCGCCCGATGTTCTGCATGTCGATCCGCGAGCCGTCTGCGCGTACCTTAACGCTCACCAAATGGATATGGGGATGCCCGGCATCATGGTGCTCGTACACCAGGTACGGCTGCTGTCCGAATCCTATCTTTTCCATATACGTGCGGGCGATTGCCATAAGCTTTTCCACAGGGTAGTGCTCGCAGGGATGAAAGTTCAGCGAGATGTGCACGCTGTTTCTTTTCACATTTGCATTGAGCGCGTTCTGGCGCACCAGACGGTTGAGTTTCATATTGAAATTCATGCTGCCCGCCTCCATAGGGTAATTCCCTTCCCCGATGCACCTTGCGCACCCTTCGCTGACCTTGTTTTCATTGTAAAGCAGGATACGCCGCACTGAATGCCCGGTGCTGATCACCGCAACCATTCCGCGGCTATTTTTTCGATGCACTGCCGTATCTCGGTGGTCTTTTCCAGCAGGTTTTCCCGCTGCGCTTCCGAGCTTATGATCCAGTGCCGCAACTCGGGTACCTCGCGCAGCATATGGAGTTTCCGCACTGCCTGGTTGAAATTCTGGCCCAGGGCATTGAGCTCGGTTCTCAGACTGATCATTTCCAGCATGCATTCATCCAGCGAGGCGTTCCTGTACTGTACTGCAATG
>Ga0307410_10000095_pt1 | contig 30445 bp, 23 predicted proteins | sample 322Ometagenome_3_FD_203707 | JGI IMG/M metagenome (GOLD analysis project Ga0307410, IMG submission 203707) | Maize rhizosphere microbial communities from greenhouse at UC Davis, California, United States - 322HYB-O-3 | ecosystem: Host-associated > Plants > Roots > Rhizosphere > Soil | place... | reverse complement strand
AGCGCGTCGGTGATCTCGCGCCGCGGCCGCCCGCCCGGCGAGGGCTGCGCAGACTGGCCGTCCCGAGCTCGCATGTCCCACCTCGGCGTGCGGGGAAGCACCGGCCGTGTCTGAACGCGAGCGCGTCGTGCGCGTCTGCCGGCACGCCACCCACGCGGCCTCACCCCGCCGTGCGGTCGAAGGTAGGCGGCAGCAGGCAACCCGGCAATACGCGCGGCGCCAGGTACCGCGACGGGCGCCCGGCCGAACGGGGCATCACCTGTGGTGCCTCGCCCCGCGCTCGCTCCGCTCCCGGGAGGGACACCATGCTGACCTCGCCGACCATGCCGACCACGCTGCGACCCGCCAGGTCTCCAAGATCCGGGGCGCGCCCGGCACAGGCGCCGCTCCGAGATGTGATAGGACAGGCTCCTGTGCTCGGAAGCGGAATCCGGGTAGACCACACGCTGCTAGACCGACGCACAGCCTTCCGTTCCGTGCGGGGCGGAACGGGTGCTCGGCCGGGGAGCCGTGCGTCACACAGACGCGCCATAGTCGGAGCGCTGTTCTAGGTGCTGGTGCTCGCCGCGTGCGACGAGCCGACCGCCCCGGACCCTGGAAGCCCTAGTCCTCCCACGCCTTGGCCCAATTCTGCATGGACATGACCTGTCGAGCGCGCTTGAAGCGCGTTCTGGGCTCGTGCGCATCCACAACACGTACGACGACGGGTCCGGGAATAGCTAAACTGCGAGCGTCCTCAAGTCCTCCAAGATTGGCAACGACGCGTGGCTGCTCACCGCAGCACACTGCTTCCCCAGCGTAGGCGACGTGAGTGTTGCGTACGGGGCGGGCGTTGGGGAAATCCGGGACGCCAGCTCGGCGAGCGTTTTCTTCACCCCGCCTGGTCCGGTTACGTCGGTGTTGATCCTGACGAAGCGCTGGTCCACTTCGGGGCGTACGTACCCGTTCTGAACGAGCACGGCTACGAATACGTCGAGTTCAGGCGGCCCTGTCGGAGTGTTCGGCACGCGTGACGCGCCGCGCTGGGCCCGCGGCCAGTTCCACACGGCCAACGACGGGTTACATCTATGTCGACGGCAGCGATTGGCGTACGTCGGGTGCGGACGTCGAACACGGCAACTCGGGCGGGCCTTGGCTTCCTGGGCGATGTACCGGAACTGGCGTTGCGCTCCGGCAGTGAGCTCCCGTCAATGGACGCGGCGCACATCTCCGCCGCCGCAGCTTCGATTTCGCATCCAGACGAGCCACCTAACGGATTGCTAGGAGGATCAGAACTTCTGCGGAGCCGCAGCTGCCGGCAGCTGCGGCTCCGCACCATCAACGCTCAAAACAACAGAGGGTTTGGTGGGAGGAATTCGCCGGTCCCGCATTCGGGCCGGGCGCGGCCATCGTCAGAGGCGAAGTTGATCCTGGATGACGGCAGCGGCAAATCCTTCGTGCAGCTCGCCGCAGGGGCGGACTGACCATCCGGCGTGTACGTCAAGACCCACGAGCCGGCCCTGAGATTCTGAGCCTGCCACGTGGCCTGACAGTAGTACGATGACGATCCGTAGGATTTCGGAGTTCCGGTCATGTTGATCCACTGACCGAACGAGCCGTCGCCCGAGATCGCGGCCGGATTCGGGTTCTGCAGCGTGCCGCGAAGCGTGACGCCGGTCGGACAGCTCGACGTCGCCGTCAGAGGCCCGGAGATGAAGTGGTAGTAATACACATTCACCGTCGCAGGTTTGACCTGCACGACCGGCTCGCCCAGGACGTTGGCCCCCGCCACGTCGAGTGGCCATTCCGCTTGCGAGAGATGTGGCGGGATGAACTCGGCGTTGTCTGTACTGAACCACAGGGTGTTCGGCCAGGATCGCTTCAAGATCGTGTCGCTTCGGGCTGCGGTCTTCGCGACGACGATGAAGCGACTCGGCAGCCAGGCGTTGTCTCCCTTCGACACCATCCGAAGCCCACCCGGTGTCAGCTCTCCCAGCCGCACCAGGCCGCACCTTGCCACGCCAATCGTGTACTTGTCCGTACGACCGGCCTCGCGCTCATTGCGGGTCGTGTCACCGGGGATTGGAACCCTGCAGTCCGGCAAACCGGGGCGCGCAATGATCAGCGCGTAGGAGTCGTCGGTTCCCGCGTAATTTGGGGCGGATGCCGTGGTTTGCGTCAACACGAGCGCCGTCACGCTGTCCGTTGCACTGCCCGTGACGAGCGCCTGGGCTCCGGCAGGGGCTGCGTGGCGCGGCCCCGTGGCGTCGGGTTCGGCGCATGCGGCGAGCACGATGAGGCCGAAGCACGGGGCCGCGGCGGCAGGCACCCGGCCCGGCGTGCGGTGTGGCGCCCGGCGCATGGTAGTGTTCGTCGAGGTAAGCATGGCTTTCTCCATGTGATGTAGTGATGAGTGGACGGGGCGCGGCCCGTTCTCCCGCGTGGGGACCGCCAGTCGGTGCCGCGTTGTCGCGGGCATGTCCCGGCGTCCACCGGAGCTCTGTGGCCGTGTGGTGCAACTCCCGCCGATCGGTCTGCGCCGCGGTGGTGTCGCACTAGGAGAAGCGCAGGACGCGCACGCGTTCAGACATGACCCGCTGAGTGCCTGCTCGACGCACGCGGAGATACAGCACCTCTGCTCAGTCTTTCGTGTATCTCGCGGTCGAGGACCCACGCCCGGGGGTGTTGCGCGAACCGATCATCGGCGACTGCACGATCGCGCCGTGTCGCTTGGCACGCGCCTCGGCTGCCGCATTCCGCTCACCGCCCGCTACGCGTCGGCAGGCCGGCGCGTGCAGTTGACGCTCACGATTGGGGGGCGCGAAGCACGCGCCCACGTTCGTAGCGCGCTCAGGTGTGGCGATCAGCGCTTCGGTGGGGGACCAACGCTCTCCGGAAGCTGGGGCTCCGGGGCGAATGCGGGTCGCGCGGATAGATCGAAGGCGCCTTCGGTTCGGCGCGGCCGGGCACTCGGCCGGTCACGCATTCGCCCGTCGCGGCACGGGACTCGGCACACACCGGCTTGGCGCCCGCCGGCGTCATGACTCAGGTCTGACTCGATCTAGGGTTGGTGGCCGATCAACGACTCGGTGTTTAAGGTGCCATACTCCGGGGGCCGCCGACCTCGCCCCCGGCGCGCTCGGGAGCCGGCGGCCCCGGCTCCGCACCTGTGCGTGCTGGGTATGGCTTAGCGTTCCGCGCGAGGTAGGTCGCGGTTGTCTCGCGGCGGCCGAGAGCCCGCTCGGCCGCGTAGTAGCCGGCGAGCGCTACGTCGAGAGAACGGAACAGATCGACGACTAACTGGCCGTTTCACAACCGCTGGATGTAGTTCCAGCAGATGAGCGCGCAGGCGAGTTGCAGGAAGGCCTCGTGCATGCTGGCCAGCCGCTCGTAACGGATCGTGAGTCGGCGGTAGCGCGCGAGCCAGGCGAGCGTCCGTTCCACGATCCAGCGGTACCGACCCTAGCGGGTCCTCGGCTCGATCCCGTGCCGCGCGAGCCGGTGCCGAATACCGCGGCGCCGACACGCCGCCCGGCACCGAGCGTAGTCGTAGCCCTTGTCGGCGTGCAGCTTGGCCGGCCGGCACCGCGGCCGGCCCCGGCGCCCCGAACGCACGGGGTTGACCGCGTCGAGCAGCGGCTCGAGCACGCGGCTGTCGTGGACGTTGGCAGCCGTCAGCGCGACCGCGAGCGGGATCCCGTGGCGGTCCGTGAGGAGGTGGTGCTTCGAGCCCGGCTTGCCCTTGTCGGTGGGGTTGGGGCCGACGGCAGCGCCCCCCCTTTCGCGGGCAAGCTCCTCGAGTCCAGGGCCGCCCGCGTCCAATTAATCCGGTCGGCCGCCGCGAGGCGCTCGAGCATGACCTGGTGCAGCCGGCGCCAGACGCCCAGCCGCTGCCACTCCCGGAGCCGCCGCCAGCAGGTCACGCCCGAGCCGTACCCGAGTTCCGTCGGGAGCATCCGCCACGGGATGCCGCTCCTGAGCACGTACAGGATGCCGTTGAGCGTTGCCCGGTCATCCACCCACGGGCGCCCACCCTTCGGCTGGGCGTGCCGCCGTGGCAGCAGCAGGTTCACCACGTCCCACAACTCGTCCGTCACCAGCGGCTTCATGCTGCCCTGCTACCCCCGACGGGCGCTCAGGTTGTGAACTGGATGGCTAACGAGCATTCACCGGCGGGGGTCGCGCAGCGGACGCTCACGGGTGTGCCGCCAGCGCGCGGCTGCGGTGACGCGCCCGCGGCGCGTCACGCGAGCGTCCGGACCATCCCCTCCAGCCCGTCGCCGCGGCTCACCTCGGCCAGCACCTCCCGCGGTCGGGGCGTGAACGTCGCAGACTCGTCGCGCGTGACCGCCTCGAACCGATCGACGCGGAAGACGCGACACTGCTGGCGCAGGTGGTCGAAGCCGAGCACGTACCACGCGGGCCAGTCGATGAGCAGCGCGTGCGGCTCCACCCGCCGCTGGCGCCGCTCGCCCCGCTCGTTGACGTATACCGCGACGACCGCCGTCGCGGCGACGAAGGCGACCTGGAGCGGCCGGGTGACGCTGCCCGCCGGCTGTCGGTACGACGCCCGCACCGCCGCCGAGGCGGCCGGCCCGACGAAGATGCGCTCCCGCAGCGGCCCGAGGCGTCGCCGCTCGTGGACGGGGAAGGCGTCGACGAGCTTCCGCCGCACGCGCGGGAGCTCCGCGGCGAACATCGGGAAGGCGAGCTTCTCGCTGACGGCGAGGCTCAACAGCGCGCACAGCGCCTCTTCGGTCGAGAGGAGCACGCGGCCCAGCCCCCATTTGGGGTGAAGCCGCAGCCCGCCGCCGCGGCCGCGATCCGCCTCGATCGGGTAGCCCCGCTCCCGGAGCAGATCGAGATCCCGGAACACCGTGCGCCCGCTCACGCCGAGTTCCCGCGCGAGGGCAGCGCAGGTGACGCCCGGGCGGTCGCGGAGCGTGCGCAGGAGGAGGTCGAGGCGATCGCCCTGCCGCATCGAACAAATATGACGTCAGGCGTCAGGTATGGCGATAGTCTTCTGGTACGTGATCTCGACGCGGTCGACGCCGCGTACGCCGAGCTCCACCCGAAGCGCCCGGGTCAGGGTGCACCCGATCCTTCGCCCCACTGCGCGCGCTCGTCGAGCGCGGTGGCAACCAGTCGGCTCTCCAGGCCGAGGAAGGACACCATGCAGCTGAACGCCGACGTCGACACGATCGCCGCGACCATCCTCTCGCTCGAGCGCGGCGCCCTGGACCGCTGGAACAAGGGTGACGTGGAGGGCCCCCTTGAGATCTACGCCGATGACGTGAGCTATTTCGATCCGATCACCGCCGCGCGCATCGACGGGCTGCCGGCCATACGGGACTACTTCCGGCGCCTTTATGCGGGAAAGATTCGGATCCCACGCTACGAGATCCTCAACCCGCGGGTGGTCACCGACGGCGACTTGGCGGTGCTGTCCTACAACCTCGTGAACTACATCCACGCCGCCGACGGTTCAGAAACGGTGGGGACCCCGTGGAACTCGACCCAGGTGTACCGTCGGACCGGGGACCAGTGGCGGGTCGTCCACGTCCATTGGTCGTTCACCAAGCACCCGGCGTTCGAGAGCATGTCGCCGGATGCCATGGAGGGTCTGACGACGTAGGCGTGCCATTGGGGGCGACCCGCCGTCTCGCCGCCGGAACTTGAACGCGGCCGGATGCCGAGCCGGGCAGCTCGCCTACCGGCGCTCGCCGACGAGGCCACTCGCACTCGCTGCTCGGTCGCTCCCCAGCGATAGGTGGCGCGCCTCCGGTCCCGTCGCGTGCGCAGGAATGGGCGCACCGTGCGCGCGCGGCGCTGCGCGCGTCAGCACGCCAGCCGGCGCCGGCCGGGGATGTCGATCGTCAGACGCCGGTCGCCGCAGGCGCCGCAGCCGATGAGCGCCGCTGGAACTACGTCACGCGGTTGTGAAACGGCCAGTAAGCCTGAGCCTCAGCAGTGACGGTGCGCGAGCAATAGGTTGTGTATCGCCGGTGTCCGCGCTCGGAGTACATCACGGGGCGCGGGCGTCGAAGTTCTCGATCATCCAGGCGTCCGCCCGGCTCAAGGATTGGGTGCCGAGGAGCGCGTCCGCGCTGCGCGGGTCTGCAAGCGTGTATTCCCCGCCGAGATCGACACTCCGCCCGATCGTAGCCACACGTTCGGGCGCGCGTTGCCGGCGCGTGTCGATGCGGTACACCGGATCCATCACCGCACCGGTCCCTGCGACGGGGACCACTCCGTGCCTGGTCACGTAGACGTAGCGGCCGTCCGCGGACCACCCCACTAACGACGACACGGCTCCGGAATCCACGTCCACGTAATCCACGTAGGACGAGTCCCGGAGGTCGAAGACCCTGATGCTCGCATCGACCCCAGTTCTGCGCCCCCACTTCACCGCGAGTCGATTGCCGTCGGGCGAGTACTGCAGCTGGAGCGGATCGCCCGGCGGCGCATCCCCGGGGAGGCGGCGCTCGATGCCGGACGCCGGATCGAGCAAGGTGATGTTCCGCCCGCCGGCGCCGCGGTAGGCGATCTGGGAGCCCGGCGCCCACGTCAGCCCCCCGGAGAAGGGTGCGATCCGGCTCTCCGCGAACGATTGCAGTCGGCCGTCCTCAACGTTGGCGACCCACACCCGCGGGCGGCCGGCCTGGACGCTCGCGAACGCGATCCGCTCACCGTCGGGGGACCACGCGATCGGCAGCTGCGGCCAGACGCGCGCGCCGACCGTGATCTGGGTGGCCCCACGGCGAGAGGAGTCGGTCGGTATCCAAAACAGCTCCGCCCCGTCCCGCGTCTCCTGGGCGAACCCGAGCACCTTCCCCATCGGTGACACCGTCGGCGACCAGCGGAGCAACTCAAGCCCCCTGGATCCCAAACCCAGGGGCCACGGATCGAGCGTCGTCCACGCTCGCTCCACTTCTGGGTTCCTGACCACGGGCTTCCCAAAAAGCTGCCGGACTTGCTCGTCCATTAGCTTGGCCTGTAGCTCCCGGATCTTCCGCTCCTCTGCTGAAGGTGAAGGCCCTTCAGCCAGAAAAAAGTACGAGTACCACCGGCCCCTCGCGAACACCATCCGCCGCCCGTCTCTCGTGACGGAGAAGATTCCACTGCCTCGAGCGAACAGGGGGAGCGCCTCGAGCTGCGCGTGGACCTCCGCAGGCGCCCCCCGCGGCCGCCCCGTCCGCCGCGACACCCTGACGCGCCGGAGCGCGGAGTTCCCGGCGCCGCCGCGGAGGTAGTACACGGCGTCCCCGCCGGGCGACCAGCGCGGCGAGTCGAGCGGGACGCTGTCCTCGACCACCACCTCCGTCCGCCCGCCCGGCGCCACGGCGCGGATCGCGTACGAGAGCGGGTCGCCTGTCGCCGACGCGACGGCGAACAGACGGCCGTCCGGTGACCACGACCCGCCCATGAGTAGGTCGTACCGGCCGCCGACCGGCACGGCAACCGTGTCCTCCGAACTCAGGTCGACGACCAGGATCCGCTTGCCGTCCTCCTCGTGCAGGCTCACGCGCGCGCCGTCCGGGAGCCAGTAGGCGTAGACGTACCCCGCCAGCCGCCCGGCCGCGTCGACGCCGCGGGGCGACCCGCCGGTCCGCCGCACCACGAGCGCCTGGCTCCTCGAGCCGAGCAGCAGTCGCGTGCCGTCGGGAGACCACTCCAGGGTGCGAGGCGCCCGATTCACTGACACGTAAATCGTGTCGGGTCCGCCGCCCAGTGAGTCTTGCACGATCAAGGGGTAATCTGTGTCCCTGTCCTGCCTCGTAGTGTAGGCGAGGAACTGGCCGTCCGGGGAGATCGCCGCCTGCATGACGTCGCCCGCAAAGGTGAGCTGGCGCCGCGTCGCCGGCGGCGAACCATTGGGCTCTGGGGCCGTGCGTGCGACGACAAACACCGCCGCGACGGCTGCGGCCGCCAGCGCGGCGATCCCGCCGGCCCTCGCGAGCACGACTCGCCGCATCGCGGCACGCCGGGCGCTGCCCGGAACCGCCGCAGTTGCCTCCGCCGCCGGAGTGCCTAACGCCGCCGCGAACTCCTCGGCCGTGCGGAACCGGTCGGCCGGCACCTTCGCCAGCGCCCGCAGGACCGCCGCCTCGACGGGGGCGGGCACCGTGCGGCGCACGGTGCGGATCGCGCGCGGCTCGTCGAGAAGGACGCGGGCCAGGATCGCCTCCGCCGTCGGGCCGGTGAACGGCGGCTCCCCGGCGAGCAGCTCGTACGCGACCGCCCCTAACGAGTAGATGTCGGACTGCGGCCCCACCGTTCGACCGCCGGCCGCCTGCTCGGGGCTCATGTACTGGGGCGTGCCGACGGACAGCCCCGTCCCGGTGAGGCGCGCTCCGGCGGCGCCGCTCACCGCGAGGGCGATGCCGAAGTCGGCGAGCAGCGGCTGCCCCTCACTGAGCAGGACGTTCTCCGGCTTCACGTCGCGGTGGACGACTCCCTGGCGGTGCGCGTAGGCCAGCGCCCTGGCCACCGCCTGGATCAACGCCACCGCCTCGTCGACGGGCAGCTGCCGCTCGCGCGCGAGCCGGGCGCGCAGGGACTCGCCCGCCACGTACGGCATGACGTAGTACAGCTGGCCCGCCGCCTCGCCCGAGTCGTGGAGCGCGAGGACGTGCGGGTGCTGCAGCGCGGCGGTGAGGCGGATCTCGCGCAGGAACCGCTCGGCGCCGACGGCCGCGGCCAGCTCCGGGCGCAGGACCTTCACCGCCACGAGCCGGTCGTGCTTCAAGTCACGCGCGAGGTACACCGTGGCCATGCCGCCGCGGCCGAGCTCGCGCTCGACGGCGTACCGGCCGGCCAGGGCGCGGGCGAGCGCCGCGGGCGCCGCCGCCTCGGCCGCCTTCGCCCGCGCGGCGACGTCGGCGACCACGGGCGCGGCGAAGGCTTGGGCGGGCTCGGCGAGGAAGCCGTCGGCGCCCTCGATCCGCTCGCAGGCGCGGAGAAAGCGGTCGACCTCGCCGCGCAGCTCGGCGTCGCCGCCGCACGCCCGCGCCACGTACGCGGCCCGCTCCCCCGGCGGGAGCTCGAGGGCGGCGTCGACGACCCGGGTGACTTCGCCCCACCGGCGCCGCGCGGAATTGCCCGGCGGCCCGCGTGCTGGGCCCCCTAGCTCGCTCGGCGAGTCGCCGGGAGCCTCGTCAGACGGCATCCGGCCGCAGCTCCTGGTACAGCCACGCCCTCGCCTTCACCCAGTCGCGGGTGACGGTCCGCGGGGTGACGCCGAGGACCTCCGCCGTCTCCGCCTCGGTGAGCCCGCCGAAGAAGCGGCACTCCACGACGCGGGCGAGCCGCCCGTCGACCGCGGCCAGCCGCTCGAGCGCCTCGTCCAGCGCGACGAGCGCGTCGGCCCGCTCCGCTACGGCGACCTGCACACCACCGGGCGCGCCGCCGTCCGCCGCGTCCGCGTCGCTCACTGCATCGCTCACCGCGTCGAGACTGATAGGTCGTTGGCCGCCGCCGCGCCGGAGCGCCCGGTGGCGGCGGGCGTAGTCGACGAGGATGCGGCGCATCGCCCGCGCGGCGACGGCGAAGAAGTGCGCCCGGTCGGCCCACTCGACGCGCGTCTGGTCGGCGAGCCTGAGGTACGCCTCGTGGACGAGCGCCGTCGTGTTCAGCGTGTGGCCCGCGCGCTCGGCCCCGAGCTGCCGGTGGGCGACCCTCCGCAGCTCGCCGTAGACGAGCGGCACGAGCCGCTCCAGCGCCGCCTGCCGGGCGGCCTCGCGGGCGCCCGCCGCGGAACTGGCCGCGCCGTCAGGGCCGGCATCGGGCGGGGCGCCGCGCAGCGCGATCAACGCGGCGGTGATTTCGCCTCGCGGCTGCCCACCCCGCGGCGGCTGCGCAAACTGACCATCCCGCGTTCGCATGTTCCACCCCGGCGTGCGGCGGGGGAGCGCCCGGGAAGCACCGGCCGTGTCTGAACGCGAGCGCGTCGTGCGCGTCTGCCGGCACGCCACCCACGCGGCCTCACCCCGCCGTGCGGTCGAAGGTAGGTGGGAGTGGCCCGCGCGGCAATACGTGCCGCGCCAGGCACCGCAACCGACGCCTCGCCGGGCGTGACATCGCCTGTCGTGCCTCGCCGGCGCTCGCCCCGATCCCAGGAGGAACACCATGCTGACCACGCTGACCACGCTGACCACGCTGCGACCCGCCAGGCCTCCAGGATCTGGTGGGCGCCCGGCGCACGGTACATTCCGTCCTCCGGCAGAAGATGCTGCCATGCTCCGAATGGCAACCCAAACGTACGACGAGCGGCTATGCCGAAACACGGCTCGCCGCTCGCTTCCAGGTGGGGCGGGCACGCGGCGGACAACGATGGCGCCGCGCAGAAAGTTCGCAATCAACACGCTGTTACTGCTCGTGGTGCTCGCCGCGTGTGACGAACCGACCGCACCGGAGCGCCGACAACCAGAGCATCCGCGCATTAGTCCGATCGTGAATGGGCACGACATGACGAACTTGCGCGACGCCCGCTCAGGCCTCGTTCGAATCTACATTACCGGCGCCAATGGATTTGGTAGTAGTTGCACCGCGTCCGTTCTCAAGTCCTCGCAGATCAGCGACGATGCCTGGCTGCTGACGGCTGCCCACTGCTTCTACAAGGTGGATTACAACGATGGCTGCGATCAGGTATTCACGGACGCGTGCGACTTCGACGTGCACGGGGCCGGGTCGTCCTTCGGGGTGAGCGTTGCCTACGGGGCCGACCTTGGTCAAACGGTCTGGGCCGGCTCGGATGTGTTCATCCACCCGGAGTGGGCCGCTCACGTCGATGGCGGCAATGGGATCTGGTACGACTACCCCGATGTGGCGCTCGTACACTTCAAGACGTACGTCCCCGTGAAGAACGAGGACGACTACGATTACGTGGAGTTTACGCGCCCCTTCTTCGCAGGGGTGATGAAGGACATCGAGGGAGACGACGTTGGCGTGTTCGGCGCGCGCGGCGAGTTGCGATGGGCGCGCGGACAGTTCGCGATGTCTACCAACGGGTACATCGTCATCGACGGCAGTGACTGGCACACGTCGGACGCGGTTCTTGAGCATGGCGATTCGGGCGGGCCCTGGCTCTACACGGACGGCGGCGAGTCGTCGTCGGAACAATACGTCACGGACGGCGTGGTCGTCGGTGTGACGAGCGGCGGGCACGCCGATGCGAGCCCGCTTTCGTGGCCGCCAGTGGATTTCTTCGCCACGGGACTGTCACGGCCGGTCGTGACCGACTTCTTGCGGAACGTCACCCAGAATGCCGTTCCGAGCGTCGACTACTTGCCGTGGAAGCGGAAGCCGACCCTCCAATACAGCGCAAATGGATCCACTGCGTGGACTCGGCTCGGGCGTACTTCGCGGAACACCGGGGACGTGGCAATCGCCGACTTCGGCCCGCACGCCTGCGACCAAGGCTCCGCTCGGGACGACGTCTTCCTGACCGAGAATGGCAGGTGGTGGGTGTCGTGGTGCGGTACCACGGAGTGGGTTCCGATTAGGGAAAGCTCGACCGAGCTCGACGACAAGTACCGCCTGGCGTTCGGCGACTTCAACGGAGACAGGGTGACGGACGTGTTCCGCGCCTCCGGCGGCGCGTGGAAGGTGTCGTACTCGGGCACCGGGTCGTGGACTACCATCAAAGCCAGCAGCACGGAGGTGACCGACGAGTACGGCCTCGCGTTCGGTGATTTCAACGGCGACGGCGTAACCGACGTGTTCCGGGCGTCCGGCGGCGAGTGGAAGGTATCCTTCTCCGGCACGGGCCCCTGGACGACTCTCAAGGCCAGCACGACGGAGCTGAAGGACGAGTACGGCTTGGCGTTCGGCGACTTCGACGGGGATGACGTGACCGACGTGTTCCGCGCCTCCGGCGGCGCGTGGAAGGTGTCGTACTCGGGCACGGGGACGTGGACGACGATCAAGGCCAGCGCCACGGAGCTGACCGACGAGCACGGGCTGCTCCTCGGCTACTTCGACCAGGACAACAAGACGGACGTTCTGCGCGCGAACGGGACGGAGTGGCGCGTCTCCTACGGCGGCGTCAGCAGCTGGACGACTCTCAAGACGAGTTCGACGACGACCCGCCGGCTCTCCGTCGGCGACCTGGCAGACGACAACAGATCGGACGTCATACTCACGCGCAATCCGACTGACTGTCACACGTCGATCATCGACTTCTGCTCGCGGGTGTTCTACCATCTGAACAACACCGCGCCGCGGCGCTAAACACATCATCACCACATGTCACGCGTGGTGCGCGCCGAGCCAAGAGGGAGCGCACCCCGTTTGGCATGCCTTCGAGGCGGTCGGAGGAGTCGCGCCGGGCTATGCGGCACGTGCAGGGAATCAACAGTCGGCGGTGCGTGACCTTGCGCGGGAGCGGGCGGTCGAGCGTGCACGTGCCCACGGCAACTCCGAGCGTTGCCTCATTCATCTCGTCATCACCGGGCAATCCACGGTGCGAAGGCGCTGACCGCCTCAGTCGCGATGCCGAAGGCGGTCGGCGCTCACGCCGCCGGAGAGCTCGGGCGGGAGCACCTTGACCACCACGCGCCGGCCGAGCGCCGTCTCCTCGGCGAGGTAGACGCGCGACATGCCCCGCCCCCGAGCGCGAGCTCGGGGGCGTAGGCGGCGCCGAGGGACGCGTGCGGGGTGTCGCGGAGGCCGGCGGGCACGGCGGCTCAAGTGGGGGCGGCGTGAGGGGCGCCCCACGTTAGGGCGCCGGCCGCCATCCGCTGGCAGCCCCGCTAACTTCGTCGTTAGGCGCCCGGCCCGGTTCCGCTGCCGTTGTTGAACGCCTTCGCACGCGCGTCTCGTCGCGGGGTACTGGTGTCGCCGCGTGCCGCCAAAGGCCGCGAGAGTCGACCCGCATGCTGACCAGCGGCGCTCGCACTCGGTGGACGGCGGCTGTGCTTGCCTTGGCAACGGCCACGCCCTAGTGTGGGGGGTCATCTCGGCGCCAGCCGCAGGGGCGCCCCCGTCGCACGGCCCGTCCGGCCGCGGCGGCCCCGGCGCGGCGGCTTCGCCCCGGGTCGTCCGGCGCTGGCTGGGCGCCGGGCGCCGACGCGGGTGACTACTCACCCAGACGCGACTCGCTCGCGGGTCAGGAGGGGGCCCATGCCCCGCCTCCGCTACGCTCCGCGCGCCGTGCCCGGCCGCCGCCCCGGCACGCCGCGCCCGTCCTTCCCCCTGGCCGCACCGCTTGCCGTCCTGCTCCCGGTCGCCCTGGCCGCCTGCGCGGACGCGCCGAGCGCCGCCACCGAGCGAGCGGGCGGGCCGCTCGCCGCGGCCGTCGTCGCCGCGACCGGACCCTACGCCGCCTGCGGCGGCGAGATCCCGGTGACGGCGACCGCGACGCAGTTCGGGGTGCCCGTCAGCGGCCTCCTCGTCAACTTCAACGTGCTGGCGGGCGGCGGGAGCATGTACGCCGGCGCCGCCCTCACGGACGCGAGCGGCGTCGCCAGCGACTAAAGGAGGTTCACACTACTCGGGCCACGGGTTGCACGCCCCGGCCACCCATGCGCGGTGAGTTGGGTACGGTGGGGTATTGCAGTGCCGCCCCGAGCGATGTGGCGGCGGGCCGGTCCTGCGTCTCCTTCAAGCGGAGGACGCTTCCATGCTCGGCAACTTCCCTCGCACGAGAGTCATCGCGAAAGCCTCGGTCGTCGCGCTCGGCGCGCTCCTCGCCGCATGCGACCGGCCACCCACCGAGCCCTCCGTCGCGCCGCATCCGCGGCCGGCCTTGGCCAGCGCGTCCAGCGACGTCGCGGCGATCGACCTCGGCACCCTCCCCGGCGACGCGTGGAGCGTCGCGCAGTTCGTGGACGAGTCGGGCGTCGTGTACGGGCAGAGCTGTTCCCTCCCCGCCACCTGCCGCAACTTTCGGTGGACGCCGACCGACGGCATCCAGCTCTTCACCGGGACCATTCCTGGTCGCGGCGGCGGCAACATCAACGCCAAGGGGGAGCGGGCCGAAACCATCTGCCCCGACGGGGGCTCCGAGTGCGAGGGGGCATCGCGGGCGGCACGGGTCTTCGTCGGCGGTCTCGCCCAGGACCTCGGAACCGAGCCGGTCGAGAGCGAGTCCCCTCGCTCCGCACGCGGGCTGCTCATCAATCGGTGGGGGCACGTCGCCGTGCTCACCGAGTACAGCTTCTTCGGGACCCACCAGACGTCGCTCGCCCTGTGGACGCCGCGGACCGGGTACCGCCACGTCGCACCGGCCGAGCTCCAAATCGAGCCGTGGACCGTCTTGGAGGTCCTCCTGCTCAACGACAACGACCAGGTCGTGGCGAACGAGTTTTTCGTTTTGGAGTCGCGGCCTGTCGTCTGGCGCGCGGACTTGGGGGCCCCGGTGCCGCTCCGCTCGCCCACCCACGATCCAAACGCCGAGCACGAGTTTCCCGAATCCTTCGTCCTGGACCAGAACAACCGCAGGGAACTTGTGGGGTCGGCGTTCGTGGAGACTCCGGGCGGCCGGGCGGAGCACGCGGTCCTGTGGGCGGTGCCGCCACTGGATAGGACCGACTGGCCAGTCGTCGACGCAAACCCGTACGGCGGCTCGGGGTCGAGAATCAGCCTGAGCTCACCTGGGGCGGGCCGGTACTACCAGCTCTATCAGGCGACGCAAGCGGCGGCGGGGCCCTACGTCGAACTCGTCGATTGGGGTGACGGCACGACGTCGCGGCGCACCCGCCCGCGCGTCGGCATCCTGACGTCGCAGAACCACCTCTACGCCGCGCCCGGCACGTACTGGGTGCGCGTGTACGTCACCGACGCGCAGGGGCGCTGGGGCGTGGACGAGCGCAAGGTGACCATCGTGCCGTAGCGCCTTGCGAGCCGCGCAGTCGGGGCCGGGCGCGGGGCCGGTCATAGGCCCTCAACACCCGTTGCGTCTTTCCCGCAGATTGTCGTAACCTGCTACCTAGAACCCGTTTTGTGGCGCAGTTCGCCTGGCACGCGATATCCGTTAGGGTCCCTTTGCCACTCCCGCTGCCGTGACGATGCGGCCCCGGACCGAACTCAGCAGGCGCCCAGTCCCGCGCGCTGCCCGCGCGTGGTCCGGACCCGGTCGGCGCCGCGGCCGGACTCCCGCTGATGCCCGCGTGACGTGTTGCGCTAGACTCGGGGCGTGACCCTCTCCCCCGCCGACTACGCCGTCCTGAACGCCGCCATCGCAGACCTGCGCGCCTGGGACGCGCGCGACGCGCTCACGGCGAAGGCCGGCGGGCGGCGGAACGCGATGATCGCCCGCGTGGCCGGGGACCTGGAGCGCGTCGCGAACGCCGACGAGGACGGGGAGCTGCCGTATGTGCTCCGCCTCTTCCCGTACCGCGAGACGCTCGACTTCTACGAGTACGGGGTCATCCAGGCCAGCGTCGCCGGGCTCGAGGACGCGCGGGCGGCGCGGGCGATCATCGCGTTCCGCCGCCCGCCCGCGTTGGCCTTGAGCGCGTCGCGCGCGTCCCAGGCGCGGAGGTCGGCGACCGCGGCGTTCAGGACCGCGTAGTCGGCGGCGGAGAGCGTCACGGCCGGAAGGTACCGCGCGGCGTCAGGCGCCGTGCGGCGATCCGCGCTGCCCGTCAGCCGCCCGTCATTGGGCGGGTCGATGCCAGCGCCGGCGATAGGCACGCTTGCTGGGCGGTCGCCGCGCCCCTACGTTGGGACCCCCACCCCGACGCGTCGATCGCCGCCCCGCCGCCGGCCCGACGCCCCGCGCCGGAGCCCCTCTGCTCACGGAGCAGGAGGTGCCTATGCGCCCGCGCTCCATGCCGATCTTACTGCCGATCCTCTTCGTCGGCGCCAGCTGTATGGACGGCGCACCGGCGGCTCCCGCACCGCTCGGCGGCTTCGACGCCGCGGTCCCGGTCGTCCTGGCTGACGCGCACGCCACTGGCCGGGAGGCCACCGCGGGCCCGAGTCCTGCCCCTCGCGGCCGCCCTTCGTCGGCGATCGCCGCGGCGGCCGCCGCGGCTGCGGCGACGATCTCGCCGCCGGTGGTTGTCAGCGACGCCGGCGGGCAGCCGTTTGGCCGGCACGCCCAGGACGTCAACGACGCCGGCCAGGTCATCGGCATCAGCAGCACCGGCCACGCCTTCCTCTGGGCCGAGGGAGCCGGCATGCGGGACCTCGCCGATCTGCCGGGCTCCGGGAGTAGAGCGGCAGCGATCAACAACGCCGGGCAGGTGGTTGGCTCGAGCGTCACCGACACCGGGCTCCCGATCGCGCACGCCGTGCTCTGGACCGACCCGGCCAACGTCCGAGACCTCGGCGGCACGCTCGGCGGGGCCCCGAGCGAGGCGTCCGGGATCAACGACTCCGGCCAGGTCGTCGGGTTTAGCGGGTCGGGCGCATTCCTGTGGACCGAGGCGTCGGGGATGCGCGACCTCGGCACGCTCGGCGGACGCGGCAGCTTCGCGTTCGGCATCAACGCCGCCGGGCAGGCCGTCGGCTCGAGCGGGACGGCGGGCGGTGAGTTGCACGCCTTCCTCTGGGACCCCGCCAGCGGCATGCGCGACCTGGGCAGGCTCGGCGGGTGCTGCAGCGAGGCGTACGGCATCAACGACGCCGGCCAGGTCGTCGGGTACGCCACGACGGCGAACGGACAACACGCCTTCCTGTGGACGGCAGAGCGGGGCATGGTCGATCTCCTCCCGGACGCCCCGCGCAGCGTCGCGACGGCCATCAACGCCGCGGGGCAAGTCGCCGGGTGGATGACCCGAGAGACGACGACGCGCGGCTTCTTCTGGGCACCCGACTCTGGGGCGGTCGAGCTCCCACCACTGCCCGGGCACACCTTCAGTGTGGCGACCGCGCTGAACGCGCGCGGGCAGGCGGTCGGCCGGAGCTCCCTAGCGATGGCGGGCTCTGAGGTCGCCGGCACCGAGCGCGCCGTGCTCTGGACGGTGCGCCCCGGCGGGGGGAGCGCCCCGGCAGTCGACCACCTGCGGGCTGTGGCGCTCCCGCCCGGCGTGATCCCGGGCCTGAGCGGCATCTGGCTCCGCGTGCGGCTCACGGACGCGGGCGACGCGGGGCCGTGGGACTGGCGGATCGACTGGGGGGACGGCGTCGTGCACACGCCGACCGACGTCGCGCGCAGCGGGGAGTTCGCCTTCCTGCGCGCGGCGCCGTACACCACGGCGGGGCCTCATGCGATCACCGTCACCGCCACGGATCCAAGTGGCCTGACGAGCGGCGCGGCCACGACGGTCGTGCCGTAAGGGAACCGTACGAAAGAACCAGCCGCCGGAGGTGCCCCGTGCGCCCGTACGCCGCGCCGCAGCAGTGGTTGTCGCTGTCTCTCCTCGTTGGCGCGCTCGCCGCCCTCGCGCTCCCTGGCTGCGCCGACGCGCCCGCGACCGCGCCGCTCCCCGCCGGCGCGGAGGGCGGGGGTACGACGGTGTCGATCCCGGGCGTGCTCGTACCCATCCCGGTCGTGCTCACCGACACGGCCGCAGTCGAGTGGGCCGCCGCGCCCGCGCAGAGTGCGCCGACGTCGCGAGGGGGCGCGGCGGCGAGTCACCCTCAAGTCGCAGTGACCGACATCCGCAAGATCACAAAGGGGTTTTCCCAGTTGCGGGCCGTCAACAGCGCGGGGCAGGTCACGGGCACCGACTTCTCGGTCGGGCGCGCCGCGTTCCGGTGGCAGCCTGAGCGCGGCTTCACGCCGCTCCCGCCCCTGGCGGGGCACCGGGCCGCCGAGGCGTACGACATCAACGCCGCGGGGCACGTCGCGGGGAGGAGCGACAATCTGTTCATCGAGGGCCTACTCCCACCGCCCGCGGCCGAGTGTGACCCGTGCGCGGTCGTGTGGGACGAGGGCGGTCGTGTCACGCCCCTCGGCACGCTCGGCGGCCCGTCGAGCGAGGCTCGCGGCCTCAATGACCGTGACCTCGTGGTGGGCTCGAGCGAAACGGCCGCCGGTGACACGCACGCTTTCCAGTGGGACGCCGCGTCGGGGATGCGCGACTTGGGGACGCTCGGCGGCCGGTCGAGCGGGGCGGCCGCCGTCAACGACGCCGGGCAGGTCGTGGGCTGGAGCGAGCGCCCCGACGGCACCGCCGGCGCCTTTCTCTGGGAGGCGGGCCGCGGGATGCGGGACATCGGCGACTTCACGCCGAGTGCCATCAACGCGGCCGGCCAGGTGGTCGGCACGCGCGGGAACGCGTTCTTCGGGGGCCGGGCCGTGCTGTGGGAGGCCGGCGTCGGGGTGACGGACTTGGGTGTGCTGCCCAGCGACGCGGGGTCGAGCGCAAGTGCCATCAACGCCCGCGGTCAAGTCGTCGGCGCTAGCCGAGGTCCGGAGGAGCAATGCCCGCAGGGCTCGGGGCAATTCCGGCCCGGGCGCGCCTTCCTCTGGCAGTCGGGGATCGGGATGGTCGACCTCTTCTTCCCTGCAGGCGATTGTGACGCCGAGGCGTTCGGCGTCAACGACGTTGGGCAGGTCGTCGGCGCGAGCGGGGACGGCGTCTGCGGCGACGGTGGGTGCGACGCGAACGCCACCATCTGGACCACCGCGCTCGTCGAGGCCGCGGGCGCCCCTGTGGTCGACCGCCTGCACGCGGCGGTGCTCGGGCCCCGCAACCCCACCGGGCTCACGGGCGTCCTGCTGCGCGTGCGGCTCGCCGACCCCGGCGACCCGGGCCCGTGGGACTGGCGCATCGAGTGGGGCGACGGCGTGACGCACGCGCCGCAGAACGTCACCTACCGAGGCGAGTTCGCATTCCTTCGCGCCGCGCCGTACACGGCGCTCGGCCCGTTCACGATCACGGTGTGGGCGACGGACCGGGGCGGGCGGCGGAGCGCGCCCGCGGCCACAGAGGTGAGCGACCCGCTGCTGCAGTTGCCCGACTGCACCGGGCCCGTCGCGTTGACGGTCAGCCCCGGCACGACGCCGACCTTCTCCTGGACGCCCCGGTGCAGACTGTCGTTCCTCACGGTAAGGACAGCGGATGACGCATCGGGGCTCTGGTCCATCAGCCCGCTCATCGAAGCCAACACCATTGGCCCGGACGTGCGGTACGGGATCGTCCCAAACGCGGCCACGGACCAATTCGAGGGACCGGTCCCGCTGGTGCCTGGCACGGCGTATCGCGTTGTCGTCGGGACGGGGGGCGGCCTGGTCGCCGGCGAGGCGACCTTCACCCCGTAGCGCCGCGCCAGGCGCCGAGGCCCGCAGCACCGCGGGGTGTGTCCAAAGTGTGTCCCCGCGGCCGGCGAAATCCGGCGGAATCCCGGTCTGTTCCGGCGATTCCGCCGCGATGTCCGCTCTGAAGCGGCGAACTTCGCCGACTTGTTAGGTGCCGGGCACGTCGAACTGGGAGATCTAGGTCCGAGCGTAGGTCGTCGGCCGCCGGCCTCGCGCGTGATCCGTCCGCTCCGGCATCGCTATCGTCGCAGGACGTGACAAAGACGTTGAGGTTTAGCAACGTCGTGGCGCGGCCCGCAGCGCCCACGTAAGTTGGGTGCGCCCGCCCCGACGCGTCGGCCGCCGCCCCGATGCCGGCCCGACGCCCCGCGCCGGAGCCCCTCCGCCCGAGCAGGTGCACCATGTGCACGCGCTCCCGCCACTGGTCTCTCCTCCCCCCTATGTCCGCGGCCGTCGCGCTGGCGCTCGGCTGTGCCGACGCGCCGACCCGCGCCCGCGCCGCGCCCGTCTACCTGTCGCTTGCGGTCGTCCTTGCGGACACCGGGCGCCCCGCGCGGCCCGGCGCCGCTGCCGCAGTACTCCGCGCCGCGGCCCCGGGCCCCGGCCCGGGCGTGGAGGTCGTCTCGGTCGCCGACCTGGGTACCCTCCCGGGTCACGTCGAGAGCGTCGCCCTCGGCGTCAACGCCGCCGGGCAGGTCGTCGGGAGCAGCTCGACCGCGAGCGGCGACGTTCGGGCGTTCCTGTGGACGGCCGACCGGGGGATGGAGGACCTGGGAACGCTCGGGGGCCGATTCACCACGGCGATCGAGATCGGCGACGGCGGGGACGTCGTCGGGTCCAGCGAGCTGGACCCGACTGGCCCCGTACGCTTCCATGCGTTTCGCTGGCGCCGGGAGACGGGAATGACCGACTTGGGCACGCTGCCGGGGGGCGACTCCAGCCAGGCATTCGGGATCAACGGCCTCGGCGAGGTCGTCGGCGTCAGTGGCAGGCCGGGACTCTTCTTCGGTCAGGAGGCGGTCGCGTGGTCGCCGGCGGGCGTCGTGCGGGGCCTTGGCACCCTCGGTGGGCTCGGCAGCCGGGCGAACGCCATCAACTCGGCGGGGCAGGTCGCCGGTGCCGATTTCATCGCGGGGGGCGAGAGCCCGGACTCGCCCGTCCCGCGCGCCGTCGTCTGGGAGCCGGACGGGCGAGTGATCGCGCTCCCGATGCTCCGCCCGTCCACGCCCAGCCAGATCGACGAAAGCGAGGCCACCGCCATCAACGACGCCGGACAGCTCGCGGGGTACGCCAACAGCGCCGACGGTCAGTTCCACGGGGTCGCCTGGGACGCCGAGCGGCGAGTCCGCGACCTCGGGACGCTCGGCCCGGAAGGGTTCAGCTTCGCGTTGGCAATCAACGAGCAGGGCTACGTCGCCGGCTACAGCAGGAACGTAGAGCCCGGCCAGCGCGCCGTGCTGTGGACGCCCGCGGGGGACATCTTTGATCTCGGCGTGTTGCCCGGCGGCACCGACAGCCGGGCGTTCGGCCTCAACGACGTCGGGCAGGTCGTGGGCGTGAGCGAGTTCATCGTCGACGACTTCGTCCGGGGGCGCGCCACGCTCTGGACCGTTCGCGTGACCGGGGGCGAGGGCGCCCCGGTCGTCGACCGCCTGCACGCCGCCGTGCTCCCGCCGGGCGTCGTCCCCGGCCTCAGCGGCGTGTGGCTCCGGGTGCGGCTCACCGACGCCGACACGCCGAGGCCCGGGCCGTGGGCGTGGCGCATCGACTGGGGCGACGGCGTGGTGCACACGCCGCGTGTCGCCATCAAGGGCGAGTTCGCCTTCCTGCGCTCCACGCTCTACACCACGCCCGGCCCGCACGCGATCACCGTGACCGCCACCGACCCGGGCGGCCTGACGAGCGTGCCCGCGACCACCACCGCGCCGTAGCGCGGCGTCAGGCGTCGGCGGCGCACAGCGCGGCAGGTGTGTCCAAAGTGTGTCCCCGCGAGCGGCGAAAGGCGGCGGAATCCCGGGTTATTCCGACGATTCCGCAGGGTTCTCCGCTCTGACCCGGCGAACTTCGCTGACTTGTTAGGCTCCGGGCACGTCGGACTGGGAGATCTGAGCGCCCGCGCCGTCCCGCGCTCCCCGTCCCCGCCCTGGCCTAACGCTGCGGTTGCCGGACTGTTCGTCCGCGCACTATAGCTACGCCCCACCCTCGAGCCGGACGGCCGTCCCCGGACGGGCGCCGCGGACCGGCCGATCGCCGAGGGCCGGTGACACTCGCCCGGCGAGGGCGGCCGCGACGGCGCCGGAGACGGTTTCGGCTGCCCGCTTCCGGCTCGACTCGAGCAGGTGGGCGTAGCGCGCCGTGGTCGCGGCGTCGGTGTGGCCGAGGAGCGCGCCGATAAGGGAGAGGTTGAGCCCGCCCGAGGCGGCGACGCTCGCGAACGCGTGTCGCAGGTCGTGGAGCCGCACGTCGGCGAGCCCCGCTGCGTGGCGCACGGCGTCCCACACGCGGGCCGTGTCCGTGTAATGCGCGCCGGGCTTGGCGCCGGGGAAGACGTAGGGCGAGCCCACCCGCCGGTACGCGCGCATGGCGTCGAGGACGGCGAGCGCCGGCGCGCCGAGCTCGCGCACGCTGCGCCTCGTCTTTTGATAGGCCAGAGCACCGCTTAAGCCCGCGCTCGTGCTTCGGTAGTAGCGCTCGGCCGCAAGGCACTCACGCATCACCCTTCTTCCGGCGCTGGGTCCGACGGGCCGCCTTGTTCGCAGCCTGTTGCTGTTTCGGGGGATGCGGCTCGGCAGCGCTGTGTGTCTCGCGTTGGGCGGGCGGGGGCGTCCGAGCCGGGTCACCGACGGTGCCCGTGAGCGTCCCGGTCAGTGCCGGAAGCGACGCTGAGAGTGCCCCCGAGACGGTGCCCCACGCCAGCCACTCGCGGCCGCGGTGGAGTGGGTCGGCCGCAGCGATCGTTGCCACGTCCTCCAAGGTGACGCGCCGCTTCCCGGTCTCAATGTCAGAGATCGTAGACGCGGAATACGTCTCCCCGGACACGATGTGCAGCAAGTCGGCGAACTGCCGCATGGGCATCGCGTCGCGGACACCGTCGCCGAGCGCGAGCCGGACTAAGTAGACCCGCTGTCCCACCGATTCAGCCATCCCCTCCCCTAGGCCCGTTGTTCCTATATTCTGGATGCCGTTCGATATAACTGTTGCGCGTTCTAGTTTCCAGGATTATGTTCTGTGTCGTAGGACGGCATCTCCTGTCTGGGCTAAGAATCGTGCCAACTCGAACAACGCGCAAGACACTCGATCGGCGATTCCAGCGTGATTGCCTTGAGGCAGCTCTCCCCTGCGTGCGACGTGGCGTCCCTTGGCAAAGCTCGAGGCAGCGTCAACAGGTGCCGCGCCTGCGGCTGACACTGCCACGGAGGGCGCTCGATGCGTGATACCACAGTAGCCCGGGTAACGGCGTACCCGCGGGACGCCGTCCTGACGGTGGAGGAGGTGGCCGCGTGGCTGGCGGTGAGCGAGCGTCAGGTGCAGCGACTCCCGCTCAAGCGCATCCACGTGGGCGAGCGGACCACACGATACTTGGCCCAGCACGTGTACGAGTGGTTGGAGGCGCGCGCGGCGTGAGCCCCTACCGCGACTCCGGGCGAGGCTCGTTCGTCATCGACCGCGTCGTCCCGGGCGTGGGGAGAATCAAGCGCGCATCAGGCACGACCGACCGCGCGACGTACAAGCGCCTCGTGAGCATGGTGGACACTCTGAAGGCGAAGGGGCGACTGGATCTGCTGGAAGGGATGCGCGACGGGCTGGTGACGCCGCTGCAGCTGTGGGACGCCTTCCGGCGCGGGGATCTCGACCGCCTGCCGAGCGCCGAAACCGTGGCCCCGTTGTGGAGCAAAGACGACCGGGGCGCGGTCGACCGATGGCTCGCGGCGTGGACCAAGTCGACGCACCACAGGCGCGCCACCGCGAGCTCGTTTGCGCAACTCCGGAAGCTTGCCACCGCTGATGCCTGCGTGGGCGACCTCTCCGCCTTGCTCAAGCGGTACCGCGTGCAGTGCGAGCGCGCGGGGTTCGGCACGTCGTTCAACAACGCCCGGAGCCACGCGCAAGCGTTCCTGAGGGACACGGTAGGGCGCTCGCACCGGCTCTGGCGGGACTGTGCCAACCTGCAACGCCTGCCGGTCACCCGGCGTGAGGGTCGCCCACTCTCCGTAGCAGCGTTCGACGCGCTGTGCGACCAATTGACTGGCGTCGGGTCGGCTCACGCAGACATCGTCCGCGGCATGGCCGGCACTGGAATGGGCCCAGGCGAGTTCTGGGGTCGGTGGGAGGACAAGGGTGCGTTCCTGCGCGTCCACGGCACAAAGCGCGAGGGGCGCAACCGGCTCGTGCCCAAGCTGTGGCCGGTTTCGCGGCCGGCGCGGCACCCGCGCACGTTCGCCGATACGCTAGGCTGCGTGACCGGCGGCACCACCGAGCCGTACGACCTCCGCCGCACGTTCGCGCACTGGCTCGAGGAGGCAGGCGTCCCGCGCACGCGCCGCAAGCTCTACATCGGCCACGGCGCCGGCGACGTCACCGACCTGTACGAGCGCCACGAGGTAGATGCCTTCCTAGTCCGGGACGGCGAACTGCTGAAAGCCTACGTCGCCGCCGAACGCGTCAAGGCGACACAGGCCGCCGATTCCGGACAGGGAGAGCAGCCAGGTCCCACGATCGGTAACACGACGGCCCCCGTTGCCGAGGGCCGCGTGGAGATTGAAACGTGTTGAACGGTCTTGAGTTGCCCCTCCTGGGCTCGAACCAGGACTCTTCTGATCCAGAGTCAGACGTGTTGCCAGTTACACCAAGGGGCAGTTCCTCGTAATACCCATCACCACAGCGGAACAATTCCCGCTCTGAAAGAGGTATCTCAAATTATTCGCCGCCGGCTGCCTCATCAACCCCCCGCTCTGCCCCGTGTCCGTCCAGACCCGCTACTGCAACTATAGACTATCTCGCGGTCTAACTCGCCTCGCCTCCGCCCTCGCCGTGGCGGCATTCGGCGCGGCCGCCACCGCCTGCCGCGACTCGATCGCCGCCTTCGGTCCCAACCCCACCACCGCCCGCGTCAACGCCACCGAGCTCTTTCACGCCCACTCGGCCCGCTTCACCGACGTCCAACGCACCCCCAAGTTCTACGCCGCCCGCGGCAAGCTCGGTCGCTACGCCCTGACGCCGTCCAAGCTCTACGGTGACACCTCCGTCTGGACCGGCCGGGCCAGCGATCGGAGCCAGCTCCTCGTCATCCAGGGCGCCATCACCAACGGCCGCTACGTCTTCGACGCCCGCCCGAATGTCTCCCTCCCGGACCGGCTGGGCGAGTCTCGCCACGTCATCCGCCTCAAGCAACTCGGCGAGAACGAATTCGAGTGGCATGCGGACGTCGAGATGGCGGTGGGACAGGTGCGGGCCGAGGAGTTCGGGAACGCCTTCAACGCCCTCCTCGCCACCGCCATCGGCCGCGACGAGCGCGCGCTCCGCACCGACTACCGCACGGCCTTCCCGCGCACCACCGCGGCGCTCGGCCGCCTCTTCACTCTGGACACGCTGCGCGGGACGACGTTGCGAGACGGCACGACGGCCATCAGCGTCGTCGCCACCATGCACCCCGGGCGGCTCCGGGCACGCTTCCCGGCGTTCGCCGCCTACATCGACAAGTACGTTGTGCCGGCGCGCGCCCACCTCACCCTGCGCGACCACGTCGGCGCGCGGTGGGTGGACGGCACCATCGGCGGGCGGCGCATCGTGCTCCGGCTTCGCACCCAGGGCGGCGCCCTCGCCCCGCTCGACGGTGCGGCGCGGCCGCTCCCCGACTCGCTCCGCCTCCACGGCGCGATGTCGGCGAAGATGGGCATGTTCACCGTCGGCATGAGCGACCTCGAGGCGGACTTCGTCGTGCTGCGCAGTGCCCGCGAACGCGCCTGGTTCATGCGGTTCAACAAGGAGCCCGATTGGCACCTCCCCTTTGCCGCCCAACAGCTCCTCCGCTCCCCGCTCCGCCGCCCCTTCGAGGGTGGGGGCACCACACTGCGCGTCGGCATCCGCGACAGCGCCGGCGCCCAGACGCTCATTACCCGGAACACCAAGGGCGTGGTGCGCGAGAGCGCCATCCTGCGCTTCCTCAATGCGCTGAGCTCGACGGCGATGAGCGACTTCGCCGGGAAGTCCGAAGCCGAGGAAAACCGCTTCATCGCCGAGCTGTTCGGGGCCCTGCGTGACGACGTGCGCAGCCTTCCTACCGCAGCGCTCGCCGCCGAGGCAGCGGCCGGGTCACGCTAGCGGGCCCCGCGCCGCGAACGCGAGGCCGAGCGCAGAGAAAGGGTAGAAACGACGAACGCCGCGAGCTGGAGGCTCGCGGCGTGGTCACGTGCGGTCATCTATGGTGCTGCTCAATCGGGCCCGTCGAGCTGCTGAGCTATGCCACGCCTGCCGTCATTGGAACTCTCCGTCCTACCGAGCGGCGGCGGGCATAATCTCGAGCATCGACGGGAACCGTCGGAAACGCTCGCTATGGAGCTGAGGGGGATCGAACCCCTGACCTCTGCAGTGCGATTGCAGCGCTCTCCCAGCTGAGCTACAGCCCCTTGACGCTGGTCGGTGGCGTCGGGTCACGACTGTCCAAGGCCACCGGAACGCAAGGACCCCGCCGTGGCGGGGCCCTGACGTCGCCGAAACTTATTCGCTTTCGGCGAGAAGTCAAGCAGAGGCGGCTGATAGAACAGGGACGCGCGGCGAGGGGCGAGGGATGAGGGGCCCGCCTCGCACCGCGATGCGCCCCGATAGACGAGGCGGGTCACCCGGCGGGCGATCGGCTACTATCCTCCACGATCAACCGGGGGGTACCCTCCGATTCAAATTGTACGCTGCGCCGGGTTTCGGAACCCCATTATCTGCCCGCCCCGCGGTCCATTCCGCTTCGCCATGACATCGCCCCTCGTCCCTCGTCCCTCACCCCTCGTCCCTGCGGTCTCCGTCTTCGCCGCCGCGCGGCGGATCGACGGGATCGTACGGCGTACCCCGCTCCGCCACTCGCCCGGCCTGAGCGAGACCGCCGGCGGCGACGTCTACCTCAAGTGTGAGCAGGAGCAGATCACGGGCTCGTTCAAGCTGCGTGGCGCCTTCAACACCCTCGCCGCTCTCCCGGACGACGTGCGCGCCCGCGGCGTGGTTGCCTCCTCCGCGGGTAATCACGGTCTGGGCGTAGCGTACGCCGCGCGCCACTTCGGCATCCCGGCCACGATCTACGTGCCGGCCACGGCGCCGCAGGTCAAGAAGCGTGGCATCGCCGCCCTCGGCGCCACCGTCGATGACTCGCAGCCCGACTACGACGCCGCCCACGCCGCTGCCCAAGCCGACGCCGCCGAGCACGGGAAGCTCTTCGTCAATCCCTGCCTCGGCGACACGGTGCTCGCCGGCCAGGGCACCGTCGCCCTCGAGATCGTGAGCGAGCTGCCGGCCGTGGCGTGCGTGGTCGTCTGCGTGGGCGGCGGCGGGCTGCTCGGGGGGATCGCCAGCTTCGTGCGACGCGTCGCCCCGCACGTGCGCATTGCCGGGTCGCAGGGTGTCAACACGGCGGCCATGGCCCGATCGCTGGCGGCCGGGCGCGTGGTCGAGATCCCGAACGCGCCGACGCTCGCCGACGGCCTCGCCGGCCAGATCGACGAGAGCGCGCTCGCGATCGGTCGCGCCAGCCTCGACGAGATCGTGACGCTCACCGAGGCGGAACTCGCGTCGACCATCGCCTGGCTCGCGCGCCACCAGGGCGCGGTGGTCGAAGGTGCGGGCGCGGCGGCCGCGGGGGCGGTGTTGCACCGGAAGCTCCGCGAGCTGCCGACGCCCGCGGCGGTCATCCTGTCCGGCGGGAACATCGACCGCGAGCGCTTCGACGCGGCGGTCGCCGAGGCCGAGGCGCTGGCCGGCGCCCCGTAGGCGCCCCACGGTCGCCCGACGGGCAGACGAAGGCAGGGGCCGGGGAGCGGCACGCTGTGCACCTGCTCCCCGGCCCCTGCGATCGTCCGATCGTCCCCGCTGATGACTGGTCCGCTCGTCTCGCTATTGCGGCGCCGGAGCGCTGCCGTTCGTCTCGCCCGTTCTGTTCTCGCCGCCCTCGCGCTGAACGCCGGCGCCGCCGCCGTTCTCGGAAGTCGACGCGTTCTGCCCGCCGCGGCCCCCGCGAGTGCTCCGCGCGCCGCCGCCTTCGCGGCCGATCGCCGCCATGTGCGCCCGGTCGCGGCTCACGATCTCGCCGCCCTTGCGGCCGGCCTGTCGCGCCTCGTCCGGCGTCCACTCGTGGGCGGTGCCCTTCTCGTGCGCCGCCCGCCCGCCCTTGCTGGCGATCTCGCGCTGCCGTGCGGGGTCCATGGATGCGAACCCACGGTTGCTCTTCGGCCGCGCGCCCGGCCCGTCGGTGCGCCGCCCGCCCTCGCGCGCATTGCGCGACCGCTCGTCGTCTGCCGCCGGCGTCACATCGCGGTCGTTCCGCTCCGCCATACCGCCTCCTTCTCGATCGTGTGGGGTGGTTCTGCCTTCCTGCTCGGCCGAAGGGCCTCGGCGCCCGCCAGTCGCTGCGTCATTCCCCGGGGCGCCGTCCGCGGCGCTCCGTGTTCGACGCTCGCTGCCCCCCGCCGCTCCCACCAGAGTCACGCATAGTGGCGGGGAAAACGCGCAAACTGCGGGCCGAAGTGAGCCTTTCGGCCTAACAGTCGAGGCCGCTCCGCTAAGTCCCTCGCCGCCCGGCACCCACTGCACTCTCCGCGGCCGGCCGGCCCGAGAGCGAGTTCGGTGCGTCGAGGTTCGCGCCGTCATCGACGCTCACGCCCAGCCGGTGAATCAGCTCACCGCCGAGCCAACCAGTGAAGAACACCAGCGCCGTCCCCGCGATGGAAAGGAGCACGGCGAACGTGGGCGGCGCCTGCGGTGAACCGCTGCGCAGGAATCCACTCACGGCGAACAGCGCCAGCACGAGCACGTTCCCGACCCCGTGCCACAATCCGACCTGCCTCGCCCGCGTTCCCACAGGGATCGCGAACCAGTCGATCCATCCGGGCACCGCCGCCAGGAGCCCGGAGAGTACGCCCGCAACGATCATCCAATACGCCGCGTCCGCCAGCCGCGCACTCTCGTTGAACAGGTGGATCACGTCGAACACCGTCGCCGTCGACAAGAGTCCCAGCGGGTAGACGATGAGAATCGGATGCGCGGGATGGCGCAGAACCTTGAAGCGACTTTCCATGAAGCTTCAGCTCTAGCTACGAGGGACGAGGAGCGGGGACGAGGTACGGGGTACGAGGCGCGGCGGAGCACGACCGCCGCTGTCGCGTCCCTCGTCCCTGCTCGTCATCCCGCCGCCGTCTCCCCGCCCAACAGCGTCAACACTTCGCCCGTGATGTAGCTCGAGTCAGCGTTCGAGGCGAAGAACACGTACGCCGGCGCGATCTCCTCCGGCTGCGCGGGGCGCTTCATCGGCTGCTCCGCGCCGAACTTCGCCACCTCCTCCGCCGGCTTCGCCTGCGGATTGAGCGGCGTCCACACCGGACCCGGCGCCACGCAATTCACGCGAATCTTTCGCTCCACGAGGTTCTGCGCCAGCGACTTGGTGAACGCGTGAATCGCCCCCTTCGTCGCCGAGTAGTCGAGCAGGTCCTTGCTCCCCTCGAGCCCCGTGATCGAGCCGGTGTTCACGATGGCGCCGCCCTCCTTCAGGTGCGCGAGCGCCGCCTTCGCCATGTAGAAGTAGCCGTAGATGTTGGTCTTGAAGGTGCGGTCCCACTGCGCCTCGGTGATCTCGTCGATGCTCTTCACGTTTTTCTGGAAGGCCGCGTTGTTCACTAGCACGTCGAGCGCCCCGAGCTCCCGAACGGTGCGCTCCACCGCCTGGCGGCAGAACTCCGGGTCGGTGACGTCGCCGGGCAGGAGGACGCAGCGGCGCCCCTCGCCTTCCACGGCCGCGCGCGTCTCGTCGGCGTCGGGCTGCTCCTCGGGCAGATACACGATCGCCACGTCCGCCCCCTCGCGCGCGTAGAGCACGGCGACGGCCCGACCGATGCCCGAGTCTCCGCCCGTGATCAGCGCGACTTTGCCCGCCAGCTTTCCCGCGGCCCGGTAGAGGGGCGCATCGTACTGCGGGCGCGGCTCGAGCTTCTTCTCGAGCCCCGGAAACTCCTGATGCTGCGCCGGGAGCGGCGGCGTGGGATACTGCTCCTGCCGCTCGATCTCGCGCGCGGCCGTCTCGCCGCGGCGAGATCCGGCGCCGGCCCCTTGCTGCGGCGCCGAGCGGCTCCCCCCTCGCGCCGGCGGGGCGGCCGCGCCGGCATCCCGCGACGGCCGCTCCTCCTGCTCGTCGCCTACCGCCGCCGGGTCCTTCTTCTCGTCGTTCGCCATGATCGATCCTCCACGTAGCGCCTAACCGCTGTGGCAGCGTCCGCCACGGGGCCCACCGTGGAGTGGCAACTTGCAGGCCCCATATGCCGCCGGCGCTCCGTCTCACGAGCGCCGAGGGTCCGATCTCTCTAATGTTTCCGATGGCTCCGATCTCTCCGAGCGCGTCGACCGAGCTCGCGCGCGAAGTCTCTCGAACGGTCTCGGCAACTTACGGCAGACACGCGAACTCGGCTAGACGCGAATCCACATTGATCGCATTAAAGTCCTCTTAGAGTGGTCATGAAGTCCGCTTGCGCCCTCGTATATTCAGCGCATGTCGCTCACCCTCGGCTTTCTCGGCACGGCGGCCTCGCGCCCAACGGTCGAACGCAACGTCTCCTCGCTCGCCCTCGTGCGCGAAGGGGAGACGCTGCTCTTCGACTGCGGCGAAGGCACACAGCGGCAGATGATGCGGTACGGGGTCTCGTTCAACCTGGGCGACATCTTCTTCACCCACTTCCACATCGACCACGTGCTGGGCGTCGTGGGGCTCACCCGCACCATGCAGCTCCAGGGACGCACCGAGCCGCTGCGGCTGTGGGGGCCGAAGGGGGCGCTGCGCTCGCTGCGGCAGTGGACGGGCCTCGGCGGGGAGCGGCTCGCCTTCCCGGTGGAGATCGACGAGCTGCAGCCCGACTACCTGGTCAAGCGGAACGGCTACTCGATCCTCCCCTTCCCCGTCGACCACCGCGGCGCGCCGGCGTACGGCTACGCACTCGTCGAAGACGATCGCCTCGGACGCTTCAACCCCGACCGGGCGCGCGCGCTCGGGATTCCCGAGGGGCCGCTCTGGGGGCAGCTCCACCGCGGGCGATCGGTGACGCTCGACGACGGGCGCGTGATCGATCCGTC
>Ga0307410_10000093_pt1 | contig 30518 bp, 45 predicted proteins | sample 322Ometagenome_3_FD_203707 | JGI IMG/M metagenome (GOLD analysis project Ga0307410, IMG submission 203707) | Maize rhizosphere microbial communities from greenhouse at UC Davis, California, United States - 322HYB-O-3 | ecosystem: Host-associated > Plants > Roots > Rhizosphere > Soil | place... | reverse complement strand
TGGCGCTCTGGATGCTCAGCGAGGCGTTCTTCAAGGCCCGCGCCGAAACCGATTCGAAGGAGAAACTGAAGAAGGCCAGCGCCGCCGTTGGGAAAGCCGTGGTGTTTGCTTTCCTGGCCTTCACCTTTGCGGTCTTCGCCTCTGGCGGAAGCAAAAACAGCAGCCAGTCCGCGAGCGACTTTACGGCCAAGCTGATGGGGGCACCTGGGGGTGTGGTGCTGCTGATCGCGGTGGGTCTGGCAATCATCGGAGCCGGCGCCTACTATGCCTATCGCGGTGTCTCACGGAAGTTCATGAAGGACCTGCAGGACCCCGGCAACAGCCGGGCGGCCGTCAAATGGATCGGGACCATCGGCTACGCCGCAAAAGGCGTTGTTCTCACCGTGGTGGGTGTCCTCATTATAATTGCTGCGGCAACCGCGGACCCCTCGAAATCCTCAGGCTTGGACGGCGGGCTGAAAACTCTGGGTTCACAGCCGTACGGAGTGTTCCTCCTGGCCGGCATCGCGGCAGGACTGATCTGCTACGGCGTGTACTCAATGGCCCGTGCCCGGTTCGGGAAGTTTTAGGAGTACCGCCCCCTCGCAGTCAGTGCCGGGGCGTTGACGCCTGCGGCGCCCGGTCCTACGCTCTACTCACTACAGCACCTCCACCCACTAGAAGTGGAGCGGTCATGATTCTCGTTGTCGGCGCCACCGGTGATCTCGGCAGCCGTGTTACCAGCCGGCTTCGTCTCGAGGGACAATCCGTCCGCTGCCTGGTAAGGACCAGCACAGACGACGCTGGGCTGCGCGGCATCGGTGCGGAGGTAGTGCACGGGGACCTCACAGTGCCGGCCAGCCTCGGGGCTGCATACGGCGGCGTAGGCACCGTGATCGCGACCGCCACGGCGATCACTCGGCGCAAATTGGGGAGGCGATATTGGAGGCGCGCGCCACTCGGCAGCGTAAGGGCTGAGCACCACGCTGTCGCGAGATTATGCGCATCGCAGCCCGGACGCAGACAAGTTTGACGCCCTCGCCAGGCTCGCTCTTCGGCGGCAGATGAGCGCGGAGTCCACCGTGAAGGCCCAGGAACCTGGCCTTGCCGCGCAGAACGAGGTCGTCGACCAGCTCAAGCGCGGCCTGGACGAGATGAAGGGCCAGCTCGGGGAACTGACAGCAAGCACAACCCGCTCGTCAACCGCCGTGCCGCAGCGCGCAGTCCCAGGTCCGGCGATCGGCCGGTACGAGGTGAACATCCGCCGCCAGGAGGCTACTGTTCGGGGCCATAGGAACTGCCGCCTCATCCCTGGCCCACTTCGCCTCCCTGGATGATCTCGGCGAGCAGAGCGAAGTGGAAGCAGGGCTCGACGCGCTCAAATCCATGTGTGCGAAAGCACCGGGCTCCGCGTCTACCCCCATTGGCGCGGGGCTTTTCGCTGGGCAGGGAAGGTCGGGAGTGCTGGCGGGTTGAGGTGCCCGTGGCTGTCAGGTCTTTATAAGTTTCTTCCAGTGCGTCAAGGAATGCCTTTTCTGTTCATGAGGGAAGGGGTACCCGCCGGGTCCCACAAAAACGAATTCCTGGTCGCTGGACGAGTTGGCTCCACGAACTCGTTCGTACTCTTCCAGCCACATGTCATAGTGCTCGATAAGACTGTTGGCTGACTTGCGGAGTTCGGGTGTCAAGAGGTGGTATTTGGAAAGCAGGGTGTCACGAATCTGCCGGTTGCTCTCCAGAATTATCCCCGCTTCCAGCGCCAGGTTCCTCTTGTTCCAGCGGCTGAAGGCGATCCCTGTGCGCTTCAGGTGCGCGCAGACCGGCCCCAGAACTTCCTCAAGTAGGGCGCGCCTGGAATAGCGAACTTCTACGATGCGCCTGAATGAGTCTTCTACCTCTGACTTTGCTTTGGTGACCTGTCTGGTCGTGAGGGCGGTAACTAAAGCGGCCGTGAGCGAACCGCCAACAAGGCCACCAATTACTGCCGTCCAGAACTCATCCATTTGGCACCGCCACTCGTGTGTTCTAGCAATTGGCTCAAGGATGCGGGCGTGAAGGTTTGTCGTCAATGGACGCCCGACGGTCGTGCTGCCGTACACGTCCAAGCCCCCGGCAACAAGACCCCGCCCAGAGGTAGGCTCCCAGGGCAACCGTATAATTTCAAATGACTTGATAAACCCGTAGACATGTCTAAAGTGCGGGTGTTAGGTTTGCGCCCATCATCGTTCTGCACTGGGGGAGAATGTCATGCTCGGTCGCCTTTCGGCAAAAATTTCTGTCATCCTTCTGGCCGCAGCATTGGCCAGTCAACCGGTTGTAGCGCAGGCGGTGGATGACCCACCCGGAGGGGCAATCATCAACGCCGCGGAATGCAACCAGAACGTTCTCAGCGCCAACGACGATTCTTCATCGTCCGCTGTCCAGCTCCCTTTTGGCGTCAACTTCTACGGCGCGAACTTTGAGAGTCTCTGGGTCAACAACAATGGCAACGTCACCTTCGACGGACCCATGTCGACTTTCACACCCTTCGGCCTGGCGGGAACCAGCAGTAAAATCATCGCGCCGTTCTTCGCAGACGTCGACACCCGCGGCGCCGGCTCTCAGCCGGTGAGCTACGGTTGGGGCAACACCACCTACGAGGGCCACAGCGCGTTCTGCGTCAACTGGGTGAACGTCGGCTATTTCGCTGGCCATACCGACAAGCTCAACAGCTTCCAGCTGCTCCTGGTCAAGCGGGAAGACTCGTCCAGCCCAGGAGACTTTGACATAGTCTTCAACTACGACAAGATCCAGTGGGAGTCCGGTGACTTCAGTGGTGGGTCAGGCGGGTTGGGCGGAACGTCAGCAGCGGCCGGCTTCTCCAACGGCACCGGGGACGAGGGCACGTTCTACCAAATTGTTGGATCCCTGATCAACGGATCTTTCCTCGATTCGAGCCCGACCGGGCTCTCCAAGACCAGAACCGACAGCGCGGTCCAAGGCCGGCACGTGTTCAAGGTCCGGGGCGGCCACGCACCGCTGACCCGCTACGTGGCCCTGGGTGATTCCTACCAATCCGGCGAGGGGGCTTATGACTACATCGAGGGAACCGACGGACTGAACAATAAGTGCCACCGATCCGAAAACGCGTACCCGATGCGACTGGTCAAGGATGGTGTAGTGGCCCTGGATCTGGACTTTGGTGCCTGCTCTGGCACTCTCACAACCCAACTGTCCGTGTCATCAGCTTTGGTCACGCCACCTTTTGATGATGGCATTTCCCAATATGACCGTCTGGACAGCAGCACGAAACTAGTCACCATAGGTATCGGTGGAAACGACTTTCAGTTCGCTCCGATCCTTCGGGAATGCATCTTCCAGGCTCTCGGTGACTTCTTCAACCCTTTCGCTGAATCAAGCTGTGAAAAGGACCTAGGCCCTAAGCTGCAGCGAAACTACGACGCCATCGTGTCGAGCAATGCGCTCGGTAACACGTACAGGGAAATTCGGCAGCGCGCTCCCTTCGCCAGGGTCGTTGTCCTTGGCTACCCACGTTTCTTCGTCGAAGGCGGTAAGGGTGACCCCACGTCCGGTTACTGCGGAGGCCTGCGAATGGCCGACCAGCGGTGGATCAACTCAAAGATCCGGGAGCTGAACGATCTCATCAGCAATCAGGCCGGAAGCCTCGGCATGCAGCTCGTAGACATTTACGGCACGCCCGAGGGGCATGAACTCTGCACGGGAACACCCGAGCCCTTCCTGAACAACTTGGTGAACCTCGGTGATTCGGAGTCCTTCCACCCAACCGCCTTTGCCCATGGGCTCATCAGCAACGAGATCTCCGCCGGACTGAAAAGCGCGGATCCAGGCACTGTTTTCAACGTCCTCCCAGACCAGACCATCACCACGACCTTCCAGTCCTCCGGGGAACCGGTCAGCCTGTCAACCCAGTGGCCGGGTAGTGACGTGGTCATGAGCCTGACGTCACCCTCAGGGCGGGTCATCGATCGCAGCACCATCGCTGCTGACGTCCAGCATGAGGTTGGGCCAACGTTTGAGAGCTACCACCTAAGCGCGAGCGAGGCAGGTACGTGGACCGTACGACTCTTCGGGGCACAGGTCGCACCGCAGGGAGAACCGACCAGGCTCTCTGTTTGGCATGTTCCGCCCGTCAACCAAAGGCCTTCCGCCAACTTCACCCTCAGCGCGGACGGTCGGACGGTCACTGTCGATGCCGGATCGAGCTCGGACGCCGATGGGACGATAGTTGAGTACCTGTGGGAGTTCGGTGATGGGACAACAGCCACCGGCCCCACCGCCACTCACACCTACGCGAAGGCCGGGCGGTACCTCACCACCCTTGCAGTCCGGGACAACGCCGACGGGGAGGATTTTGATGCGGCCGACCATGTGGTCACGGTGTCGGAATACAACTTCGAGGGCTTCCTTCAGCCGGTTGCTGCCGCGCCTGAAATCAGCGAGGTAAAAGCTGGACGCGCAATACCAATGAAGTTCAGGCTCGGCGGCGATTTCGGGATCAATGTGATCGCACCAGGTTCTCCCACATCGTTCCTTGTTGAGTGCCCCGCGAATATTGCTGCCAGTCCGATGGAAGCGACCGCCACCGCAGGTGCCGGTTCACTCACTTACGACCCGGCCTCAGGAACGTACAACTACGTGTGGAAGACTGAATCCAGCTGGGCCGGAACCTGCAGGACGTTCGACATGACCCTGGATGATGGCAGTTCACACCAGGCCACATTCAGGTTCGTCCGATGACGATCAGGAGGGGTGCAATGAGCCAGGAACAGTCTCATCGTCGCCAAGAGCCGTGGGTTGCGACAGTGATCTGGGCATTGCTGGTCGTCACCTCCATTGTCCTTATGACCATGGGGCTCATGAGGGCGCTGTTTTTCGGCTACACCCCGGATCCAGTCTTCGTCGAAGATGCCCGCGTTGGCGGACTGCTCATCCTCGCCGGATCTGTGGCATCAGTGGCCGCCGCAGTATGGTCAGCCAGGAGAGGGGACCGGCCCTGGATAACCGCGTTCGTTGCCGCTCCAGCGGTTCTGGTCGGCGGGGCGGCGCTGATCGCTCCCAATACCCTGCTCCGGCAGCTGGCAGCCATTGCTGCCTTCCCGCTTGCGCTGGCAGGGCTCTTTGCAGGTTTGCCCTGGCGGAAACCCTAGAGCGTAGAGAACACCCCCGCACAGGGATTTGTGCGGGGGTGTTCTGCTGAAGGGGGTAAGACGGTGGTTTCACCTCGGAGCCGCTGGACGGCCTTCTCGGCGAATTCGATGTCTTCGAGCATTTCCTCGGGGTGGCCGCTGTACTCTCCAAGCCGATACATCGTCTGGAGTTCTGCCAATCGGTTCTCGGCAGCCTCCAGGCCAGGCTCCTGCTCACCGCCGCCCCTCCGGCCCCGCAGCTTCAGCTCCACGGTCAGGCCCGGCGCCACCACGGGCGCTGCAGGCTCACCCACGGGAGCGGGCTGAGCGGGCTGAGCGGACTGAGTCTGGGTGGCAGGGGAGCGGGCGGCTGGTCGACGGAGAAAGTTGAAGATGCTCATGGGCCTCCATGTGTGCGGACAAAAACGCCATGCTACCCACGGCCCCCGTCACCGCAAGTCAAAAAGAGGGGAGCAGGAGAACCCTTACCTTGGGTACTGCCGCCACCTTCTCCGCACACATGCAGCCCATGACTGCAACGCTTACCCCCGCACGGGAATCTGCCGCCACCCTCAAGGACCTCGAGAAGCAGTACCGCACCGTATTGCCTGACCGCTCCTACGCTGTGATCCGGGTCGACGGCAAGGGCTTCTCCAAGTACACAAAGGGCCTGGAACGACCGTTCGATGCCAAGTTCACCCGGGACATGCAGGAGACGGCCTTGTTCCTGTGCGAGGAGATCGAAGGGGCCCAGGCGGCCTACACCCAGTCAGATGAGATCTCGGTGATCATCTCAGACCTCACCGGCCAGCGGACCCAGCGCTGGTTCGGCGGACAGATCCAGAAGATTGTCTCGACGTCGGCCGCCCTGGCAACGACGAAGTTCAATCGGCTCCGCCCGGAGGTCGAGCAGCTGGCTGTCTTCGATGGGCGCACCCACCATCTGGACGGTCGGGACGGCGTGCTCGAATACCTCCAGTGGCGCCAGGCCGACGCAGTTCGGAACAGCGTCGGGATGCTCGCCTCCCACCACTTCAGCCATAAGGAACTGACCGGTGTCTCCGTCCCGCGGCGTAAAGCGATACTCGCCGAGCGGGGAGCCCCTTGGGAAGAATTGTCCGCCGAGGTACGGCAGGGCAGCTACGTGGTCCGCGAGCAACGGACACGGACAGTGTCGTTCTTCCATGGCCATGAAGGCGTGAACAAGACCCTTCAGACCGTGGGCATGGACTTTGCCGTGAAAGCCGCCCCGACGTTTGAGGCTGAGCTGTTCGCTAGCTGGCGATAGGCTCATTGGCACTGGTCTGGGAAGCGACCCCGGGCCAGTGCGGCGGGGCAGCCGTGGCGGCGTCATTGATCTCCTGAAGGACCTCATCGAGGCTGTGCGCCAGCCGGATCGCTTCGATCCGGGAAATGGCCAACTGCTCGGCAATTTTCCGCCAGGGCGTCCGCTCGGATCGGGCAGCGTGAATGCACCGGGCGAAAGCGATGGCCTCCTCGGCCGTCGTCGGGAAGCCGGGGGAGTTGGGGTTCTTCACCGGATGGGGGTCCAGCGGCACTGGTCCCAACCGTGCCGGCGCAACGCTCCATATCGTGCTTCTCATGGCATGAATGTGTGCGGCGGGTCCGAACTCCGGGGACGTACCTGAACAGTATTGGCGGGCACAGTAGCTTGACTCGAGCCGGCAACAGCCATCCCATTAACAACATCCAGGGCGGGGTGAGGTTATGGGGTTACAGGATGACGCACGACGTCTGTTTGATGAGCAGAGGCGTGAGGCGCAGGAAGCCAAGGACAGGTTCGTATCTGCTGCCCGGCGATCACCATTGATCGATGAGAGACTCCAGGAGTGGTGCAGGCAAATGGGCGTCACCACCGTTCCCGAATTCACGGTCAGGGAGTCCTCCTACGCCAGAGAAACTGTCCACACCCCTCAGGGTTGCAGCTTCATGTTGGATTTCTCCATAGACGGTTTGCGATTCAACGGTCAAGCGCATCTTCACGGCTTGGACATCTGCAGACTGAAAGTCAGCCGTCGATACGAGGACGGACGTCTCGGCCCGGAGGTGTCTTCGCTAGCAGCTCTCTCGTTCGCCCTTCACGGAGATCCGGGGCAGGGCCTTGACCCCACCCCACCCGAAAGCTGATTTGACTCAGCGAACGCCTGGGGTCTCCCGCTGCAGCGCGCGCATGTTCTCAACGTCCAGCTCCAAGGCGATCTTTTCGTCCATCGTCAACGGGCGTACGGCCTGCTCGAACAGCTCAACGCCGGCGACCCAGTTGTCCCACTTCCCGTCGCTGCGGACACTTCCCTGGATGTCATCGACCTGTGAGTCCTCCATGGACCGGACGGCGGCCGAGATCAGGATGGCGGTGACAACCACGTCGTAGGGCTTATGGGCGGTCTTGCAGAAGGCTGACAGGTCCGGGTGTTCCGGCTCATCGGTACCGCGGAGGTGAAACGTCTCGAAATCCTCATCGGCGGCCTCAAAACCGTTCAGCCAGATGCCGTCAGCCTCACCCAAGACCGGCAGGCCTTGGCCCAGCGGTCCGCAGACCGTGGCTCGGCTAGCGTCGATGATCTTCCTGGCATCAGCAATGACGGCGGGGGTGGCGGTCAGTCCGTGGAAGTAATGCGTGTAGCCCATTGGGTGCTCCTGAAGATCAGTGGACAGTGTGGTTTCTGTACCTCCCATGTGTGCGGAACGGGCCTTCTCCTGCCGCACACATGGGCCCGGACATCAACGCCCCAAACCACGGGACAGGACGAAAACCACGACCGGTCGCTCCCGCTCGGCGAGGCGTACTGAGGCTGACCGCACATAGGATTCTGAACATGCACCCTCGCAAGGCGATTCCCCAGACAATCCAGATTTACCTGCCCCAGGGCGACCCAGCAGGCATCCGGATGGCTGAGATCACGACCAGGACGGTCCGGCTCTTCGAGGTGCCCAGGACGCTGCTGAGCGACTTCCGTGTGATGCCCGAATCCAAGCAGGTCGGCGTCTACTTCCTGTTCGGGTCATCGCCCGAGGGCCGCCCCATGGCCTACATCGGGCAGTCCGGCAGCGTCGGCGGCCGGATCCTAGACCACGACATGAAGAAGGAGTGGTGGGACAAAGCGCTGATCGCTGTCTCCCTGACCAACTCCTGGACCAGCACCCACGTCAGCTACATGGAGTGGCAGTCCGTCCGCCGGGCGAAAGAAGCCGGCCGTTACGCCCTGAACAACCAGAATGACGCCTCGAACCCGCACACGCCGGCGCCGCTGGAGGCCGACTGCCAGGAATACCTCGAGACCATCTCCGTCCTGATCACCACGCTTGGGCACCCGGTCATGGAGCCGCTCGTACGGGCCGCGGCCAGCGGGGGAGAGGAGGCCCCGGAGATGATCTTCGTCAACGTCCGTGGCGCCGAGCTCCGGGGCTACGCCACATCTGAGGGGGTCGTCGTCCTTGCTGGGTCTTACGGACGGGCTGAGGCAGCACCGTCAGCACCAGAGCCCATTCGCAACTACCGGCAACGGCTCATTGACCAGGGCATTGCCGCCATCGAGGGTGACCGGTACGTCCTCCTGAAAGACCACCTGTTCGGTAGCCCCAGCACCGCCGCCGGTGTCATGATCGGTGCCAGCGTCAACGGCCGCGTCACCTGGAAGAACGCCTCCGGACTCACCTTCCAGCAGATCGAAGACCGGAAGCTGCTCGACGTTTAACGTCTGTTGAAGGGCCGAACCCCCTGCGCCCTGAGTGCTTGATCTCCACGAGCGCGACTCGGATGCGAACAAGCTTACTGGTGGGCACGGATGGCCACCGCGGGGGCACGTCCTGGACAGTACTGGGTTCCGAGAAGTCGATGGGCGGCCGCAGCTGGTCACCGGAGCCATGCGGTACCTGGGAAGGGTTGCTGGGAGAAGTGGAGGTCACGGCGAGCCCCTCCAGCCGCTAAGGGAAGCCTACTGTTTGACCTAGCTGCATATATAGCGCGGGATCCGCGCCCGGTCAATGACTTGGAGTGGGGCTGATTCCTGAACACAGGCGCACTTCCGGATGCACCTCCCGTTGACCGATAGGCTAAGCCCCATGACGTTGGGGGACGCGGCGGAGCCACTTGTGCATATTCAAGACTTTCGAATGAACTTCGGGGACAAGACGGTCATCAAGGACCTGTCCTTCGATGTCCGGGCCGGGGAGACCTTCGGGTTCCTGGGCAGTAACGGCTCCGGGAAGACCACCACACTGCGGGCCCTGCTGGGCATCTACCAGCCCACCGCCGGAACCCTGCACATCGGCGGGAAGGCCTTCGAGCCCCGTGACGGTGCACGCCTCGGCTACCTGCCCGAGGAGCGGGGCCTGTATAAGAAGGAAGCCGTCCTGGATGTGATGGTCTACTTCGGCCGGCTCAAAGGACTGTCCAAGGCCGGCGCGCGGTCCTGGTCCCAGGACTACCTGGAGCGGGTCGGCCTGGCCGACAAGGCCACGGCACGGCTGGACAAGCTCTCCGGCGGCCAACAGCAGAAGGTTCAGCTGGGCGCCACCATCATGAACGACCCCGAGCTGCTCATCCTCGACGAACCCACCAAGGGCTTCGACCCGGTGAACCAGCGCCTGCTGATGGACATCATCGAGGAGCAGAAGCTGGCCGGCGCGACCGTCATCATGGTCACCCACCAGATGGAGGAAGTGGAACGGCTGTGCGACCGGGTCATCCTGCTCAAGGACGGCACCGCACGCGCCTACGGGACCGTCTCTGAGGTCCAGGAGGAGTTCGGCGGGACCGTCTACCGGGTCACCTACGAGGGCATCCTGCCCGCCTCGGCGTTGTACGACGTCGTCACGGATACTGGCGGACGGGCCGAGCTGGCTCCCAGGGCCGGTGCCACCGAGGCGGGGGTACTCCGCGAGCTTGTGGAGGCCGGCGTCGCGGTCCGGTCCTTCACCACCGCGCGGGTCTCCCTGGAGGAGATCTTCATCCAGGTGTACGGCGAACAGCAGATGGCAGAGGTCCAGTAATGGCATTTTCACAGCACAACCTGGGCACCGTCATCGCGTTCGAATTCATGCGCACCATCAAGAAGAAGGGCTTCGTGGTCGCCACCCTCGCGATCCCCGTTGTCCTGGTGGTCGTCTTCGCCCTGATCTTCGCGTCCAACTCCAGCACCGAGGCCAGCGCCGACGCGCAGAAGAACTCCGCGATTGCCTTCACCTACACGGACGCCTCCGGCGTCATCCCGCCTCAGATGGCCCAGGCCGCCGGCGGGAAGTCGGCCTCCGATCCGGACGCGGCGCTGGCCGCGGTGAAGGACGGCAGCTCCGAGGCGTACTTCGCCTACCCTGCGGAGCCAGCCAGCCAGCCAGTGAAGGTTTACGGCGCCGACAAAGGGGTCTTCGAGAACGGCAAGTACGAAGCTGTCGCCAAGCAGGTGCTCAACGCCGCAGCACAGGCCCAGGTCGGCAACCCGCAGTTGACGGCGGCCCTGAGCGGGGGAGTGGACTTCGAATCCGAGACGTACCGGGACGGCAAGGTCTCCGGAGGTTTCGGCTCTGTCATTCCGCCGATGCTGTTCCTGATTTTGTTCTACGTGGCCATGATTTTGTTGTCCAACCAGATGCTCAACTCAACTCTGGAGGAGAAGGAGAACCGGGTCACCGAGATGATCCTGACGACCCTGAACCCGACTACGCCCATCACCGGCAAGATCATTTCCCTGTTCGCAGTGGGGCTTGTCCAGATGCTCGTGTTCCTGGCCCCTGTCGCCGCCGGCTACCTGTTCTTCCGCGACTCCCTGGCCCTGCCGGACATGGACCTGTCCATCTTGGTCTTCGAGCCCGGACCAATCCTCGTCGGCGCACTGCTGCTGCTGGGCGGGTTCACCCTGTTCACCGGGGTCCTCGTCGCCATCGGGGCGATCATGCCCACGGCCAAGGAGGCTGGGACCATCTTCGGCCCGCTGATGGCAGCGATGTTTATCCCGTTCTACGCCTACAGCCTGATCATCTCCGACCCGAAGTCACTGATCGTGCAGGTGTTCACGTACTTCCCGCTGACCGCCCCGGTCACCGCGATGCTCCGCAACGGCTTTGGCACCCTGACCGGGGTGGAGGCTGGGATCGTCATCGCCGAACTGTTCATCGTCGGGATCCTCATCCTCCGCCTGGCAGTCCATCTGTTCCGGTACGGGTCCATCGAATACGGCAAGAAGCTCTCCATCGTCGGGACGTTCCGCCGCAGTGAACTGGCCGCCAAGTGAGCGGACAGCAGCGGGTTGTCCTCGACGCCTCTTCGTTCATCAAGGGCTGGCTGATCGCCGCCACGCTCTGGGTGGGCGTCCTGCTCATCGTTGCCCTCCTCGCGTACGGTGTGCCGACGGTGCTGGCCGGGAAAGATGCCGGGTATCTCTGGGGTGCCGGGCTCTCCCTGGCCTTCTACGGCTACGGGATTGCACTGCTGTTTGCGGCGCCCCTGGCGTGGGCACTGGCCTACGTGCTGCGCCCGGTAAGGCAGCAGTGGATTCACATCGCGGCGTTCTTTGTGGTGCCGACCCTGGCCTTCTGGGCGGTGGCCGGGCTGGCCGGCTTCGGCTGGCACCCCGGGTGGCTGGGACTATGGGCGACCGTCGGTGCGGCCGCGGCCATTGGCCGCTGGGCTGTACGCAAGGACGCGGTTCTATCCGAGGCGGAAGTCCTACATCCATGAAGCACAGCGAAGCCTGGGGGACCGCCCTCATCCTCCTGGCCGCTCCTTGCGCCTGGGCGTACCAGGCCATCAATGAGGCATATTGGGCTGGCGCACGGGAGGGCATGCTCCTCTATATCGGTATTCCAGCGGACTCGATCGCCAACTGGTTCCTGATCGCGGCGCTCCTGTCCGGGGCTGTGGGGCTACTGCTCCTGGTCCCAGCACTGATAGGCCGTATCCACCGAAAGGTGCCTCGGCGCATCGTCGGGTGGACCACCGGGGTAGCGGCCGTGGCCGCCGTGCCATACTTCGGGCTCATGTTCCTCTTTGCTGCCCTGGGCGCCTTCGGCATCGGGGACGCCGTGAAAATCACCGCCGCGGACGGGCAGTCAGTACTCGTCACCCAGGACGGGTTCGACGGCGATACCGTCGACATCTACACCCAGCACGACGAGCTCCATTACAAGCGGGTGCGCAGCGCCCCGGAGATCTCCGGATGGCCGCGGGTGAAAGACCAGAACTGCCGGCTGGATAGTGCCGGCGACGAACTCCGTCTCATCTGCGGTGAGAAAAGACTGGTGGTTGAGGAGGAAGAGCCAGCTTGATGAACGCTCCTAAGGAAGCAGGGCGCCAATGGGCTGCAACCATGGCCTGGATCCTGCTCGTCCTCGCCTCGATGGTCATGATCGGCTACGGGATATGGCACGCCGGCTGGCACATCTGGCTGCCACGTTCGACGGAGCAGGAAAATGTTTGGATCGGTAACCGCTACATCCTGGCCGGTTCCGCGCTGTCCATCGCTGCCGCCGTCTGGTCGGGCGCACGGGAAGACAGGGTCTGGGTAACCGTCTGCGTCGGGCTGCCAGGGGTGCTCGTGGGCTGGGCGATGATGGACGATCCCTACGACTTGAAGCGGCACCTCGCCGCCGTCGTGTCGTTCCCGCTTGCCCTCGCCGGGGTCGCCGAGGTCATACGGGTGCACGGACGCCGGCAACGGTGAGAACGCCAATCTGATTTGAGTCCAGCTTGGCGGTAAATCCCAGTATCATCGGGACCCTCTCAACGTGGTCTGGTGAGAGCCCGGCTGGGCCACCTGCGGCATAGAGCACCGAGATGAGTCTCCTATAAAACTGCATCAAGCCTTATCCATTTATCTGGATAGCAGCACCCTGTGGGGATAGGGGGCATTCGCGGCCGTCCGAAACACTGCAGGTGTGCCTGAGGAGGGCCCACTACGCCCCGGGGACCTTTAGTTCGATTGGCGGCGTGGTGACCGGGCTGCCGCAGGGGTTTGTGGGGTCGTCCTTCGTCCACACCAAGTCGTTCTCCTGCTCGGCCAGCACTGTACGGTCTGCAGCGAGGGCCCGCAGGCTGACCCGGTCCGGTGTGCTGTTCCTTGCCCCGGACGGGAAGAACGTCCACTTGCCGCCGTCCTCCTCCTTTGAGCTGATGAATGGAGCAGTTGGGTAGGTGGGCGGCGGGATGCTCGGCTCGGGCACCGGGGAAAAGCCTCCGTCCGGCAGGGGAACATAGTGGTCTGAAACAGCCACAGAGGGGGCAGGGGCCGCGGTGGGTCCGGGCGCTGAGCATCCCTCGTCCGTACACAGCTGGACCTCGTTGACGGCCTCCGTGTCACCCTTGACGTGCACCGAGATGGTGCTGACGTAGCCGATGGCCGGACAGACCGTGCCGGCGGGTGGGCGATCAGGACCCCGATCCAGGGGTTCCCATTGCTCGCTGCAGCCGGCGGCGGGCAGCATGACAGCCACAAGCGCAGTAATTCTCAGGATCCCCCAACCAGTCTTCATGGCCAGAGTCTACGTCCGCGGCCTTTTGCGATCATGCTGCTATTACCAGCGGCCACTTACTCATGACGACCCGATTGTGCCTGCCGACCCAGCAGGGTATCCCAAGCATCGCCGGGCGCTGGTCCCCTGCCGTGCCGTACACATAGGATACGAATTTCCCCACCGATAGAAAGACCCCCGTGAAGCAAAGTATTTTCGCCCGCGTTGCCCAGCTCGCCAAGGCCAACCTGAACGCCCTCCTGGACTCCGCGGAGGACCCGCAGAAGATGCTGGACCAGATGGTCCGCGACTACTCCGAAAACATCCGTGAAGCCGAGTCCGCGGTTGCGCAAACCATTGGCACCCTCCGCATGGCCGAGGACGATCACGCCCGCGCCGTGGATGACGCCAACACCTGGGGCCGCAAGGCGATCGCCGCGTCCCGGAAAGCCGACGAATTCCGGGCCACCGGCAACAGCGTGGACGCCGACAAGTTCGATGCCCTTGCCAAGCTCGCTCTTCAGCGGCAGATGACCGCCGAGTCGACCGCGAAGGCCCAGGAACCGGCCTTGGCCTCACAGAACGAGGTGGTCGACAAGCTCAAGGGCGGCCTGAACCAGATGCGGGGCAAGCTCGGGGAGCTGACCGCCAAGCGCAACCAGCTCGTCAACCGTGCTCGGGTCGCGGCCGCCCAGTCCCAGGTCACCGACGCCCTCAAGTCCCTGGACGCGGGAGACCCCACCTCGGCAATCGGCCGGTACGAGGAGAACATCCGCCGCCAGGAGGCCACAGCCCGGGGCCAGCAGGAACTCGCTGCCTCATCCCTGGACGCCCAGTTTGCCTCCCTGGAAGACCTCGGAGAGCAGACCGAAGTGGAGGCCCGGCTCGCCGCCCTGAAGTCCATCGACCGGAAAGCCATCGACTACTAGAAAAGATCGGCTCCGGAAGGGCTCTAGGGCTCGGCGCCGATTGTGCGGCTACGGGCGGTGATGAAGTCTTCGCTGCGCTGTAGATACGCGAGGTATTCAGGCCCGGTTTTAGGCACCGCCGGGGTGCGGAAGTCGTCGAACGGGTGGAAGAAGCGAATGCTCTTGCCGTCCTCCTCGACAAGGTCTTGAAGCAGGAAGAAACTGACGTACCCGGAGAAGTCTCCGAACAGGGCAAAAAAGTCCGCATACCTGTGAAAAACCTCGCCCAGGGGGTTCGGCAGCTCCCCAAGATAGTGGCGGCGGATGCACTCCAAGGTCAGGTCGAAACGGTCAGCGATCCGGGGGTGGCACCCGCGTGCACGGTTGATCGTCATCTTCCTGCCGATGCTGTTGCCGGGGAACACGAAGGTGCTTCCGGCCGTGTAGCCGCGGTAGGCGGGCAGGTCCTCCGCTGAAATGTCACGGCGTACTCGGGCCGCCTTGTGCATCAGCCTGGTCGTGATGGCATCACTGGAGAGGAAGAAGACACCAGATGCTGATCTATGCACAAGGTGCGCACCGGGCTCAGGCGCCAAGGTGAAGTGCCCACGCGTGGGTAACTCCTTGTTCCACAACAGCTGGTGATGCCGGCGGAGCGTTGGGCTGTACCTGTCCGGATCCTTCCCCGGGGGCGTGTCAGAGAAGTAGTCGAAAGACGTATCGACGCCGGCGGTCATGCGGTCCTCCCCTGACTGGCGGCAAGCGCGGCCAGGTCCCGGATCAGCCGCTGCACCTCGTGCTCCCGGCCCTTGCGCGCTGGAAGCTGGGGCAACGACCGCGGCTGAGCCAGTTCATTGCTGGGCGGTGCTGGAGCTGGCCGGACTCTGCGCGCTTCCCTAGCGGTCTGGATTCCACTCGTGCTCATACGTCCCCCCGACGTGATCGTTGCTGCCTGTGGGAACACTCTAAAAAGCCCGGAGGGCGGAGCGGAAGCGAATTGGCCAATCCTCGGGATTAACTGATTCGATCTTGAGCTTCCGTCCTGAATGCACCTCTCACCAGGAGGGCCGCTACACGCAGTTGGACCCCGGATATATTCCGGGGTCCAACTATCTCAGCTCGCTAATGCCGCCTGACGGAGTCAGGTAGCCGTTTCGTTCGTTTGGCTGTAGAACCGTCCAAACCGGTGAAGGTAGAGGTACATTCCGAGGAACGCGATGATACCTAGGAGCGGCCCCGCCCAGAGGGCTATTGGTGTGCCGTGGATGAGGACCGCCGCGGCGCCGAATACCGCTCCAACCACGCCTACACCAGGGCTGGCGGTAGCGAGCTTGCCCTGGATCTTTCGGCCTAGTTGGCGGTATCGGATGCTATGCAGGACGGCGAATAGGATAAACGCGCCGCCCATGATCAGGGGCCAGGGCATTTCGGCCACGGCGACAACGCTAAGGGTGAGTCCGTACATGGCTGCGAGGCCAAGCCAGTAGTTCCTTGAGATTGTGTTCTTGTTCATCAGCATCCTCGGTTGAAATCGATTACAGATCCAGCGATGGCCATAGCAGCTGAGCAGCCCAACGCAGCCATCGGGCCGAAGAATCCGAGAGCACCGCAGAATGCAGCGTTGGTGCCCCACCATGCCCAAAGTGCTGCCCACGCTGCAGGGCATTGCGGAAACGCCATCTGCATGCCCATACTGCCCTTTCCTCCGCCAACCATAATTGGCTTTGCCTTGACGATTTTCGCAATTTTGGAGCTGTTCGGTCCGTCACTGACTTCCAGCGAAAGGTATCCGCTGTCAGTTAGTTCGACCAACGCCTGAAGGACGTCAGTTGGCATTGAAGCAGCTAAGAATTCTTGCTGAAGCCTGCTGTCGAAGCGGCTGTCAGACGAAAGAAAAGCAGAAAGTGGTTTTGATTCTTCGATAATCTGAAGCCGCTGCGCAAAGCCAATCGGATCAGATGATTTAGCCTGCCCTAGGCGGTTCAAGGCTTCCTGCGTCTGAGCCGGAGTGGGTTGAAGCAGGGCGACGCCGGAGTTGGCCGTTGCTATTGTTTTCGCACCAGCAGCACCGGCGGGTCCAACCGATGCCACCATGATTGCCACCACGGCAGTAAATGTCGCCACCAATCGGCAGAGGTGTTTCCAAGCTTTTTTGTTGTAAGACATGTATCCCCCAATACGGATTTCATAAACTCAGATGAGCCCATGATCCTGCCCGCCCAAGATTGTGGGCGCCGCAGTAGGGGCTAGACTACGGAGGCCAATGATGCAGCGCAAGTCAAATAATGTGCCGTCTGAAGGGTGCCAATTGTAAGACGCGTGTGAGCACCAATTCTCAGTCTCATTCTTGTGCGACCACGCAGTTCACACGTACGAGCTCCACACTGCAGCCGCACATAGGATGAACCGGTCAACGACGAACCCAAGAAGCACCGCTTCCTGACGATCTCGCAGGCAGCGGAAGAGCTGAATGTGAACCAGAACCAGATCCGGGCACTGATCCGGACAGGGGAGGTTCGCGGCATTCAGGTCGGTGGCCGCGGTTATCTTGCTCGTCTCCTGCGGTTGATGACGATTGTTCCTGAGATTCGAGGCGAGGAACATCCTGTGCAGCGCAGGGTTTTTGCGAGGTTTGTAAGGATCGCTGGCCTCAGATGTGTGGCCTACAGGGCCTGATGTCTTGCGGGGGTGTTAAGTGCTGGTGTACTCGGTCGCCGGGCAGAGGACGCGAAGACAATTGAAGGCAGCGTGATGACCATCAACAACGCAGTGCCAAGGATCCCCGACCGGCTCTCATGCGACCGAGCCTATGACGGGTCCCGGGGTCACCGCGCACATAGGATGACCGGGTGACCGACGAACCGAGCCACCGCCGCTTCCTGACCATTGTCCAGGCGGCCGAAGAGCTGAATGTGAACCAGAACCAGATCCGGGCGCTGCTCAGGACAGGGGAGCTTCGCCGAATCCAGGTCGGGGGCCGGGGCCTGTGGCGCATCGGGGCCAGCGACATCGAGGACTTCATCGCCGAGGCCTACCGGCGCACGGCCGAGAGGATTGCTGCCGACGAGCTCGAAGATGGCGAGGCCGGGAACCAGGAGTAGCTACTCCGGCGCATAGCGAGGCTCGACGTTCAGGACGACGTCTTGAGGTCCTCCTAGGCCTGGACTCCACACCGTGAAAGAGTACTGAAGCTCCCCGTCGCTTCCACTTGAGGTGCAAATGGGTTCGTTTCCGATGACGTTTCCTTGCCTCTCGCACGGCCTGTCCGCTTTCATCTCAAAGCCGACAACCGCGAATACCGCCCTGACGTCGTCCCGCCTGAGCTCTTTTCCGGTCTCCCAGGCCCGGTGGAGGCTCGGGCACGGGTTCGTGCTGATGCACATGAACCGCTCGGGGCGGACTGTCTCCCGGGTAAGCTTCCACTCGGCCGGGATGGCGAAGCGGTCTGCCTGTGACAGCATTCGATCCGTCACCTTGTCCTCCGCGGAGCGGACCACGAAGAAGGCCGTGGCAGCCAGAACGAGAATCACCCCGAAGACGAGCCAAAACCTGCGTTTCACTGGATCCCCAATCCGTCCTTTTTCCGTCAGCCTAGCCCTGTCTGCCCAGCCGGCGGGCCGGTATGCTGTCGCCTCAAGGGGGATGCCATGGCTCAGTACGTCGATTACATCAACATGACCAAAAAGCAGTCCGAGGCTGCTTTCCGGGAGTACTTGGATGAGCGTGGTCCGGCCTTGGACCGGCTGCGGGAAGCTCTGGCGGCCGACGGTCAGGACCCGGACGCTGTCCTGGACGGGACGATTGAGAGCCTGGTTCCGCTCTGGCGGTGGATCCTCGCCAACCTCACGGTGTTCGGCGCACCCGGCGGCGGCACTGATCCGAACAGCGTGCCACGGGAACAATGGCCGTCCTGGGCACGGCATGAGTATGAGGTAATGCACTCCCTGTCCCTGGAGTCGCTGTTCCTGCTGGACGGGCTGGTGTCCTACCTGGGCGACGTCGTGCAGCAGCACGCACCGGAGGCGAGGTGGGAAATCGCGCACCACCGCATCAAGCGGTACAACCTCAACAAGCACCCTGTCCTGGTCAGCGGGACGGGGGAGGACCACAACTACCTCCCCGGGCTGCCGAGGGTTCACGCCTACGGCAGCCTCACCGGGTTTCGCGAGTCCCCGGATGACACGATGGCCGAGTACGCCCGCAGACTTATCGAGCGGTTGAACCAGGGTGACCAGCCGGCCGACGAGGAGATGGCCGAGGAGGAACCGCTCGTTGAGGTGGAGGACCTGGGCGATGACGAGATCCGCGGCCGGGAGCTTGAAGTGTCATTGCGGGAGGACATCGCCCACGAGCACAACCGGGTCGTGGGCCGCATGATCAAAGCCCTCAAACAGGAGGACGGCATCACCCGCGTCATCCGGGAGGACCGGGAAGTGCTCCTCATCGCCACACCGGACTGGAGCATTGACCGAATGGAGGGATGGGTCGCCGGCTACCTCGCGGAAAACGTCCGCGACTGAGCCGACTGGCTAGTCCGAGGTGTGCTCATTGATGAGCCGGTCAACCTCTTCGTCGTCGGGGCACGGCTGGTTGTCGATGGGGCACTGCCCGGATCCTGGTTCGACTCCCATGCCGCGGCAGACTTCAACGCACATGGTGCAAATCATGCTGGACTCAGACAGGACGACATCGTCTTCCCTTGCTTCGTAGCCGCACAGCGCCTTTCGCCAGTCCAGGTCCCGGCAGCACACGAAGTGCGCGAGTTCATCGGGGTTGTCGCCCCGCCTGAACTTCACCTCCCACGCGGGCAGGCGGACCAGTTCCATCGAACCGCCGTCCTCAATCGGCGAGGCCATTGTCCCCGTGTCCGCATCGACGTCTGTTCCCACAGTAGTCATGCCATGCAGAATACTGCACAGGGTCTCACCGAAGTGTTCGCGTGCCGGTGACAGGGCAGGTGCCATCAGTGCTCGTGCCGCAACAGCCAGGCGGTCACCTCGGAAGCCGCCGGCGTCATCCTCCACTCAGGATTAGGACGTTTATGCTGGTCACCGCGTCCTTTCCCATCCATTTCACAACCACAGTGGCAGGGGTATGCCCAGCCGGGTTAGAAGGCGGGTAACGGTGTCTTCAACAAAGGTGTCAACAGGCTCGTCAACATCTTCTTCGGCCATCACTGCCCGAACTTCTGTCGGGGAGATTTCCTTGCCCAAGACAATGGCAGCCCACTGCGAGAAGCCTTCGGATTCGGCAGCCAGGTCCACGGGGTCATGGTCGGCAGGGTCGTTGAAATAGTCGCGTGGCTGGAAACCCAAATAGAAGCGGCCTGCGGCTGACCCTGAGGGCTTAAATTCGATGGTGGCAATGTCGCTGTCATGAACGGAGACCCGCAGGTCCCAGTGGTCTCCGCCTTCCGTTTCCATCCACACCCCTGACCTGAAAATGGATGATTCAAAGTTGCCCACTGATTCCTCCTGCTCCTGACGGCGCCTTCTGGCAAGCAATTGGGCTGTTAGCTCCCCGCCGCGGCCTGCCCTGGCGCCAGCCGGGGATGACCTCGTTGAGCTTGGCTTCCTGGGCTGCGGTCAGCTTCCCGGCCCGGTAGTCGATGCGCTGGGTGTGCAGCCAGACCCCGAGGATCCGTTCGTCCCGGTCGTCGGTCTTGTTGACCCGCGGCCACTCGTTGCCGGCGGCCAGGTAGGCAGCGACCTCAGCCAGTCGCTGCTTCCACCGGGCTGCGTCGGCATCGCGTTTGGTCGGATAGCACGCCAGCCCGGGATCGAATCGAGTGCGGCATAGGCGGGGGAGAGGGTGCCGGCGGCAGCTTGCACACGGCGCCGGGCCAGCCAGCCGGCCAGGGCTGTTTCCCGGACGGATTGGCTGGCGACGGGCAACCTGCCCTCGGCCTCGTAGAACGCCAGAATCTCTTCCATGTTGCGCTCCCCGGGCTCCGTCACCCGCGGCGCAGCAGGTGGCAGGGCCGCCTGGTGGGCAGCACGGAGGCCCGGGTCCTGTCTGGCGGCAATCGCCAGGTGGTAGCGGACCGTGGTCTCGGCAACGCCGGCGCCGGCGGAGATCTTCGGGGTCGGGATGCCCAGGCGGTACATCTGGACCCACTCCGGGTTCGGTGCCGGCCGCTTGATCTGCTTCATCAGGCCTGCGGGTTGTTCCTCGGCGGGGCGGCCCGCTTCAGCTCGGCGATCCGCAGCCGGAGGAAGATGATGGCCAAAACCAGGGCGTACACAGCCATCACGGCCACGACGATCGTGAAGATGGCGTAGACGATGCCGAGAATGCCAAAAGCCGGACTGAGATTTATCACTTCTACCCCCAATAGTCGTTGCCCCTAGGCTACGCGAGGGCGATCAGGGCGCACTGCGGCAACACCTCGTCTGTTGCAGTAGGCCTAGCTCCCTCTGGCGCCATGGGAGCTGTGGGTCTCAGCGCTCTGTATGGCCCGCCTAACGTTAGGCGGGCCAGTAGACACCGGAGCAACTCCTCCATGGGAGCCGCGATTGCCCAAGCAGGGAACAGCTGGCGCTACGCCCCACCCGAGGCGACGTCATCCTTACAACGACCGTGAAATGAGTGAGGAGCGAAGGGCTCGGTGCTCGAACACACAATTCCTACAGCAGTTATCCAGGCAAGATAACCCCGGTGTGTGGCGCATCGGCCGGCAGGACATCGAGGACCACGTCGCCGAGGCGACCGCGGGCACCTGGTCCGGCGGGCCTCCGCCATCTGGGGCGACAGCCGCGCCGAGGCCGCCCAGGCGAACGAGGACACCTTCCACTACACGAATGCGGCACCGCAGGCGGCGAAGTTCAACCAGGGCCTGGAACTGTGGCTGGGCCTGGAGTCCTACCTGCAGAACCACGCGGCCGACGATGGCCGCCGGCTCGTGGTCTTCACGGGCCCGATCTTCAGCGACGTCGATCCGGTGTACCGGGGCGTGGAGATCCCGCTGCGCTACTTCAAGGTCGCGGTCTTCCTGCAGCAGGGAGAACTCTCTGCTGTCGGGTACGTCGTGGACCAGACCCCGCAACTGGCCGAGCTGCCGGACGTACCCCGGCCCGGCGCCATCGACGAGGCACCGCCGCTGGGACCGTTTCGCACCTTCCAGACCCCCATCCGAGACATCGCCGAACTGACCGGCCTGAAACTGGGCCAACTCGTTACCGTGGACCGGATGCCGATCGCAGCAACCCTTGGGGCAGCACGCGTGGACTCGACCTGGCGGGAGCTCGCGTCAACGGAGTGCCTCGATCTGGACTTCGACCTCAACGACTAAGCGAAGGGAAGGCCCCTCGTTACGGAAGGGCCTTCCACCACACTTCGTAGCGGAAGCACTACCATCTCGTCGTGGAACCTTGCCGACGGCCAGAGGGCATGCATAACCTAGACGACTGCTCCGTCGTTGAGCTGCCTCGGCCTGGAGCGCCGGGTAAGTCCACTCGCCCAGAAGGCAATCATGAGCCCTGCCGTCGCAGCCCCGCCGGCGTGTATCCAGGGCGACGCCCATGCTCCTTCAGGAGTGGGGATTGCCAAGGTCATCACTACAGCGGACACCGCCAGGAGTACCTCAACGGCCGCCTGTGCCGGTCTGGCCCGATAATCAGGCCTGGCAAGCCGGATCAGAGGAATGGCAGGCAAGAGGAACAGGCCGACGCTGAAGATCACGAAGATGGCATTGAAGGTGAAGATCACCAGTCCCAGCACCAGCAGGCCCAGGAACTTCAGCAGCTGGCCAACCCGAAGCGGGTTATCCGGTGTCCAGCGGCTCAGCAGCAGTCCCCAGGCCGGAAGCCCCAACAGCCAGCCGCCGGCCCAGAATCCCAGGTTCAGGAATGCCAGAGGAGCGAGCAGTACGCCGGGAAGCAGGAACGCCACGGCCTGCCGAAGTGACGGGAGCTTGCCGGTGGGAACGAAAATGCAGGCGCCAATAAGCAAGTAAGCCGCCGCGTAGCCGGGCAGCAACTGGATCACCGGCACCTGGTTCAGGCTAAACACCAAGAGCGTCATGGCGAGGACCATGACGCAGACCGAGGCGAAGAGCCATGGGTAGCCGGCGTTCCGCTGAGTCATGAAGGCAGCGAGGCCAGGACGTCGTGGGGCCACACCTTGGTCAGTACATTGTTCAACTCATCGTGCGGGCTGCTCACACAGTAGGGCGTGTGGTCTGTGTTCAGGACGGCGAGGTTCACCGGGACCCTGTAGAGGCCCCAGGGTTCGATCCTGTTGGCCAGGTAACCGGTGAGCTTCAGGTCTTTGTATTCGGGCGCATTCCAGACCCGGCAGGCATGCTGGAGGTCATCGGGGTGGATGGCGATCCAGACTCCGTAACGGAGTTCGTGTCCGCCCTCCAGCTTGATGGGCAGCAGGGCACGGACGAACGGGCTGATGTCGGGAATCTGCATGAGGGTGGCTTTGTTGGGGTCCGGGTCACTCAGCCAGCTGTCCTCGGCCCGGTGCTGCTCGGGGCTGTTCAGGACAGGGTCCGGTAGCCGGAACCTGACGTCCCTGTCGTGCGCGGACGTAGACCGCCCACACATCTCACACGTGTGCCCGCCCTCAACAACCATTGATCCCCCAATTTCGAGTTACTGGGGTGAGTCTACGGGCACTTGAACCTTTGGCCGACTGTCCGCGGCCCGCCGCGACCGCCCATGCCGCCACCCGGGGATGACTTCGTTCAGTTGCTTCTCTTTGGCGGCGGTGAGCTTCCCGGCCCGGTAGTCGATGCGCTGGGTGTGCAGCCAGACTCCCAGGGGGCGTTCCGCGTGGTCCTGCGTCTTGTTGTGCCGGGGCCAGCCGTGGCCGTCGGCCATGTAGGCGGAGACCTCTGTCAGGCGCGGCCTTCGGCGTCGTAGAGCGCCAGGATGTCGGCAAGGTTCCGCCGGCCTGGGTCTATGATCCTGGGCGGCGGTGTGGGCAGGGCTGCCTTGTGCTCCTCGCGTAGGCCCGGTTCCTTCTTCGCCGCAATTGCCAGATGGTATCGGACGGTAGTCTCGGCGACGCCGGCGGACGTGCCGATCTTCGACGTGGGTATGCCCCGCCGGTACATCAGGACCCACTCCGGGTTCGGTGCCTGCCGCTTGACCTGGGTCATGGGGCGGGCTGCAGCGGCATGAGGAGTTCCTTGAGGTCCGCGCTGACGCGCGTGAGTTCTTCGCCGGCGTCGAGTGTCAGCCTGCCGCGCACCGACCAGAAGCCATGGAATTCCGGATCCTGCAGTGTAAAGGAAAGCTCAACATGGCTTCCAGTGTGGACAGCCTCGAGCAGAAAGTCGCGTTCAAGGGACTCGTAAGTCCTGGCACCGCTCCAGCCGCGCCAGTTCTCAGCAAGGCGGGCAAAAAAGACCGCCAGATCAGCGAACCCGCTCGTGTAGTGGGCAACCACCTCTCGCCCGGCCGTGAGGCTACCTAGTTCCACGCCCACGACCATGCTGAACGCCACGCCGTCGGCGCCGCGCTGCACATCGGTCAAGATGAGCCGTTCCGGAGACAGGCCTATCTCAACTGCGTCTGTACTCATCAGTCCTGCAGGCTGCTCGTTGGCGGGACGGCCCGCTTGAGCTCGGCGATCCGCAGGCGGAGGAAGATGATGGCAAGGACCAGTGCGTACACGGCCAAACCGGCCAGCACGAACCTGACGATCGCGGAAAGAACACTCAGAAAACCAAACACTGGCCCAGGATTCATAGCTACCCCCAAATAGTCGATGCCCCCTAGGCTACGCGAGCGGAAAGGGCGCACGGCAGCAGCGCCACTGCGACTTCAGCAGACCGGCCTCGCCTGCGTCAGGCATCCGCTATGTCTGAGCTGCCCTTTCCTCGGAGCTTTGGATCTCTCCGGCGTGGGCTTCAGCCGGCGGCTGGCGCCGGGCTTTGACCAGAACAATCAGCATGGTCAGGATGGTGACCGTCCAGGCAATCACGGCGAGGAACACCAGGCCGATTGCCACTAAGGGGTGCATGGCGAAAGTCTAGGTCCGTGCCGCTTTGGTTCGCGGTCGCAACTCCGCAGCATCAGGGCACGAAAAAGGTGCGCCCCGTTCGCTGAGCGCACCCTTTTCGATTACCCCTCGCACCGGATCCCCATCCGTCTGAGACCATAATAAGCATGCTTAGGATTATGTTCGCAAGCCCCTTGCGGGCCTGGCCCGATCATGGGGGAGTCCCGTGACCAAGCAGGTGATCATGAATCCCTCCGTTGCGGCCCCGCCGCAGCTTCTTTAGGCTCCCTCGGTAGGTCTCCGAGCTGGGACCCGAAACCCCGCCGTTCACACTGAGAGGGGTTGCACAGAATCAAGCGGCCGGCAAGCGGACACTGGTACGCCCCATATAAGTGTGGGACGAGACCTTAAACAGGGGGATTTCAGCATTTACTATTCCTCGTGCAGAAGCCACAATGGGTCAACATCATGGCCTCCAGGCTGGGAGAGGCGGTACCGACTGTTCGCCGCGGCCGGCTAATCTGAGGAGGTTCCCATGTCGATACTGCGGATGACACCCGAAGCCGAGGCCACAGGCCTGATTGCTGAAATCTACGAGGACGACCGGCGTTCACTGGGATATGTGCCCAGCTACACGAAGGCCCTGAGCTTGAACCCGGAGGCATACCTCGCCGCGGAATCGCTCCTAAAAGCCATCAGCAGCCCCCTTGGGCCACGACGCTATGAACTCGTAACGCTGGCCGCCTCCCAAGCCATCGGCTCGACACATTGCAGGCTGGCCCACGGTGAAAAGTCACTCCGCATCTTCAAAGAAGAGCAACTGCAGGCCATCGCACGAGACTTCCATAATGCCGACCTGTCTGAGGCTGAAGTAGCGATGATGGACTATGCCGTGAGGGTATGCACCGACGCTGCCGCCATGACGGACAGGGATACGCAGCGCTTGCGTGATCTGGGCTTCAGTGACCGCGAAATCGTGGACATCACCATGGCCGCCGCTGCACGAAACTTCATCAGCCGATCGGTCCTTGCCATGGCCGTTGACCTCGAGGTTCCACCTGGTATGAGCGAGGAACTGAAAACCGCACTACTCGACCCAATAGCCGGCAGGCAGAACGAACCTATGAAGCCACGCCTTGATTGAGCCGCCGTCGGCTGGAATGGCGGGGAAGTGCCCTCGCGCCGAAACGCGATCAGCAGGCCAGCTGTCGCAGCCCCGCCGGCATGGATCCAGGGCGACGCCCACGCTCCTTCAGGAGTAGGGATTGCCACGGCCACCACCACGGCGGACACCCTAGGAGTACCTCCACCGCCGCCCGCACCGGTGTGGCCCGAAAATCAGGGCACGCCAGCCGGATAACAGGAATGGCAGGCAAGAGGAACAGGCCGACGCTGAAGATCACGAAGATGGCATTGAAGGTGAAGATCACCAGTCCCAGCACCAGCAGGCCCAGGAACTTCAGCAGCTGGCCAACCCGAAGCGGGGTTATCCGGTGTCCAGCGGCTCAGCAGCAGCCCCCATGCCGGCAGGCCGAGCAGGCCACCCGCCGGCCCAGAATCCTAGATTCAGGAGCGCCAGGGGAGCGAGCAGTGCGCAGGGAAGCAGGAATGCCACGGCCTGCCGAAGTGACGGGAGCTTGCCGGTGGGAACGAAGATGCAGGCGCCGATCAGCAGGTAGGCCGCCACGTACCAGGGGAGCAGCTGGATTATGGGCTCGGCCAGGCTGAACACGAGGAGGGTCAGGGTGGGGACCATGACGCACACCGCAGCGAACGCCCACGGCCGGCGGGCCGGGGCTAGTGCCACACCTCCCGGTTCGGTCTTGGTCAGGCGAGAACCTCCGCCATGTCGCCAAGGACCAGGTAGTCGCCGGCGGCCTCCTCGAAGCCAAAGCCGGTCCAGTAACGGCGCAGGGCAACCTTTGCCGCCTTATGTTCGGGCGTGTCCTCCTCGGCTCCGTCGTCGCTCAGGACAGGCGCTGCCTGCAGGACCACTAAGGCTGCCACCCGGCCGACGGAGCCGAGGATAGCCTTCAGGACTGTATGCCCGATCTTGTTGCCCCTGAACCTCGGGTCGATCCACAGAGAGGACAGGATCAGCAGGTCCCCGCCCGCCTCCAGGTCCTCGATCAGGTCGGGCCGCTCGTTGAACAGCATCTCCGCCACGCCCATGGCCTCGGAATCCACGGCATCCATCGTGTCGAGCAGGTCTATCGACCCGGCGTCGGGAATGACCCGGACCCGGGCGTCCCCGACATGGACGTCCTCTCCGTCGCCGATGTCGAAACCCTCGTCATCCGTCTCGTAGACGGTCCCCTCAACGGAGACCTCCCAGTCCATCGGATAGTCACTCGGGTCATGGCCCGGCCCGGGTATGCCGCGGTACTCGCAGCTGTAACGGAAGGTCAGCGATTCAGGATCGAAGGCCTTCATGCGACTCCTTTGGAAGAAACAACGTCGGGTCTCATGGGCAGTCTACGGTGGCCTGCGTCGAAAGGTGCTCAGTGTTTGGCGGCGTTCGAGCCACCGCGCGTAGAGCTCGCTGCTGTTCTTCAGGAGATGCGCCGAATAGGCCATACCGCCGGTGATGCTCATCAGGGCTGCAGCGATCAAGCCGATGATGGGAAGCAACTCCTGGGACTTGCCTTCGGGCATGAACAGGATCAAGGCGGCCACGATCAGCACAGAAACGATCGCCGAGACTTTGATGGCGGGGGGATTGGTGCGGAGGGCTTGCTCTACGCGGGGGGATGTCGGAGGCGGGCTTTGGGGGCTTCCGCGAGAACCGGACGCCCAGGGTCACCAGCCAGCCGACGACGGAGATGGCGGCACCGAGGATCATCATGAAGATGCCCCGGTCGGTCTCCTGGCCGAGCAATCCAGAGAGCGCTGCGTCGACCGCCCCGGGAATGGCAATTACCATCCCGTACCACCAGGCAAAGAAAACCCAGGTCCGGCGCTGCGCGTAGCCGAAGGCTTCGGCCCGCGGATCTGTTGCCACCGCGGTGGCATCCCCCAATTTCATAGACCACAACATAGCGGCATTCGGCGTCGGTCTGGCGTTGCGTATTCGCCGCAGGACGTCCGCACACATGGAGTCCATAAGCTTGAGTGGGCGACTGCCGCAGCCCCAGGAACGGATATTCCGTGACCAAGATTCCGACACCGGCCTTCATCGTGCATGAAGGCGGGTATCACTGGGTTGCGCAGGGAGCGCCCGAAGAGCGTTGCGTTCTGGGGCCCGAAGTCCGCGATCTCCTTCCGGCCGGCACTGTCACCATTGACGCCGACGAATGCTACGCCATCTCTGCCGGGGGCGGGGGCTTCTATCTCGACGAGGCGGAAGGCATCCACCTGGGCGACGAAAACGTCACCACGCCTGCCTACATCATTGCCGGCCCTGGGCTGCCTGCGCTGATCCCTGGAGGCGGTGCTGTCATCACAAGTCAAGCCGAGGCGGACGAGGTCCCCCAGGAGTTCTACGCCATCGACGCCACTGGTGCCCTGTTCATGTCGGCCCCGGTGTGGGCGGAATTCGGAACCTTCGCCTGGGAGAAGACCGGCGGCTATCCCGGCCCAACAACCCCTGCCTTCCCCGTTACCGCCTGGCAGACGCCTTGAAGGAGCGCGCCCTGGCGGGGAGTTGTGCCGTGCCCACCGCACACATGTAGCCCATGACTCAGATCTCCGTACCCACGCTCAACGTTTACCTTCCCGGCCATGAGCTGCTTGTGCCAGGACTGCCGGAGGAGCGCTGCGTGCTGACGGCAGAGGTCAGGGGCAGCCTTCCCAAAGGAACCATCACTGTCGCTTCGGGTTTTACGCGGTCGATGCCAACGGCTCGCTCATGAGCTGGCAATGGCTCGACAACTGGGAGGCCTTTGGGCCGATGATCTGGGAGACAGCCGGCCAAGAGGGGGTAGCCTCGCCGTCTTCCCGATCACCGCCTGGCTCTAGGTCTACGAGACGGCACGATTAGGGACCCCTCAGCGGACGCCAGTTACACGAGGGGAAAACGAAGAGACCCCCTCGCCGGGGATTCCCGAGGCCAGTTCAGTCGACGGCGGCCATGATGGTGGTCAGGGCATCGTCGGCGGTGGCACCGGGAACGTCCGTTACCCGCACACTGTAGAACTGGTCGTGGGTGCAGAGGACGGCTTCGCTGAAGGTCGGGTCGTGCTGCGCTATCCAAGCCGACCAGCCGCGGTCTGTGACCCAGCCTGCGGCGATCCTGGTGCTGCCGGGTCCCAGCTTCCCGTCATCGCAAAGTTCGGTGAAGGCGGCCCGGTCCTCGTCGTCTTTCACGGTTTGGGCCTCCAGGCTGACTCCCTTGAGGGCATCATGGGGATCCTTGGTGTACCAGCAGCTGAGGGTGCCCATGGCATTCGGCACCTCCGGGTCAGGGCGATACAGCGGGACGTCTGGAAACCTGGACAGGAAGGCTCCGGCGTTCTCGCAGAACTGGGCGGACGGTTGACCGGTGAGGGGGATCTTGTCCGACGGACCTGTCGAGGTTGGGCTCGGGGCAGGCCCACGTTGAATCAACGGTTGCAAAGGCACGCACCCGGACAGGCACAGCGCGATGGCTGCCAGTGCAGCGGCGCCTCGTAACTGCATAAATCCCCCCTTGCGTCAGCGATGGCTCACAGTAGCAGCCGCCTGGCCCCGTCGGTAGGCTTGCGCCCGGTCGTTGACGAAAGCTGACCCCAAGGTCTATGGCACACTACTGGCGGGCATCCTCGCTGGTATGGATGGGCTGGAGGATCCTCAACCGCACGCTTAGGACGTCCGTTGGGCCACCCCCTAGAGGACCAAGTGACTTACGAACCCTCGACAGCTCGCAGAAGCGTCCGGAACTCGTCAAGCACGACCGTGCTTTGGCGATCAACGTCAAACTCATCTTCAACTGTCGCTGTGTCTAGTTCTGCGTCGAGCAGCACGTTGAAGGCGTTGTACGTGAAGTAACGTCGCCCAGTCTGTAACTGGGCGATTGCGGTGAGGAGCTGAGCGCGGACGAAGTCGTTCAGTTCCCCGGTCAGAATCTCGTCAAGGGGTGGCCGTAACATTTCAGCCATCAGCAGACGTGGTTTTCAGTATTACGCCGACTAACTCTGGCGTCGTCATTAAGTCCCTCCGGTCTGCCGCCAATCACCTCGACGTCATTGATATTGAACGCCTTCTCATCCCGCAGCCGGGTGGCGACGTAGTTTTGGGGTTTGCCGATCCTGCCCGCAGCATCTTGCCGGACGCGCTCTGCTGTTCGATGTGCCTCCGGATTGCTTCCGAGAATACCTGGGCGTGCTGCCCGGCTGTTGCACCTGATCCCGACGGCATCAGACAGCTTCCAGCTTGGCAAGGCGCTCACCGATGCTGCTGCCGGGCCGCCGGGCTTTGGGGCATACGTCCATCCACCTCTTCAGGACAGCGATCTCTTCGTCCCTCTGGCCAAGCTTCCGGTGGACGATGGCGGCCTGCTCCGTGTACCAGGGAGCAGGCTCCCGGCCTCCGCGGTCGCGTTCGGCGGCCTCAACTGCCTTGTAACAGAGGACCAATGCCTCGTTGAGCCGGCCTTCGCGCTTCAGTTGTTTGATCGGTTCCACGAGCTCCAGATAGTGGACGCCGTCAACCATGCCATTCTTGAACTGCTGTGCCCGGGCGCCGCCTTCCTCCAGGGCCTCCCGGACCATCGTGGTCTTCTAAAAGTGGGAGTCGTTGATCCGTTCCCTGAATGTCAGCGCCGGCGGATTCTCCCTGGTATGGACCCACTGCGGTGCACCCGTGCCCAGCCAGACGTAAGCCTTGGTCAACAGCTTCTGCTCCCGCAACACATGCAGCTGGTAGGGCACCGGATAGCTGGCGCCGGCCGGCAGGGGAAAGTCCTTCGCAGCATAGGCGGGGAGGCAGCCCACCTTCTCGCCGTCGACGAGCACGTCCACTGCCTGCGGATCCACAGGATTCTCCGGGTCGCGCTGCAACTGCGCCTGGCCCTCGAAGTATCCCCGCTGGCCCAGCCCCTCGCGGTCGGCAAGGTCGGCAACGGCGTCATTGGCGAACGTGGTTGTAC
>Ga0307410_10000091_pt1 | contig 30636 bp, 22 predicted proteins | sample 322Ometagenome_3_FD_203707 | JGI IMG/M metagenome (GOLD analysis project Ga0307410, IMG submission 203707) | Maize rhizosphere microbial communities from greenhouse at UC Davis, California, United States - 322HYB-O-3 | ecosystem: Host-associated > Plants > Roots > Rhizosphere > Soil | place... | reverse complement strand
TTTACGACCTGAAACTTGAAACCTGAAACAAAAAAATTATGCCAGCACCATTCCGCCGTCCATTAAGAAATCGGCTCCGGTGATAAATTTAGAAGCGTCGCTGCTTAAGTACGAAACCATTTTGGCTACGTCTGCTGCGGTTCCCATTTGTTTAAGCGGAATCTTATCTACCACAACATCCATAATTCCTTTTACGGTTGCTTCGTCCAGACCTACTTTTTTCATTACTTCGGTTTCTGTTGGCCCCGGACTAACGGAATTTACTCTGATTTTTCTTGGCGCTAATTCCAATGCTGCCGATTTCATAACCGAATTCAAAGCGGTTTTGCTCGAAGAATAAACCGAAGATCCCGGGCCTGGCATACTTGCCGTATTCGAAGAAAGAAATACTACCGAAGCACCGTCTTTTAAAATCGGAATAAATTTACTCAGCGTAAAAAAAGCGCCTTTCAGGTTGACATTCATAATACTGTCATACAATTCCTCCGATGTTTGTTCGATTGTAGCCAAACCGGCGATTCCGGCATTGACAAAAAGAATATCAACTGTCCCAAAATCTGCTTTTACTTTTGAAGCCAGATTTTCAATATCCGCAACACTCGACTGATCGGCTACAATAGCATTTACCCCCAATTCCGAAGCTGCTGCTTCAATCGCTTCTTTTCTTCTTCCGGTTATGATTACCGTTGCGCCCTGTTCTTTTAATTGTTTTGCTGTAGCGTAACCAATTCCGCTGTTTCCACCTGTTATTACTGCCACTTTATTTTTAAGATTGTCCATTTTTAATTGTTTTTAAATTAACAGGACAAAGTTAAATCGGAAATGAGATTGGTTTTTTGATGGTATCATGGAGTATACCGGGAGTAGATTTTTTTGGAGCTGTTTCCTGCTGTCCGCTATATCTTTTGTGGTGAACCCCACCACAAAAGGATGCCGCTTCCATCAGGGCTAGGGGGTTTGGTGTTTATAAGAAGGTTTAAGCCATCATTCCATTTACAAAAACTTCAACAAACTCTTTCATTTTAGAAATGATTCGATCACCAATTACTCTGGCTTGAAGAATACTTGGTCTATTATCTAAACATTGAAAAACTTCATCTTTTATTGGTTCTCGACCGCTGTAGATGTACGCATCTATCAAAGCTTTAAATTGTGCTTTATCCAAATGTTCTTCTTCGCATAGTTTTCCTAATGCTAAAACTTTTTGATCTTGCCAGAATTTTTCAAATTCATCTTCAATAGAATCACCATCTTTTATGTAAGGCATATTCTCATCAATGAATTTCTGAATTAGTTCTCTTTTACTTCTTAATTGAATGTCTCCTCCCAATAAATCTATTATAACTTTTCTTTGAGCAGCAGCGGTACTAGGAATCTTAGCACCTTTTAATTGTGCTAATAATTTTAAGATATAAGCAACATTGATTTGATCTCTATGAATTAATTCCAATTCAAAATCAATGTCATCTAGTATTGAAGTTTTTTGTTTTTGATTGTCTTGTTTTACTTTTTCGTACAAGTCCAGGTATTTGCTTTTGTAGTCTTCAAATTCCTGTTCATCAATCAGTAAGTCTTCCCAATCAAAATCGGCGTAGGATTGCAACACATTCATGGCTCGCATTAATTTCCTGAAAGCCTGTACAAATTGTGCTTCATCTTCTTCGTTTTGTAAATCATCTACACTTTGATAAGTTGGGGCAATTTCTCGTAATAGTTTTAATGCTTCATCAAACTTCTCTGCTATCTTTCCATAATCGGGCATCGTAACAACTTCTATCGCTTCTTTATTAGAAAATAAGGTAATTGCATCGTCTGTTGCCTTTTTGAGGTTTCTAAAGGACAAAATATTTCCTTGCGACTTCTGTTCTCCTAAAATTCTATTTGTTCTTGAATACGCTTGTATTAAGCCATGTTGTTTTAGGTTTTTATCGACATAAAGGGTATTGACTTTTTTAGCATCAAAACCGGTTAGCATCATATTGACAACGATTACAATATCCAAGCGATCTTGCTCATTGTTAAAGTTTTCTTTTTCACGATTTTTTAATCGTTTACTGATGTTTTGGAAATATTTTTCAAATGATGAACTGTCTTTGTTTGTAAAACTAGTGCCGTACATGGCATTATAATGTCCAATATACTTTTCTAATTTATCTCTGGTGTGACTAGATTGATAAGGGGTTCTTGGTTCTGCCAAAACATCAAAATCTACTTCATCAGATGGAAGATAATCTTGTGCTTCGTCTGAATCTTCATTAGTTCCATAGGTGAAAATAGTTGCAATACGCAAATCGTGTTCTCCGGCTTCTTTCTTTTGCTGAAAAAGATCGTAATACTTAATTACATTGTCAATACTGCTTACAGCCAAAAGTGCAGAATAATCTCTGCTAAAGGTTTTTTGATTGTGATAAGCAATAATGTAATCAACGATTTTATTAATTCTTTTATGGGAATCTAAAACTTCTTGCTTGTCTATATCTTCAACTTCAATATCTATAAAAGTATTGCTCTTGTTTTTGTATTTACCTATATATTCAATTCCAAAACGCAACACATTCTGATCTCTAATAGCGTCAGTAATTACATACTTATGCAGACAGTTACCAAACAAATCCTTAGTAGTTCGTTTTCCTAAATCATTTTTAGAAGCATTTTCTGCAAATATGGGTGTTCCTGTAAAACCGATTAATTGACTTTTCTCAAAGAATTTTGTAATGCGCTCGTGCGTTTCTCCAAACTGAGAACGGTGACACTCATCAAAAATAAAAACGATTTTCTTGTGTCGCAAAGGTTCAATATTACCTTTAAAACGTTCTGAGACTGCATTGTTTAATTTCTGAATGGTAGTTAATACCAATTTTGTATTATCAGTTAATTGTCTGATCAGAGATTGTGTATTATCAGTAACATCAACACTGTCTTTTTTGAAAGCGTTGAATTCATTCATAGTTTGATAATCCAAATCTTTTCTGTCAACTACAAAAACAACTTTGTAAACGTCTGGCAATTCCATCAAAATTTGGCTTGCTTTGAAAGAAGTTAAGGTTTTTCCAGAACCTGTTGTATGCCAAATATAGGCGTTGTCATTAGAATTTTTAACCTGATGAATTATCGCTTCCGTAGCAAAATATTGATAAGGGCGCAAAACCATCATCACTTTATGGGTTTCATTAATTACGATATAATGCGCTATCATTTTACCCAAATGAACTGGGTTTAAGAAAGCTGATGTAAAACTGCTTAACTCGGTTACATTCTTATTATTAACATCTGCCCAAAAGAAAGTTTGCTTAACAGATTGCAGTTTATTGTTAGCTAAATATTTGGTGTTAACACCATTACTAATTACAAACAATTGCACGTATTGAAACAAACCGTGATTGCTCCAAAAAGAATGCATGTGGTAGCGATTGATTTGATTGAAAGCTTCTTTAATTTCAATTCCAGAGCGTTTCAACTCTATTTGTACCAAAGGTAAACCGTTGATTAAAAGCGTTACATCAAAACGATTTTTATAACTTCCTTCTAAAGATATTTGATTGGTAACCTGAAATAAATTTTGACTTGAATCTTCTGTATTAAAAAACCGAACATAAAACGAAGTTCCATCTTCCTTAGTCAATTGAAAATAATCACGAAGCGTTTTGGCTTTTTCAAAAACATTTCCTTTTGCTAAATGGTTCAATATAGCATCAAACTCTTTTGCTGAAAAAATAGTTTTATTAAAAACTTCTAATTGACTTTTTAAATTGGAAACCAAAGCATCTCCATCTGGAATTTTTACAGATGAATATTTTAAATCAATCAATTGCTTGATTAAATTATTTTCTAAGACTGCTTCGGATTGATGACTCATTTAATTTTCAGTTTTTACTCTTCTTTCAAAATACTTTAATTCAAATTGTGCAATAGAGAAAAATTCATTATTTTTTGCTCTTACAAAATTTATAATCCTCATGTAATCAACAGAATCTTCAAAGCGAGTCCAGGAAACAATCGGTCTGAAACCAATATTTTCCTGTATTCTGCGATCTACTGGAAAATGTGGAGGTTCATTAATCTTATTATGACACCACAAATATTTTAAATAGAGATTCAACATCTTTTGACTTACACCAAAATTTAATTTCCCATTCTGAAGAATACTTTGAAATTCATTAGTAAAGTCACTCAATTTTTTAATGTTTTCAATATGCACCTCATCAGTTACAATATTTTCAGAATAGTGAATAATTAATGAGTTTTCAATAAATGCTCTAGTTTTTGATTTAAAATCACTTTTCTGAGTATCAGAAACATGATCTTGATATACATTGGCTCTCTGAAAAGCTGCAGCAAATGTTAATGTCCAAAACTCTTTATTTAAAAATGTATCTTTCATACGAACATCTGTTGCAACAAGCCTTTTTTAAAGATTTGTACTTTAGTAATTTGTTTATTAATGCTCTCTATTTTTCTATCAATACTTGATAAAAAAGCGGCGATTTTTTGTTGTTCTTCAAGAACTGGATAACTTAATTTAATACTTTTTAAATCTCCTGACGTAAACCCTTTTATAGATGTCCCCTGAGCATAGCTAATTAGTAAATTATTATTTTTAATAAAATAATATGCCAAATAGAATGGATCTATTTCATGAGGAATAAAATTAGTAAAATCTTGGCTAGTACAAATCGTTGTTTTACTAACAGCTAACTTTCCTACACCAACTCTCGCTACAAAAAGAACACTGTTCGCAGGAATTATTTTTGTTGCGCTTTCATAAATTGCTTTATTAGTAATAAATCTAGTCACATTAATATTTAGAACATCATTATCATTTATATCAGAACTTGATATCCAAGGAATTTCACCATCCCAATATTCTAGATTTTCTGTTGAAGGTGTTCCTCCTCCTTTAAAAACACCTAGTTCCCCTAGCTTTTTCTCTTCCCAATCCGGATAATCTTTCCCATTCTCATCTTTAAACCTCAATTTACCCGAAAGTAATTGTTGCATTATACCTTTTTTGTATTGTTCTAATAATTCCTTTTTGCGAGAAAGTAGCTGTATTTTTTCATCGACAGCACTTAAAAAAGAAGCTATTTTTTGCTGTTCGAAAATTGTTGTAGTAGTTAATTGGACTTGACTTAAGGTATCTTGCCCAACATTATACCTTGTACTTCCTCCGCTTTTATCGGTAATTTCTTTCCTAGCAATTGGAGTTCTTAATAGATAATTCATAAATAATGGATTATACTCATATTTAGCTTTTCCTCTAATTACAAAACCTCCAAAAACAGAACTTTTATCTCTGTCTAAATAAACATTTGCTTGACCAACTTCGGCTCTTGTCTCTGAACTTCTTTGAAATAAAATATCTCCATAACTTACTTCATTTTTTTCAAATTCTTTTTCAGTTACTTCTACAGAACCTAAAATTTTATCATAAGTAATAAAATTATTATTTAAAATATCTAAGACATTAATAAACTTTATTCCCTTTCCATATTTTTCTTTATCAGAGTTTAATCCATTTTTGAATGTTAATAAATCTCCTAGTTTTATCTTTGTCCATTCATTATTAAATTCTTGAAATCTCAATTTAGGACCAATTGTTTTTTTCTTCTCGTTATATAAAGTTGCTGTATTCATTAAAATGGTCTTTCAATTCCTAATTCATTACAATAATCTGCAATAGTAGAATCCGTAGTTTTAGAAAGAATTGCTAATTCTCTTAATTCAGCAGTTATTGCTTTCAAATCTATGACATCTTCTTCTTCAAAAGTATCTACATAACGAGGAATGTTTAGGTTGTAATCGTTGGTTGCAACTTCGCTTAATAATGCAACGTGACTATATTTTGGCTTTCCCATACGATTTTGATAAGTACTAATAATTTTATCAATATCTTCTGTACGCAATACATTTTGCGTTTTTACTTTTTCGTAATGCTGGCTGGCATCGATAAACAAAATGTCATTTGTGTTTTCTCTTTTTTTCTTCAAAACCAAAATACAAGTCGGAATGCTTGTGCCGTAAAAAATATTGGCTGGTAAACCTATTACGGTATCCAGATAATTTTTCTCTTTTATTAAATATTCACGTATATGTCCTTCGGCTCCTCCGCGAAATAAAACTCCATGAGGTAAAACCACTGCCATTGTTCCGTTATCGTCTAGCTGGTGTACCATGTGCTGTACAAAAGCAAAATCAGCTTTACTGCTTGGGGCCAATTTTCCATAGGCAGAAAAACGTTCGTCATTCATGAACAAAGAACTTGCGCTCCAATTTGCTGAAAAAGGAGGATTGGCAACAATAGCCTCAAAACGCATGTCATAATGTTGAGGACGTTCTAAAGTATCCTCGTTTTTAATATCAAAACGTTTGTAATGTACATCGTGCATAATCATATTCATACGACATAAGTTATAAGTCGTAGGGTTCATTTCTTGTCCGTAAAAAGCATTAACGGTTTTTACTTCCTTAGCAACACGCAATAATAGTGATCCAGATCCGCAAGTTGGGTCGTAAACACTTTTAAGTTTGTCTTTGCCAACAGTTACCAATTGTGCCAAAATGCTGCTTACTTGTTGCGGTGTATAAAATTCGCCTGCTTTTTTTCCAGCTCCACTGGCAAATTTTCCAATCAAATATTCGTAAGCATCACCCAAAACATCGCTATCGACATTTTCTAAATCGAAATCAATTTCATCTAAATGAACAAGCACTTTTACAATCAATTCATTTTTATCTGATTCTGATTTTCCTAGTTTATGAGAAGTTAAATCTAAGTCAGAAAACAGGTTTCCAAAATCTTCTTCACTTTCAGTACCCATCGTACTTTGCTCAATGTGCGTCAATACTTTTGCTAAATCTCCTAAAATAAAATTATTTTTTCCTCCTGCACTTCCTCTTCTAGCTAATTCAGAAAACAATTCAGACGGTTCTAAGAAAAAGCCAAGTTTATCAATTGCTAATGATTTTAATTCCTGCATTAATAAAACTTCATTTGGATGTCCTTCAATTTCCTGAAAAGTCAAACCATCTGGTTTCAGGATTTCGTTGGCATACAAATCCATTTTTGTACTCAAATATTTGTAGAAAATAAAACCTAATATGTAATCTCTAAAATCATCAGCATCCATTTTTCCACGAAGGGTGTTAGCGATATTCCAGAGTTGTTGTTCTAATTTTTGTTTTTGTTCGGTTGCCATTAAGCAATTATTATTTTGAATTTATTATGAGTGCTAAAGTATTGAATATATATCGAAGTGGAAAGAGGAAAACCATAAAGCAAAGAAAATATAGCTTCTTTAAATATAGAAAAAAATGCATTCACTTGAAAACAACACTAAATTAATTGTCCAAAGCACTATCATATTGTTTTTTGAATATCTAAACTCTAAAAAAATCCTTTCCCATCACCTTTGTTGTATTCAATTACTTTTAAATACTTTTGCAATTAAGTCACAATCTAAAATCCCGACTTATGCAAAGAAACCAAAAAGAAGAAGTCCAGGCCCTGCAAGACACCATCTACGTCTTAGGAGGAAAATGGAAACTGCCTATTATTAATTCTATTTGTAATGGCAATCATCGTTTTAAGGAAATTCAGCAGAGTATTCCGGGGATAACTTCACGTATGCTTTCGAAGGAACTGAAAGATATGGAACTCAATAATCTCGTAAAAAGAACCGAAGACCACGATGCAGAAATTGTTATTCTTTATGAGTCAACCGATTATTGCAGATCGTTCGGGCCTATTATAACCGAAATGATCAACTGGGGAAAATCGCATCGGGAATATATTCGCAAACAGCAGGAGAAGGCATAATTCTTCTTTTAAAAGTTATGCTTTTCATAGCATTTTCCTAACCGTGAAAAAAGGTAAATTTAGTATCTTTACGGTATGATCGAAATAGGAATAGACAGTTTTGCGTCGGCGATGTACGGCGAAAACAACACGCTTAGCAGCGTAGATGCCATGGAGCAACTGCTTCAGAGAATTGAGTTTGCCGATCAGGTCGGACTCGATGTTTTCGGAATTGGCGAACACCACAAAAAAGAATTTTTAGATTCGGCTACAGCAGTCATTCTGAGTGCGGCCGCAGCGCGTACCAAAAAAATCAGGCTTTCGAGTGCTGTAAGTGTTTTGAGCGCCGCAGATCCTGTGCGCGTCTATCAGAGTTTTGCTACTCTGGATTTAATTTCCAAAGGAAGGGCAGAAATTGTAGTAGGCCGCGGATCTTCGATTGAGGCTTATCCCCTTTTCGGATTTGACCTGAATGATTACGACAAACTTTTTAAGGAAAAACTGGAACTTTTACTCCAGATTCGTGATAAAGAATTTGTAACTTGGTCAGGAAAATTTCGTGCCCCTTTAAACAATCTGCCGGTTTACCCGAGAGCAATACAGGAAAAATTACCCGTTTGGCTTGGTGTTGGTGGAAGCCCGGAATCTTTTGTGAGAGCCGGAACGTTAGGTTTGCCATTAATGGTAGCCGTTATTGGAGGACAAACACACCGTTTTCGTCCCTTGATTGATTTATATAGAGAAGCCGGACAGGCAAATGGTTTTAAACCGGAAGAACTGAAAGTAGGTTTACATTCGCCGGGTTATGTGTCTGCAACCAACGAAAGTGCCATTGCCGAATATTATCCGGGTTATGCCGAACTTTGGACAAAATTAGGACTGGAACGTGGCTGGCCGCCCGTAACAAAAGAAAAATTTGATTATCTGGCAGACGAAAAAGGAGTTTTGGTTCTTGGAAATCCGGAGCAGGTGGCAGAGAAAATTTTGCGTCACAGCGATGCTCTTGGTGGCATTTCGAGATTTACTTTCCAAATGGATAACGCAGGTCTAACACACAGCCAGTTGATGAACGCCATAGAACTTATAGGAACAAAAGTAAAACCTCTGATTCAGTAAATCAGAGGTTTTGTTTTTTAGTTAGTTATCATAAATTTCCATCCACAAACGACTTTCTTCGAGATCGAGTTCTTTCTCTATCTTTCGGAAGATTTCTTCGTTTACATCGCCTGCTTTGTGCATAGTTTCCAGTTTGGAACGCTCTACATTGAGCAGATCGATTTGCAGTTTGGTAAAATCATTAAAGATTTCGCCTCCGAGCATATTCCCTTTTCCAAAAAAATTGGCCGGTAATTCGGTTTTCTGCAAACGGTTGAATTTCACTTCGTATTTGCTTTTTATATTATGAAGAAGATCATCATTCAATAAAGAGAAATTATCTTCGATATGCGCGATAGTTTCCGAAACAATCACATTTCGGATATTGTATTCTTCCGCCAAAATCGAATATGGCTCGAGTTTCAATTTACGAATCAACCACGGAAGCGTCAGTCCCTGAATCACCAGAGTCGAAAGGATTACACAAAAAACAAGGAAAATAATGAGGTTTCGCAACGGAAAAGCTTCTATATTATTAATAGTTAAAGGCAAAGCCAAAGCTGCCGCCATAGATACAACGCCGCGCATTCCCGACCATCCGAAAACAATCATATTACGATAATCAAATTCCTCTTTCTCCCGAATCTTTTTGCTCAAATATCTCGGAATTAAGGTCGCCGGAACCACCCATAAAAAACGAACCAAAATCACTACGGCACTCACAGCTGCGCCCCAAATAAATAATGACATGCCCGAATAATCCCCGATTCCCTCCATAATCTGACGAAGCTGTAAACCAATCAAAATAAAAATCAGACCGTTTAGGATATTGGTAAGAACGCTCCAGATTGTTCCCGTCATCATTCGGCTTTCATGTGTAAAAATGGTTCCTGATCTTGCCGAAAGGTATAAACCGGTTGTAACTACTGCCAGAACTCCCGAACATTCATAATGCTCTGCAATCAGGTAAGAGGCAAAAGGTGTCAGCAGGGTTAGTGTTGCTTCGATCACTTCATCACAGACAAATTTTTTGTGTACAAAACTCATCACAAATCCTACTCCAAGCCCGATCGCGATACCGAGCGTAGACATGATAAAGAAATTTAATCCTGCCTGCCAGAGTACAAAATTACCGGCTACTATGGCTGTTAAGGCATATTTATACGCCACAAGGCCACTGGCGTCGTTCAGCAGACTTTCTCCTTCCAGAATTGCGATAAGCCTCGGATGCAGTCCCAAACCTTTTGTAATCGAAGTAGCGGAAACGGCATCGGGAGGAGAAACGATAGCACCAAGCAAAAAAGCCAACGGCCAGGAAATATCATCAATAAGCATATGTGCCGCAATGGCAACGGCTACGGTAGTAAAAAGTACCAGACCAACAGCAGCAAGCGTGATCGGGCGAACGGTTTGTTTAAACTCTGACCAGCTTGTATACCAGGCCGCATGATATAAGAGCGGCGGTAAAAAGATAATAAAAACAACTTCTGGATTTAAGGCGATTACCGGAAGTCCGGGAACGATACTGATCACAACTCCACAAAGAACCAGCACAATCGGAATGGGAAAATTATATTTTTTACTTAGGATACTCAGGAAAGCAACCCCGAACAAGAGCATAATAATGACTGTAATATTCTCCATTTCAGTTTGTTTTTGGCAGGTTTTAATTTTGGTATTTATGGTCTGTTGACGGGTGCTAATATACTATTTTATGCTAATATCCTTCAAACATAAAAGAGTACCTGCCTATAATTTATTGAAAATCCGGAGGCGCAAAAGAGTCTTTTTTTAATATCAAAAGGTCAACTATTTGTAAATTGATATTTGGAATGACCATTTTTTAAACAAAAAAAAACGCCTCAAATACTTGAGGCGTTTTTAATCAAATCAATTAATGGTGTTTACCATTACCTTTATTACCATTTCCATTACCATTTCCGTTATTACCTTCTTTATTTGAATGTCCATTTGATTTTTTAGGACCATTCTTTTGAGGTGTTTGGTTATCCGGCTTGTTGTATTTTTCCGGCTTATTACCTCTGTTTTTTTGTGGCTTTCCTTTGTATCCTTTTGGATAAGCTGCCCTGTGTTTGGAATGATACGAATATGGTGTGTTGCCTCTGTAATCGTTAAGCACTACTTTGTAACCTCCATAAAGATCATAGTTCCTGTATCTTGACGGTAATCTGTTTACGCGTACCCAGGCACCATTATTGTCATAAATAAATTGACTCTGGTTTACATCATAATAGATGTCAATATCCGGCAGGTAGTAATATCTGCTGTTGTCATACCCAACTGGTCCCCAGTTTGGAGGGGTGCCTACATTTACGTTTATTGAAACTTGTGCGTGAGATAACATCCCCATTAAAAGCACTAAAGCCAGTCCTAATTTTTTCATCTTTTTTTGTTGTTAAGTATTAAACTTAGTTTGTATTAATCTAAAATAATACCAAAATGAGCTTTTTAACTTTATTTCAGACAGAATCTTAAAAACAATCGACGAAAAGTCGATTTTATCAGTTAAAGTTTACTTTTTATTTCCATCCTCCGCCTAAAGCTCTGTACAAATCAACCAATGCCTGTAACTTTTGCAAATTATCATTAACACCGCTCAATTGTGCCGCCAAAAGGTTTTGTTCTGAAGTTAATACATCTGTATAATTGGTAGCAGAACTATATTCTAACAATTGCTGTGTATAATCTACTGCTTTCTCCAGCGATTCTATTTGTTTGGCTCTCGAATCCTGTTTTGCAACTGCCATTTGATAAGCATATAGGGAATTTGAAACTTCCTGTCCTGCTACTAAAAGGCTTTGCTGAAAATTATTATACGCCTGTAATTGTTGTGACTGTGCTGTTGTCAATCGTGCCTTATTCTGTCCGTGATTAAAAAGCGGCTGCGTTAATCCTCCAATAATCGAATAAAAAATTGAACGGTCGAAAAAGTCTTTTAATTGCAAATTAGAAAATCCTCCGCTTGCTGTAAGTGTCAAACTTGGATAAAAATAAGTTCTGGCCAAATTTGTCGATTCAAAAGCCACTCTGAAATTAAATTCCGCCTGACGGACATCCGGACGATTATGCAGTAATTGAGACGGCATACCAATGGCAATATTTTCCGGTATTGCCTGGTCTTCCAAATGTCCTCTGTCAATTGGTCCCGGTCCTTGTCCCATCAAAATATTCAGTGTGTTTTCTGTTTCTCGAATTCTTTGTTTTAAATCCGGAATCAAAACTTCTGCTGCATAACGATTGGCTTCACTTTGTACCACTGCTGCTCCGGTTACGATTGCACCTTCTTTTAGAGCTTTTATGATTTCAACATTTTCAATACGGCTTTCTAATGTTTTTTGGGTAATTTCTAATTGTTTGTCATAAGACATCAACAAAAAGTAATTATTAGCAATATCAGAAATCAATTGTGTCTGAACGGCTTGTTTTGCTGCATCTGTTGCCAGGTATGAGGCAAAAGCAGATCTTTTGGAACTGCTTAATTTTCCCCAGATATCAGCCTCCCACGATGTACTTAAACCTAATTTATAGGTTGTAGTCAGGGTATTGATATTAATTCCCGGCGGAAAATTAAGTCCTGCTTCAGATTGTTTGTTACGCGTTACGCTGGCATCCAGATTTAAGGTTGGATAATAGGCTAATTTGCTTTGACGCAAAGTAGCGCGCGCCTGAACGATATTTTCAATTGCATTTTTAAGGTTTAAATTCTGGTCGAGCCCTTTCTGAATTAAAGCCGAAAGTTTTGGATCTTTAAATACAGTTTGCCACGGCATATCGGCAATAGTTGTAGAATCTGCCGAAACTTCGTCACGAAACAGCTTATCTGTCGTGACCGTTGCGGGGCGTTCGTATTTTTTAACGGCACACGCACTCAACAGTGCAGCGGCAATTACCAAAAGAATATATTTATTTGAACTATGAGTCATCTTTTTTTAATTTAATTATTACTCTTTATGAGCTTCTAATAATGGGGTTTCCTCTTCATCATCTTCATCATAACCTTCTTTGGGCGGGCCACTTACTTTTTCCTGTAAGGTCTGGAAAACGATAAATAATACCGGAATAACAAATACCCCCAAAATTGTACCGATCAACATTCCGCCAACGGCTCCTGTACCAATTGATTTGTTACCAACCGCACCGGCTCCAGTAGAAAACATCAAAGGAACAAGTCCTAAAATAAAAGCAAAAGATGTCATCAAAATTGGTCGTAAACGTGCTACGGCACCTTCAATCGCTGCCTGAACGATTGGCAGTCCTTTACGTCTTCGCTCAAGCGCAAATTCTACAATCAAAATACCGTTCTTGGCCAGCAACCCGATCAGCATGATTAAGGAAATCTGCAGGTAAATATTACTGTTTAGTTTGAATATGATAGAGAACAAATATGCTCCTGCCAATCCAAACGGAATCGAGAATAGTACGGCAAATGGCAAAATATAACTTTCGTATTGTGCACTCAAAAGGAAATAAACAAAAACGAGACATAAGATGAAAATGAAAATAGTTTCACTTCCCGAAGCCAGCTCCTCACGCGTTAATCCTGAAAATTCGTAACCATAACCAGCAGGAAGGTGCTCTGCCGCGACTTCCTGAATGGCTTTTATGGCGTCTCCTGAGCTATAACCCGGATTTGGAGCTCCGGTAATAGATATAGAAGAGAAAAGATTAAATCTTGAAATAGATTCCGGTCCAAAAACCCTGGTCATTTTTACAAACTCTGTAATCGGGGCCATTGTTCCCGAACTGTTTCTGACAAAGATTTTATTAAGTCCTTCGGGATTTGCACGAAATTCTGGTGCAGCCTGAATCATGACACGATATTGTTTTCCAAACTTATTGAAATTTGATGCATACAATCCTCCATAATACCCTTGCATAGTAGACAAAATTGAATTGATTGTCACACCTGCATCTTTGGCTTTTGCCAAATTTACATCCATCATATATTGAGGAAAACCGGGATTAAAAGGTGTTGTTGCGTATTGTATTTCAGGACGTTTGGCCAACTGTTCCAAAAATGCGGTATTGATTTTAAAGAATTCTGCGGTGGTATGCCCACCTTTATCCTGTAACTGAAATTCGAATCCGCCACTCTGTCCAAATCCCTGAATGGTTGGAGGTGATATAAAGAAAATATTGGCTTCACGAATTCCGCTGGTTTTCGCAAAAAGCTGTCCGATTACATCGTTAACACTCAAATCACGTTTATCCCATGTTTCCAGTTTTACAATAACCATACTGTACGCACTACCCGCTCCGGCTGTAAAGTTTTGCCCCACAATACGAAGCGTATTTTTAACACCGGGAATCGTTTTGGCAATACTGTCTACCTGTTTGGCAATTTTATCTGAGCGCTCCATTGAGGCGGATGGCGGTAAGCTAATGTTGGCAAAAACAGTTCCCTGATCTTCTGCCGGAACGAAAGCTGACGGCGTGGTTTTCATCATATAAAATAATCCTGCACTGGCAATAAGAATAGCAGCCAGTACAATCCATTTTTTTACGGAAAGAAACTGAACAGAGCGTTTGTAGCGTCCTGTTACATTATCAAAGGCGACGTTAAACGCTGTGTAAAATCGCTGAAGGTAACTTTTGTGTTTATGATCGTCTGCATGAGGCTTTAGCAACAAGGCACATAATGCCGGGCTCAAAGTCAATGCATTTACTGCCGAGAGAATAATCGCTACTGCTAGTGTAATACCAAATTGTTTGTAGAAAACTCCTGTAGATCCTGTAATAAATGTTACGGGGATAAACACGGCTGCCATGACAAGTGTGATCGAAATAATCGCACCCGAAATTTCATCCATCGCATCTATCGTAGCTTTTTTGGCCGATTTGTAGCCATGGTCCAGTTTGGCATGCACAGCCTCGACGACTACAATAGCATCATCGACCACAATACCAATGGCCAAAACCATTGCAAACAGCGTTAATAAATTGATTGTAAATCCAAATAAATTTAGGAAGAAAAAAGTTCCTACAATCGCAACCGGAACTGCAATAGCCGGAATTAATGTAGATCTGAAATCCTGAAGGAAAATAAATACTACTATAAAAACCAGAATAAAAGCTTCTATTAAGGTATGGATTACTTTTTCGATAGAAGCATCCAGATTTTCATTAACATCTACCAAAAGTGTATATTTTACTCCTTTCGGGAAAGTTTTTGCCGCTTCTTCAATTAGTTTTTTAGAATTAATAATTACATCACGGGCGTTTGATCCCGGCGTCTGGCTTATCGCCATCGCTGCAGATTCTACACCGTTGGTTCTAATGGTTGCCGAATAACTCAGTGATCCTAATTCTACTTTAGCTACATCTTTTAGTCGCAGCATTTGTCCGTTTCCAACAGATTTAATGATGATATCACCAAATTCTGTGTCACTTGTCAAACGTCCTTTGTATTTGATTACGTATTGAAAAGCCTGATTTCCGTTTTCACCAAATTTACCCGGTGCAGCTTCTATATTCTGTTCGGCCAAAGCAGCCGAAATATCACTAGGAATCAGCTTGTATTGCTGCATTACATCCGGCTTAAGCCAGATTCTCATCGAATAATCCTTTGCCCCAAAAACAGTTACATCTCCTACTCCGACTACACGCTGGATCTGAGGTACAAGATTGATCTTGGCATAATTTTGAAGGAAAGTCTGGTCGTAGGTTTTGTCATCACTGTATAACGAGAAAATCAGTAAGTTACTACTCTGACTTTTGGTTACCGTTACCCCTGCCTGAGTTACCTCTACGGGCAGCAAACTGGTTGCTCTGGAAACCCTGTTCTGAACGTTTACTGCTGCTAAATCAGGATTTGTTCCTACTTTAAAGAAAATTCTAATTGAAGCATTTCCGTCATTGGTCGCTGTAGAAGTCATGTAAGTCATGTTTTCTACACCGTTGATTTGCTCTTCTAACGGAATTACAATACTTTTTAAAACTACGTCAGCATTAGCTCCTGTATAACTTGCTGAAACGTTTACTGTTGGCGGAGCAATATCGGGATATTGAGAAATAGGAAGCTCAACCAAACCTAAAACTCCTAAAATCACAATAATAACAGATATTACTGTCGAAAGTACAGGTCGTTGTATAAATATTTTAAACATTGTTTTTTCTTATTTTAAGTCTGCGTATACCGTTTCTGCACTCTGATTTTGAACTTTGATTTGAGAACCGTCTTTTAATGTGGCAACACCTTCCAGAACGATTTGATCTCCGGCATTTAAACCGCTGGTAACCACATAATAGTTTCCTGGTGTATTTTCCATCACGGTAATGTTGACGTTTTTGGTTTTACCATCTTTTCCAACTGTTACAGCAAAGATTTTATCCTGAAGTTCGAATGTTGCGCTTTGCGGAATAAGTAATCCGTCTTTGATTTCGTTTGGAATCCTAACGGTTGTGCTGCTTCCGCTTCTGATAATTCCTCTCGGATTTGGGAAACGGGCTCTTATGTTTACCGTACCTGTTTCGGTATTAATCAATCCGTTTACAGTTTCGATACGTCCTTTTTCGGTATATTCAGTTCCATCAGAAAGTAATAAGGAAACTGCCGGTAATTGTTTGATTTTTTGAGCTAATGGTCCTGAGGCACTTTTAGTAAAACTTAAAAGTACTTTTTCGTTCATGGCAAAATAGGCATATACGTTACCTATACTTGAAACTGTTGTCAGTGGTTCTGCAGTATTAGATCCAACTAAACTTCCTAAACGAAACGGGATTGACCCTACAACTCCATTAACCGGACTTGTTACAGTGGTGTATCCTAAGTTAACTTTTGCATTTACCAAAGCTGCATTGGCCTGCGCCAAAGTGGCCATTGCCGATTCGTAATTATATTGAGCAGATTCTAATTCGTATTTGCTAATAATTCCTTTATCTACAAGTGGTTTTACTTTGTTAACAGCCAGTTTTGCTGTACTTACAGATGCTTGTGCACTTTTGATACTCGCACTTGCCGTACGTACCTGCTGCTCGTATTCGGGAGCATTAATTTTAAACAAAGGCTGCCCTGTTTTTACAACAGCACCTTCATCTACATATATTTTTTCTATATAACCTTCAACTCTTGGGCGGATTTCTATATTTTCCTGACCTTGTATGCTTGCCGGATAATCTGTGTTTAATGTAGCAGATTGCGGCTGTAAGATCAATGTCTTGTATTCCTTAACTTGAGGTGCTCCTCCGGCCTGAGCCGATTTATCATCTTTTTTACCACATGATGCGATAACAATTGATGCTGCGAGTATGCTTAAAAATGATTGCTTATTCATTGTGAAAAAGTTGTAATTATCGATTATATACTAACAAAAGAAATAAAATATAAGGTACAAAAAAATTTCAATAGACGAAGAGCAATATACAATCGATAGAGATGACCTGACAGCCGATGGTTTTTTCCAGAAAGTTAAACAGCTGTTTAATTAATGCTCGTCGGTTCTAAATTGGTTTATAAAGAGTATAATTCTATATTGGGCGATTGGTTTTAAATGGTACTCAAATAAAATGTAATATTGCTTTTAAATTCATAAAACTACAATGGCGCCAAATTTTTTCAGACCTTATTTATTTACCGGACTGCACATTCTGGGCTGGTTATTACTGGGGTTTATCATGTTGTTTTACATCCCATTAACATGGAATGTTGTGCTGCCACAAGTCTTTTGGCTCTGGCAGATGATTGTATTGGTTTTGCTGATTATTTTATTTTATACCAATGCAAAAATCATTGTCCCGAAAACGATTATTAAAGACAATACTACCCCTTATTTGCTCTGGGCCTTTTTGGCCATATTTACGATGCAGCTTATTGCATATTTTTTTACATCACAGACAGACCTTCATACTAAAATAAGTATTGTTTTAGGTTTTAAAAAATACAGAAATCCGTATTTTGACAATTATGTTTTTATGCTCACTCTGTTGGTTTTAGGTATTAGTACAAGCTGGTCAATGCTGCAGTACTGGCAAAAGGCAGCACAGCACAAACAAAAACTGGAACAGGACAAAACAATGGCAGAACTCGCCATGCTGAAAGCGCAGATCAATCCGCATTTTTTCTTTAATTCATTAAATAGTATTTATTCCCTTACTTATTCTAATATTGAGGATTCCCGAAATGCTTTGCATACCTTGAGCAGAATGATGCGCTATTTGCTTTACAGCACTGAAGGCGAAAGAACTACTTTGCTTAAAGAAGTTGAATTCTTAAAAGATTTTATCGCGTTGATGAAACTTCGTGCCAACAGCAAGCTGAGTATTATAACTCAAATACCCGAAAAACTGCATGATTATCCCATCGTACCGATGTTATTGCTACCTTTAGTAGAAAATGCTTTTAAACATGGTGTAAATGCTACCGAAAAAAGCGAAATAATAATTGCGATAAAACAAAATGGCACCAATCTTACCTTTGAGGTTCTGAATACTTTCTTCGAAAAAACATCAAATACTGAACCTGGCGGGATTGGCTTAACGAATACCAAACGCAGATTACAGCTTATTTATCCTCATAAACACTCATTAATTTGTGGTGTTAATAAAGAAGGAAAATATGAAGTTGAATTGCAAATAACTCTTGAAAAATGACCGTATTAAAATGCATAGCAGTAGATGATGAACCATTGGCGTTAAAACTGGTCGAAACTTTTATAGACCAGACTCCTTTTTTACAGCTCAGCTGCAGCTGTGATAATGCAGTCGAAGCCCTGAGTCTGATTCGTGAAAAACAGCCAGATATTGTTTTTCTTGACATCAATATGCCTAATCTGACCGGAATGGAACTTGCACGGCTTTTACAGGATCAGCCGGGGCCGATTCCAAAAATAATTTTTACCACGGCTTATAATCATTACGCTATTGAAGGTTACAGGGTGAATGCCGTAGATTATCTTTTAAAGCCTTTTAGCTACGAAGAATTTTTACGCGCCGCCAACAAAGTGTTACAATTGACTGAAGAAGCTGCAAATCATATTCAGACAGTTACCGGAGATGATGAATTTATCTTTTTAAAGGTAGAATATCAATGGGTCAGGATTTCGCTTAAGGATATTTTATACATCGAAAGCTTAAAAGATTATGTCAAAGTGCATCTGGATGATGCCCAGAAATCGGTGCTTTCGCTTATTTCGCTAAAAGCTTTAGAAGAAAAACTTCCATCGTCCAAATTTATGAGAGTGCACCGTTCTTTTATTGTTTCGCTGGACAAAATAAATGCGATCACCAAAAACTCAATTTTGATTGGAAAAACAGAAATTACGGTTGGAGAACAATACAAAGAAACATTTAAAACCATAGTTGACAAATGGTTAAAATAAAACATAAATACCATGGAAAAAAGATCAAACAAATATTATCTTACGCTTAGTCTGAAAGAATATGCAAACGGAGATACGCAACCTGCTAGGGAACTAGGAATTGAATTTAATAATCATGACGAAATCTTCGGAATTATCCAAAAAATGAAAGACAAAAATCTTTTCGATAATCCGTCTGAAGCAACACAATTTGCAATTGGCCTAAAATTATTTAGTGAAATAAAATTGAAATACCGCAATAATCCTTTGTTTGAAGAATTGAATGAAGTATTTCCTGTCTTTATGAAAAAACTTAAAAGTCTATAAAAGCAAAATCATCCCAAAACAGTATTTGTCAGGGATGATTTTTTTTATTAAAATTGAACTTTGATACGCTCTTTTATATTTATAAAACATATTTATTTTTCGAATAAAACAAAACTTTTGCTTTCGGCTTTGATTTTATTTCCTTCAAAACTAAGATCAATGATACCGGCTTTTCTTGGGGAAACTACCGAGTTGCTATAGTGTGTATGAAGAACATAATGCATTTTATTGTCTTTGTCCCAAAAAACATCACCGTGACCAATTCCGTTTTGGTTTGTTGTTTTCCTGCTAATTATCGGACTGTCAGCAAATTTTTCCCAAGGCCCAAGCGGACTTTTGCTTGTAGCATAACCTACCGCATAATCGGGATTTCTAAAATCATTGGCAGAATAAATCAGATAATACAATCCATTGTGTTTTAAAACAGTTGGTCCTTCTGTAACCGGCCAGCTCCCGTTTTCTGTGTTTTCCCAAGGTAAAGTTCCGGAAATACATTCGGTTAAAGTTCCCGGTTTTATACTTTGCAGATCATCATTTATTTCTGCCACAAAAATTCGGTTTCCGTTTGTTAACCGCACATGATACAAGTATTTTTTTCCATCTTCATCAATAAAAATAAACGGATCAATCTGGTTCCCGGTTTCAATAATTGCCTTTTTAGATTCATTTTTAAAAGGCCCAAGCGGACTATCACTTACAGCAATGGCAATATTTTCATTTGCTGTATAAATCATATAAAATTTGTTATTGTATTCTAAAATTTGCGGTGCCCAAAAACCTTTATCTCCAAAGGAATCTCCTTTTTTTAAAGCCAGGCCATTTTGCGCTCCCGATGGTCCATCCCACTTTTTCAGATCAGAAGAAGTATAAACCTGAAACCCTTCTCCGTTCGGAATATTTCCTGTTGTGGTTCCGTACAGATAGTAAATCCCTTTGTTGTAAAAAATAGTCGGATCGGCCAGTAAAACAGGATTTGTTTCTACTGCTTTTGGCGGTTTTGTATCTTTTTCCTGCGAGCAGGCTACAAAGACACAAAGTGATGTTATGAGGGTTAATATTTTTTTCATTTTTTATTGGGTTTCTTTATTTCTATTCGTTTTAATAACAGCTGATTTGTCATCCTGACGAAGGAAGGACCACACACGAAACTCGACAAGGATTGGCGATTCTCTTTACGGAATTTTAGTGTGTTCCTTCCTCCGTCAGGATGACAAAACATTCCTCATTTTACAAATAAAAATTTATTTTACCGAAAACTGATAAACAGAAACTGTCTTATATTTTTGACCCGGTTTCAAAACAATCGGTGCAAACTTCGGCTGGTTTGGAGCATCGGGAAAATGTTGTGTTTCTAAAGCAAAAGCGGTTCTGAAATCGTCTTTTGCACCTGATTTAAAAGTATTCTTAGATTGCATAAAATTCCCACTATAAAACTGTAGACCAGGTTCTTGTGTGTAAATATCTAAAGTAATACCTAACTTATCTCCCGTAATTGTTGCGGCATGATTCAATCCGTTCTTTTTTGTACTGTTTAAGACATAATTGTGGTCATACCCTTTTCCGAATTTCAATTGCTCGTCTTTTGTTTCAATACGTTCTCCGATGGTATGTTTTGAAGTAAAATCAAAAACGGTATTCTTTACCGGCTTTAATTCTCCGGTCGGAATCAATCCTTCATCAACAGGTGTAAATTCGTTTGCGTAAATCTCAAGACTATGATTTAGAATGGTACCGCTTCCTTCTCCGTTCAGGTTAAAAAAAGCATGATTAGTTAAATTAACAACTGTAGTTTTATCTGTTGTTGCTTCATATTCCATTTTTACAGATTGATCTTCTGTAAGCATGTAGGTAACTTTTACAGTTAAATTTCCGGGGAAACCTTGTTCTCCGTCTGGCGAAATATAACTAAAAACCAAGGTGCTATCATTCGTTTTTTCCACATCCCAAACTACATCCTGAAAACCTTTGATACCGCCATGCAATGCATTTTTTCCATTATTTAACGGAACCTGATATTGTTTTCCTTCCAACGTAAATTTTCCTTTTGCAATGCGGTTTCCTACTCTTCCTATTGTGGCGCCAAAATAAGGTTCTGTTGAAGTTTTAAAACCTTTTGCAGAGTTCATTCCAACTACAACATCGGTTTGTTTTCCGTTTTTATCCGCTACCCAAAGTCCAATTAATCTTCCTCCGTAATTCGTAAAAGCTGCTTTTATGCCTTTATTTTCGATCCAGTACAAATTGACTTTTTTTCCGTCAATTACTGTATCAAAATTTTTAGCTTCCAAAACCGGTTTTATAGAATCGGCTGTGGCTTCTGGTGCTGTTTCTTTAGAAATTGCATTTTCTTTTTTTGCATCTTTACAATTAAACTGAAAAAGTGCCAGCAATACAACTCCGGCTATTTGTAGGTTCTTCATTTTTATATCATTGTGAGGAAAAAGCAATTTGTCCTCTGGTTATTTATTTATTTTGAAGGTATGTTTAGAATAGTTTGCTCACTTACAGGCTCTCCCAAAACCGGAAACCCGTTTGCATCCCAACTGATTTTCTGCATTCTTGGTGATCTTTTGTTTCCGCAGCCTTCTCCCGGATTTGAGTTGGCGTGGTATAAAATCCAGTCCTCTTTTCCGTCGGGAGATTTAAAAAACGAATTGTGTCCGGGAGCGTATACGCCATTTTTTGCTGTTTGCTGAAAAATTGGTTCTTCAGATTTTTTCCAGGCCGAAGGATCCAATAAATTATTTCCGCCATTAAAAGCCAATAAGCCCAGTGCATAAAAATCAGTCCAGCATCCGCTTGCCGAAAAAACAATAAAAATTTTATCATCATGGGTCAAAAATTGTGGGCCTTCATTTACGTTTACCTGCGCCGGATTTACATCATCATGCAGTGCCCCATGTGTTTCCCATCCGTGAGTTGGCGATGAAATCAAAATGCGGTCACCTTCAATCTCCAGTGGATTTTTCATTTTGGCAATGTAAATATTTTGTTGTCCGTTGGTGTCGCCTTCCCAGCCTGCCCAGATCATATACAGCTGTTTTTGATATTCAAACACATTTCCGTCAATGGCCCATTTGTCTGTTTTGGCTGCAATTTTTCCTTTAAAATCCCATTTTCCTTTAAATGGATCTGAAGATTTATTTTCTAAAACATACATTCTGTGATTCTTATTTTCGCCGTTGTCTGCTGCAAAATAACAATACCATTTTCCGTTAATGATATGAAACTCAGGCGCCCATATTCCGGCAGCATAATTAGTTCCTTTCTGCGCCTCCCAGATTACTTTGCTTTCGGCATTTTTGAGTTCAGACAAATCTTTGGTTTTCCATAATACCAGTCTGTTTCCGAGTGTATTAGTGTAGTAATAATATCCTTTGTAATAGGTCGAATAAGGATCTGCGCCCGAAGGCAGAATTGGGTTTGAAAATGTTTTTTGCTGCGCAAAACTTATAGTTGTGAACAGAAAAAGAATTAGGTATTTTTTCATTTTGTTTTTTTATTGTTGGAGCGTGTTTTTGTGTCGAAAACTTTGTCAAAGTTTCAAACTTTGACAAAGTTGCTTTACTACGTAAAGGCTATTTGCGATTCAAAACATCAATAACCTCTCTGTTGATTTTATTAATCTTTTTGAAATCCATTTTATCCACTTTTCTGTCATACGTCATGAAGCCATTTACTTCACCTTCAACGTCTGTCGTTTGGGTATAAACTGCTGCTGAAAATCCTGATTTTACAAGGGTTTTTAAAGTTTGTGCATATTTTATATACTCGTTTGTAACTTCATTTTCATTTTTGAATTTGACATAACCCCAATTGTCATTTGTTTTCCACAAATGTCCTTCAAGAGGCAGACCAATTCCGCCATATTCACCTAAAACAGTAACTCTTCTGGCATCGTACAAATACAATTCAGGTCCCGGATATTTGTGTAAATCTAAAATATCACCCGTTTGGAAATGATTTCCTCCGCTTGAAGAATTCACCAATCGGCTCGGATCATGATTTTTGGTCCACTCTGTAATTTCAACAGTTTTAAATTGTCCCCAGGCTTCGTTAAACGGAACCCAAACCACAATACTTGGATAAGAATACAAATGATCCATGATTTCTCTCCATTCTTTTCTGTAGATTTCTTCTGATTTTGGAGAACGCTGTAATTCAGTTCCGTCAAAATATTTTCTGTCTTGCCAAATCGGCTGGGCATCTCCGCTCGGCATATCCTGCCATACCAAAATTCCCAACTGGTCGCAATGTGTGTACCAACGCTGCGGCTCAACTTTTACGTGTTTACGAATCATATTAAAACCTAATTCTTTGGTTTTAATGATGTCATATTTTAGCGCTTCGTCTGTAGGTGCGGTATACAATCCGTCTGGCCACCAACCCTGATCCAAAGGTCCGTATTGGAAATAATCTTTGTTATTTAACTGCATTCTTACAATACCGTTTTCATCTCTTTTTGACGATATTTTGCGCATGGCAAAATAGCTTTTTACTTCGTCTGCTACTTTGCCTTTACTGATCAGGCTGATTTTTGTCTGATATAAAAAAGGATTTTCCGGTGACCATAATTTGGGGTTGTTCAGTATAATTTCTACATTCTCCGAAGCAACTGCTTTTTCTTTGGCAATTTCTTTTCCTCCATCCAAAACAGAAATTTCAATAATATCTCCGGTTTCTGCTCCGGCGACTTCTGCTTTTATGCTGATGCTGTTTTGGTCGATGTTTGGAGTTGTTTTTAATGTTGTTATGTTTTTTGCATTTACAGGCTCAATCCAAACCGTTTGCCAGATTCCCGTTACGGGTGTATACCAGATTCCTTCAGGATTTTTGACTTGTTTTCCTCTTGGCTGAGTCCCGTCGTTTGATGGATCCCAAACTTTAACTACCAGTTTTTGAGTATTTCCATTTTTGATAAAAGGTGTAATATCAAACGAAAACGGCGTATAGCCGCCAGTGTGGGAGCCTATTTTTATATCATTTATGTAAACTTCTGTTTTCCAGTCCACAGCTCCAAAATGCAATAGAATATTCTGGCCGTTCCAATTAGAATCGATACTAAAATAAGTTTCGTACCAAAGTTCTTTTTCTGCTCCAACTTGTTTCATAACGCCAGACAAACTGGATTCTGCCGCAAACGGAACCAGAATTTGCCCGTCATATTTTGAAGGTGCCATTTTTCCTGATTGCTGAATGGCGTAATTCCATAAACCGTTCAGGTTTTTCCATTGGCTTCGCTCCATAATCGGACGGGGATATTCGGGTAATGTTTTATTCGGATCTACCTGAGCTGCCCATTTAGTCTTGATTTTATCTCCTTGTGGTTTCCATTGTGCGTGCAGGATACAGCTAAGGAATAAGGCGAAAAGAACTGTCGTTTTTTTATTCATTATATATTGTTTTTATGCTCTTTAAATCAAAAGAACAATTGTTAACTTCAACTTTAAAAAATTACCAGGCAATCCACTACAAAAGCCTGGTAATCACAAACTACTTAAACTAACCAAATCTTTTGTCATAGCTTATGGGTTATGATTTTTTCGTTAAACAGGATTATAATTTCCGATATTGTAATCCATTGTTTATTAACTCAAAAAACAACTTAGAACGTCTAACTATTATTCATAACCCATAACCTATAACTTTTTCGTAATACCAAATTTCCTGACAAGACTATTATATTCGTTTTTAGAAATTGTAATCATACAGCCGTGACGTACTTTTTCGGGGAAACTGTATTTGTCCCAATCCGAGAAAAAGGTATATCCTGAGGCCTGAAACCAAGGTCCGTTTAGGTTATCTGCAATTGATAATCCGTAAGAAACTCCCGGGTATTGTTCATAATACATGTACCAGATTTTATCATCCGGCGACGGGATCAGCATGGGTGCTTCTCTAAAATTTGGGCTTATTGATTGTTGGGGCAAAGAATAAGGTCCTAAAAGGGATTTTGATTTGGCAATTCGAATGGTTTTTCCGGTTGTCCAATACAAGGTTGGATAGGTTTCGTCTTTTATCACAGCGTAGTAGGAATCGCCAACTTTACGAATAAAGACATCTATGGTTCCCATATCCCAATCAAATAATCGTTTTGGAGTTCCTTCAAATGTTTTTAAATCTTTGGACAAAACATACAGTGTTCTTTGGCTTGCCCAATAACGTTCCGGGTCTTCTTTCGTTCCGTCGAGATGCGGCGTGTGCCACGTCATAATAAATTTCTCTGAATCTTTGTCGTAATATAATTTTGGAGCACCAATTCGCTGTAAAGCGTTGGCATAATCGGGTGTGCTTTTTAAATCTGGCGTATAATCAGCATGTTTTCTCCATGTAATCAGATCATCCGAAACCCAAATGTTAATGCTTTTTGCATCGTCTCCGGTATTGCCTGCGATATAATATTTTCCATCAGGGCCTTTGCAGATATCGGGGTGTCCTTTGTATTCTTCAAAAACTCTCTTGCCGCTATTCAGGTTTTCCCAATGCAAACCGTCAAGACTAACAGAATAATACAATCTACCGTAATCGTTGTGTGTCATGTGTGCAAAAAGATAGGCTTCGTTTTTGGGTTTTTCATTCCCTTTTACCTGCCCCGGCGGATCTGGCTGTTGCGCTTTCGCGGAAAAACCGACCAGATTTACTGCTAGAAAAAAGAGCAGTTTTATTGTGATTTTTTTCATGTTGCTAAAAGATTTAATGTTTTTTGCGACGAATTCCACTAATTTCTCACTAATTATTTTTTGCCACAGATTAAAGGATTAAAAAGATTAATCATCTAAATCTGTGCAATCTGTGGCAAAAAAATTATCTAATGTTTTTTTTGCCACGAATTCCACTGATTTTTCGCTAATTATTTTTTGCCACAGATTAAAGGATTAGAAAGATTAATCATCTAAATCTGTGCAACCTGTGGCAAAAAAATTATCTAATGTTTTTTTTCTACGAATTCCACTAATTTTTCACTAATTATTTTTTTTGCCACAGATTAAAGGATTAAAAAGATTAATCATCTAAATCTGTGCAATCTGTGGCAAAAAAATTATCTAATTGACACATTGCCTAGTTGACACATTATCTAATTCTTCTTATTCGCCTCTGCTGTCATTTTTTTAATCAAATCCGTTTCTGCTTTTCTATACGGTGTTCCGTCTGTATGGAATACTTCGTGAAACCAAACTTTTGGTTCTGCTGTATACGTTTTTGTCCAGCTGTCCCATGCGTATTTGGTTTGTGTTTTTCCGTCTACCAATCCCCAGTTTATCATACCGATATTGTATTTTCTGGCTACTGGTAAGAAACCTTCAAAAGTGCTTCCGTTTGGTCTTGCCATGTATTCTGTACAAATCATTGGTTTTCCATAACGCTGCAATTGTTTGATTACTTTTTCGAAATCCTGAGGTGTGTTGTAATTGTGAAAAGTGATAACATCAGATTGTTCGAGCTGCAATTTGTGCATTGGCTGCATTTTGGCTTCGTCGCTCCAGTCTCCTGCCCATACTCCCGAAGTTAATGGTTGTGATGGATTGCTTTCTCTTGCCCAAACAAAAACATTTTTTAAAAGAGGCAAAACCAAATCTACCTTGTTTTTTATTTCTACTTTTTCGTATGAAGGGCCTGTCATATTATCCGGTTCGTTCCATACATCCCAGCCCAAAATACGTTTATCATCTTTAAATTTAGAAACGGTTTCTTTTACATATTTCTCTAAACGAGGGTATTGTGTAGAATCCTGCAATACTTTCTGGCCCGGGCTTTGTACCCAGCCTGAGTTGTGTGTATGAGGTTTTGGAGCACGTTGTTTTCCCAATGCAGGAAACGGGTCCCAACAAGAATCAAATAATACAAATAATGTTTTTATATGATGCTTATCGGCAATTCCCAAGTAAGTGTCCATTCTCTTGTACAGTCCTTCCGGATCTTGCTGGTGTAATAAATCATGCAGGTAAACACGCATTACATTCATTCCGATTCCTTCTGCCCAGCCCAATTCCTGATCGATTCTTTTTGAATCAAAAGTATCTGCCTGCCACATTTCTAACTGATTGATCGCTGTACTTGGATAATAATTGGCACCAACCATCCAGGGCTGTTCTTTGTACCAGTTATTGGCCTGGTCTTTTGTCCAGATTTCTCTTTTTTCGATTACAGCTGTTTCGCTTTTATTTTCTTCAGAATTGCTTTTTTTGTTGTTGCAACCAAGCAATACCGTGCCTGCTAACACGAGTGTCAGATACAATTTTATTTTTTTCATTATAATTTCTTAATTAGAACATAGGTTCATTGTTGATTAAGGGAACCAGATCGGGGGCTCTGGTTCCCTTACTAAATAGTTTAATATTCGGGATGCTGGTCTAAGTATGGGTTATTATCGACATCTACCTGAGGTATAGGCATTCTGTGATTTTTACCTACTACAAAATTTTTGAAATCAGGATCACGAAGCGCAATTTTATCTACAGAAGCCTGAGACTCTAAATCTCCCCAGCGTTTTAGATCTTCCCAGCGAACACTTTCGCCGCATAATTCTAAAGCTCTTTCCATTTTTAATCGCTCTAAGAATTTACCCTGATCGTTACCGATTTCAGGATGTGCCACAGCAAGTGTATTTAAGTTTACACGAGCTCTTACCATGTCAACATATTGATAAGCCTCTGCTGTATTTCCAAGTTCGTTCAAAACTTCGGCATAGCGCAATAAGATATCAGCATAACGAACCAATCTGTAATTTACCTGACTATAGTAATCTTCATTATTTCTGTAGTAATCACGGCTTCCTTTTCTGAACCAGGCTTCATCTGAACCCCATTTCCAGTCTTGTCCGTATGTTTTGTCTCCAAAATCAGCTAATAAATTCGGATAATATAAACTCCATCTTAATCGTATGTCAAGATTTCCGTCTTTATTTTTTTCTTCTTTAAAGGCATTTACCAACCAGAAACGAGCCTGACCATCTGACCATCCGATACTTCTTGGAGCAAAAAATTGTGCACGGTTGCTCGATACTGCAGCATTTTGTCCTTCTCCTGTATCTCCTTTTCTCTGGTCGCCAAACTGAATTTCAAATACAGATTCGCTGTTATTTTCTTTAAGATCTGTAAAATTGTCTCTGTAGTTAGATGCTAAAGTGTATTTTGCTCCCGCGCCAGAGATTAAATATTCCAGAGCTCCTTTTGCCTCAGGCCATTTGTGCTGCTGCATGTACAATTTTGCCAGAAAAGCTTTTGCAGCTCCTTTATCAGGTCTGCCGATATTATCGCCTGTCCACCCTGTTGGTAAATCTTCGTAAGCTTCATTCAGATCTTTTTCTACCTGAGCCCAAACCTCTGTAAGGTTTTTTTGTGGTGGTAAATCGCTTGGTGTAGACGGCTCTAAAACAAGCGGAATATTTTCCCAGATGATGCCGGCATAGTAATAGTGTAATGCTCTGAAAAATTTGGCCTGCGCCAGAATTTTCTTTTTGTCATCTTCGTTCGCAAAAGGAATATTAGGAACGTTTGCCAAAACCTGATTGCATCTAAAAACGGCTTTGTAAGTATCTCTCCAGGTTACTGAGTTTCCTTCCCAGAAATTATAGTTGATATAATTGAATCTTGTCCAGTCTGCCAGTTCTGTCCACGGGCTGTTGCTGTATCCTTCGTCTGATGTTAAGTCCAAGCGAAAATAAATCCATCTTGCCCATAATCCATCTTTATAAAACATGGCATAAATAGAATTTACACCGGCTTGTGCATCCTTTTCAGTTTTCCAGTACTGGTCTGTTGTTACATCATTTGGGCTGTTTAAGTCAAGTTCATTTTCACACGAAGAGGCAAAAAAGAGGCTTAAAAAAACTACGGTTATTGTTATTATTTTTTTCATTGTGCTATTTTTTTAAAATTAAAAGCTAAACTCAACACCAAAAGAATATGTCTGTAGATTAGGGAAAGCTCCGTTGTCTACTCCTCTTTCAAAAATATTATCGTTAGTAAACTCAGGATCAAGTCCTTTGTATTTTGTAATTGTAATAACATTTTGTGCTGACAATGTTAATCTTGCTCTTGTAATTCCTGAATTTTTCAAAACACTATCCGGTAAATTATAACCAAACCCAACGTATTTAAGTCTGATAAAATCACCATTTTCTAAGAAACGGTCACTATCTCCTCTTGAATTTAAGGTCGAACCTTTTGTGATTCTTGGAAAATCAGTATTTGGATTTTCGGGTGTCCAGGGCTGAATTCCGGCTCTGTAATTACTATTGTCATCAAAACGGTCTACAACGCTTCTAAATCCATTATAAACAGTAGCTCCGTGAGAAGCGATCCAGTTCATAGAAAAATCAAACCCTTTGTATTCTGCGCCGGCATTTAAACCCATTTCAAATTCCGGCCATGGGCTACCCACAATAGCTTTATCGGTACTTGAAATTTGTCCGTCCCCATTATTATCTTTAAAACGAATATCTCCCGGAACGGCATTTGGCATAATTACTTTTCCATCTGCAGTTTTGTAATTGTCAATCTCCTGTTGGTTTTGAAACAATCCGTCAGTTTCTAAAACATACCACATTCCAACTGGCATACCTGATCTTGTGATTGTATTTCCGGAAATGTTTTCGTTTTGTCCATTACCCAATGAAACCAGTTTGTTGTTTATTTTGGTAAAGTTTACAGAAGCATTAAACGAGAAGTCGTTGATTTTTTTGCTGTAAGCCAATTCCAATTCAAAACCTTTATTTTCTACAGTTGCTGCATTAGAAATTGGGTTTCCGCCGTCATTTCCTGTAGTTAATAAAATTGGGAAACCAAACAATACATCTTCTGTGCGGGCAATAAAATAATCTGCCGTAAGGCGTAAATCATTATTTAGAACTCCAAGATCTAATCCGAAATTGGTTTGTTTTAGTTTTTCCCAGCGTAACTCCGAATTTGATAATTTTACCTGAGTTCCGGCAGGCTGCAATCCTTGTGTGCTTCCTAAAACAATCTGTCCGAAATTATTAACGAAACTTTTTGACTCGTATTCTCCGATATTACCAGATCCTAATTCTCCGTAACTTGCTCTCAGTTTTAAATCTTTTATAAACTCTGATTTAAAGAAAGGCTCGTTGTTTATTCTCCATCC
>Ga0307410_10000090_pt1 | contig 30713 bp, 28 predicted proteins | sample 322Ometagenome_3_FD_203707 | JGI IMG/M metagenome (GOLD analysis project Ga0307410, IMG submission 203707) | Maize rhizosphere microbial communities from greenhouse at UC Davis, California, United States - 322HYB-O-3 | ecosystem: Host-associated > Plants > Roots > Rhizosphere > Soil | place... | reverse complement strand
TTTAAAATTGTTGGTTTCGTAGATAAGAATAATCAGAATGCATCAAAACGAATGTTAGATTTGCCAATTTTGATTTTAAGGAAAAAATTACCGGCTTTAATGCGTTCTGTAGCAGCTGAAGGTGTAATTATTGCTGATAAAAGTTTATCTAAAGATGAGCAATTAATCATTGTAGATCAGTGTTTAGAATTTAATTACAGAGTTTATACGGTACCTCTGATTTCTGACTGGGAAAATCAAAAAGAAATTTCTCAAAAAGTAAAAAACATTCAGATTGAAGATTTATTAGAAAGAAAACCAATAGTTTTAGATAGTAAGTCAATTTCTAAACAATTAAAAGATAAAACAGTTCTTATTACGGGAGCTGCAGGTTCTATAGGAAGTGAAATTGTAAGACAGGTTTTAGGATTTAATCCAAAAAGAGTTATTATTCTTGATCACGCTGAAACTCCCCTGCATAATTTGTGCTTAGAGACCTTAAGTATGAATTCCGAAACAAAAATTGTAGCAGTAATTGCCGATGTAAGAAGTAAAAAAGCATTAGAAAAAATTTTTAAAACTTACACTCCACATGTTGTTTATCATGCTGCAGCCTATAAACATGTTCCTTTAATGGAAGAAAATCCTTCACAGGCTATTTTAACCAATATTAAAGGCACGAAAAACCTGGCTGATTTATCTTGTAAATATAATGTCAGAAAATTCGTGATGGTTTCTACCGATAAAGCAGTTAATCCTAGTAATGTGATGGGAGCCAGTAAACGAATTGCAGAGAAATATGTACAGTCTTTATCCTTGAAAAATCAGAATGAAAATATACAGATTGCAACAAAATTTATTACAACGCGTTTCGGAAATGTTTTAGGATCAAACGGTTCTGTTGTTCCTTTGTTTACAAAACAAATTGCCGAAGGAGGACCCGTAACAATAACCCATCAGGATATTATTCGTTATTTTATGACAATTCCTGAGGCATGTCAATTAGTGTTAGAAGCCGGAGCAATGGGTAACGGCGGTGAGATTTATATATTCGACATGGGGAAACCGGTCAAAATTATTGATTTGGCCAAAAAGATGATTAAGCTCGCAGGTTTTATTCCTGATAAAGAAATAAAAATAAAAATCGTAGGTTTGAGGCCTGGAGAAAAGTTGTATGAAGAGTTATTAAATGACACTTCAAAAACACTTCCAACCTATCATAATAAAATCATGATTGCGCAGGAAATACAAGATGAGTATGAAAATTTGCATATTGAAATTGACGAACTCATCGGAATTGCAGATTTTTATGATAATGATGATATAGTGGCTAAAATGAAAAAAATAGTCCCTGAATTTAAAAGTATGAATTCTGCTTTTGAAGTATTGGACAAATAGCATATGTTTATAATGTAACTTAATGAGTAATGAAAAGGTGTTTTTTTTAAAACGCCTTTTTGTTTTTTATAAACTTATTAAACGAGTAAAAATCTTGTTAATAAATAAGATTTACCTCTTTTAATCCTTAAATAAGCGATAGGGTTAAGAATAAAATTTGCCTAATTAAAAATCGCAGCATAAATAATTTTTTTGAATTTTATTAAATGGAATTAAAAACAACAGTTTACCAAAAAGAAAACAATATAAAGATTGGTAAACTTTTAAATGAAAGCCTAAATGATATATTTAGTTCTCGTTTTTTAGCAAAGCAACTTGCTATTCGGGATATTAAAGCACAGTACCGTCAATCATATTTAGGAATTATTTGGGCGTTCTTAACACCTTTGACAACTGCGTTGGTTTGGGTTATTCTTAGTAAATCGGGAACAGTTGTACTTAGTGATACTGGAGTTCCTTATCCTGTGTACGTCTTTTCTGGAACTTTGTTGTGGTCAATAATGACAGATTCAATTAATGCACCAATGCAAAATACTAGTGCTGCACGGGGAATACTTTCGAAAATTAATTTCCCGAAAGAAGCATTGATTTTATCAGGAATTTATAAACTAATTTCAAATAGCCTTATAAAGATAGCTTTGTTGCTTATATTCTTGATTGTATATGGTGTAGGTTTTCACTCTTCTATCTTGTTATTTCCTTTGGCGTTTTTAGGAATTATATTTTTTGGAACCACCGTAGGTTTGTTCGTAACACCTATAGGAATGTTATATCAGGATGTCGGTAAAATAATTAGTATGGGATTAAGCTTTTTGATGTATGCAACTCCTGTAGTATATGTGATTCCGAAAACCGGAATATTAAAAACACTTATGGAAGCAAACCCTTTAACTCCTTTATTATTAACGACCCGGAACTTATTGTTTGGTCATGATATCGATTATTTAAATTATTATTTTGGGGTTATAATCGTTTGTATTCCTTTATTTTTTATTGGATTAGTCTTTTACAGAATTTCAATTCCAATAATTGTTGAACGTATGAGTGCATAATGATGGAAGAGAAAGAAATATTAGTAAAGGTAGAGCATCTCTCTAAAAAGTTTTGCAAAGATTTGAAAACCAGTCTATGGTATGGAGTAAAAGACTTGTTTAATAATGTTCTCGGGAATCAAAATGAGAATGAAGCATTACGCCCAAAAGAATTCTGGGCTGTAAAAGATATTAATTTTGAATTACGACGCGGAGAATGTCTTGGATTAATAGGACATAACGGCGCTGGAAAATCGACGCTATTAAAAATATTAAACGGTTTAATTAATCCAGATCAAGGAAAGGTAACTATAAAAGGAAGAATAGGTGCTCTGATTGAATTGGGAGCCGGCTTTAATCCAATTCTTAGCGGTAGGGAAAATATCTATAATAATGGAGCTGTACTTGGTTTTTCTAAAATTGAAATTGATTCAAAGGTTGAAGAGATTATAGATTTTGCCGAAATTCGTGAGTTTATCGATATGCCTGTACAAAATTACAGCAGCGGTATGAAAGTACGACTCGGTTTTGCAGTAGCAGCCCAAATGAAACCTGATGTTCTGATAATTGATGAGGTTTTGGCAGTTGGAGATCTGGGTTTTGTATTAAAATGTTTTAATACAATTGATACAATACTCCCGGAAACAGCAATCATTTTTGTTTCACATGCTATGCCAATGATTTCGAGAATCTGCAGTCAGATTATTTTAATGGAACATGGGTGTTCAGAATTTCAAGGAAATGATGTTGCCAAAGCAATCGACTTATATTATAATCGTTTCGCTCAAAATGAATCAAATGTTGTCTTTGATGATGGTAATTTAGCAATTAAAAAAGTTGAAATACTTAACGCTGAATTTGAAAATAATATTCCACAGCTTAAATGGGGCGATGATCTTCTGGTATATTTCAATGTATTAGTTAAGAACCAAATAAGTACTCTTGATTTTATTATTATTGTTAATGATAAAGAACAACGATCGATAGGTATTTTAGATAGAAATTTAGATGCTATTGAATGTGCTCCGAAGGGTGAATCAATTGAATTCAAGGTAATGCATGAACAATTGCAATTTTCTAAAGGACTGTATTCACTTAGTTTGGTAGTTAGAGACCGTGCTACAAAGAGACCTATACTTAGAGTTAATAATTTAATTACTTTCCAGATCTCCCATCAGCACGAAATTTGGGAACCTTTTCTGCTTAAATCAACTTTTCAAAAAACTAATATATAATAGTAATATATTCTTTACATAGATGATTTTGATTCTACATAGATTTGCATCTTAAAAATCCGAAAATACTGAATGAATCTGGCAACGGACTAGCTTTGAAAACCTTAAAAAAAAATACTAATGCTAATAAATAAACAATGAAAATTAGTGCTGAAAAAATCATAGAATTACTAGAGTTAAATTCTTATAGTTATAAGATAACAGGAGACTTTGATAAAAAGAAAGTATTCTATTTTGCAAGTATTAAAGATACAATTGAAGATGGATTTTATTTTCTAATTCATCAATATATTGGTCAGGTTGAGAAAATATACAATAGTGTTGTATTGACAGATTCAGATGAAAATCCAATTAATGGAAATACTTATATTCAAGTTAAGAATCCTCAACTTGTTTACTATAAAATAACGTCATTTTTCGCAGAAAGTCAAAATTCCTTCATTCATCCAACAGCTATCATTGATAAAGATGCTATTATTCATCCAACAGCATATATAGGCCCATTTTGCATTATCGGTAAATCAGTAATTGGCGAAAATGTACAGTTGCTGCATCACATAACGATTACGGATAATGTTGAAATAAAGAAAAATACTGTTATTGAAGGGAATTCAACTATTGGGGCACGTGGTATGGCGTGGATATGGGATGAAAATGGTGAAAGAGTAATACAAACACAGTTTGGTGGAGTTGAGATTGGAGAAAATTGTTTATTAGGAACTGATATAACAATTGTAAGAGGTTCGTTAAATGAAAAAACCAAAGTAGGTAACGACACCATAATTGCCCATGGAACAAAAATTGGGCACGGCAGCCAGATTGGTAATAAAGTTCATTTTGCAAACAATGTTAGTTTGGCAGGAAATGCAAGAATAAGCGACAGAGTATTTTTGGGTAGTGCCTCGGTTGTTTCTTCAAATGTTACTATTCAGGAAGGTTGTGTTGTCGGCGCAGGAGCAGTTGTCAATAAATCCCATGAACAAAAAAATTGCACCTTAGCAGGAGTTCCGGCTAAGGTAATAAAAACCAATGATTTTGATTCCAAACTAAATGGAGTTCCGATGTCTTTCAAAAAATAAGATAAAACTAAATATCATGACTACAAGTATTATTGCGGATAGTGCAAAGCTGGCCGAAAATGTTAAAATTGGTTTTTTTTCTATAATCGAAGAAGATGTGGTTATAGAAGAAGGAGCGACAATAGGTAATTATACAATTCTGCGCAAAGGGGTAAAAGTTTCTAAAAATGTAAAGATTGGTAGTTATTGCGAAATTGATGCAGATTGTGTAATTAAAGAAAATGCAATTATACAGGGAAGAATAAGAATGGGAGAAAGTTGTTTAATTGAAGAAAACGCAACAATCAAATACGGTACAATTTTAACCTCACATGTACTCCTAAAAAAGAATTCTTTTTTGGGGCCAAATGTTATAACCTTGGGTTCCACTCATAAAAGAATCACAGTACACGGAACTATAATAGGCGAAAACACATACATAGGAGCCGGCTCAAAAATTACAGGCGGAACTGAAGTTGGAGATGATATTACAGTGGGTGCAATGAGCTTTGTAAACAAAAATATTCTGGAAAGCGGAATTTATGTAGGGATTCCTGTAAAAAAAATTAAATAATATGCTTCCTTTAGTTTCAATTTCCTGCGTTACATATAATCAGGCACCTTACATCAAAGAATGTTTGGACAGTTTTTTAATGCAGCAAACTGATTTTGCTTTTGAAATACTAATTAATGATGATGCTTCAACTGATGGGACAAGAGAAATAATTGAAGAATATGCTAGTAAATATCCTGAAATTATCTTTCCACTTTATCAAAGCGAAAATCAATATTCTAAAGGAGTTCGGGGAATGATGGCAAAATTTAATTTTCCTCGGTCCAGAGGAAAATATATTGCTCTCTGTGAAGGAGATGACTACTGGACAGATCCTTTAAAGTTACAAAAACAAGTCAATACTCTTGAAGAGAATTCAGCTTACTCTATGTGTTTTCATGACGCTTGGGTGGTAAAAGATAATATGCAATCTCACAAATACGTGGATAAAAATAAAACAGTTTTTACTACTGAAGATTTATTTGAAAGGCATTTTATACCCACCGCAAGTATACTTTTTAGAAATAATATTGTTTTTCCAGATTGGTATTCTAAAATACAAAGTGGTGATAAGTTATTACTTTTTTTATTTTCATTAAATGGAGATATTAAATTCCTGAACGAGCCTATGTCTGTCTACAGATTGCATAGTGCCGGGATTTCAAATACTCACGTCGGAATAAAAAAAGTTTATGATACTGCCTTACTTCTTCATTTAATTGACGAAGAGACTAATTACGCTTACACCAAATATTGTCATTCCTCATTACTGTATGAAATAGAAACGCATTTATTATCAGATCAAACTAAAAGCGAGCCAACATCTATAAGTATTAAAGAGATAAAAGTCAAATTATTGATAAAAGAAATTATAAGGAGAGTTTATAAAAGATTTAAAATGATTTAATCCTTGAAAAAAATACTTTTTATATCCCACGAAGCAACAAGAACTGGTGCTCCTTTAATATTAATGCACTTAATAAAGTGGTTAAAAATTAATACTAAAGATTTGCAATTTGATGTCTTATTATTAAATGAAGGAAGCATTGCTGAAGACTTTAAAAAAGAATGCGATAACATATTTGTTTATTCCAAAACCAAAAAGCCATTAAAATTTAAAGAAATTTTAAAACAAAAAATCAGTGCCAAATTCGGAATTAAACATGAAAACCATGAGACACTTATTTTAAATGAAATTTATTCAAATAATTACGATCTAGTTTATGCAAATACCGTTTCATCGATTAAAATAGGAGCTAAAATTAAACACCATTCTCCGAAAGCTAAATTGTTAGTTCATGTTCATGAATTGCAAACCATTATAAAAATACAAGTCCCTGATTTTGATAATTATATAAAATATGTAGATCAATATATTGCAGTTTCTCAACTCGTATCTGATAACCTTGTAAATAATTATAATATTGATAAAGATAAGGTTGACTTAGTTTATGAGTTTGGAATAATTGATGAAAATATTTTAAAAAAAGCAAATCAGGTTTTTACAGTAGGTGGTGCGGGAACAACGCATTGGCGTAAGGGAGATGATATTTTTATTTTAGTAGCAAATTATATTGCAAAGCGATATCCTAAATTGAATATCAATTTTGTGTGGGTGGGTGATACTTCTCATAATGCTATAATTATTGAGGAAGATCTTAAAAAACTTAACTTAACACATATGGTATCCTTTGTTGGCGCTCAGACAGAGCCGTTACAGTTTTATAAAGATTTTGATGTTTTTTTGTTAACTTCCAGAGAAGACCCATTTCCTTTAGTTTGTATTGAAACAGCAAATTTAAGTAAACCAATTATTTGTTTTGAAAAAGCATCTGGAACCACAGAGATTGTATCACAAGGAGGAGGATTTATTGTACCTTATTTAGATGTTGAAGCGATGGCCGAAAAAATAATTTTATATTATGAAGATGAAAATAAACGAATTATAGATGGTAAAAAAGCAAATGAACTGTTTGATGCTTTTACTCTCGATAAAATCGGTTCTCAGCTTTGTGAAAAAATTATGGCACAATTAAATTAAAAAATTAATGAGTTTTTTAGTAAGCATTATTCTACCGAATTTCAATCATGCACAATATTTAAAACAACGCCTGGACTCTGTTTTTGACCAAACGTATCAAAATTTTGAGGTTATTTTGTTAGATGATAAAAGTACAGATAACAGCAGAGAAATTTTAAGTCAATACGCAAAACACGAAAAAGTCACACATTGTATTTTTAATGAAATAAATTCTGGAAATACATTTAAGCAGTGGTCAAAAGGAATCTCATTGGCCAAAGGCGATTTGATTTGGATTGCAGAAACAGATGATTTTTGCGAAAACAGTTTTTTAGAAAAAGTAGTAAAGCCTTTTCAGGATGAACCAGAACTCGCTTTGTCATACTGCCAGTCGAATCGAATCAATGAAAAAGGTGAAATTACAGGAAATTGGATAACACACACTGAAAATCTGAATCAGACTTTGTTTCTAAAAGATTTTATACAGAGTGGAAATGAATTTATACAGCATTTTTTGATTTATAAAAATGTTATTCCTAACGCCAGTGCTGTGGTTTTTAAAAAGAAAAAGGCAGATGAAGCTGGAGAATTTGATTTTGATCCCGTTTTAAAAACATGTGGTGACTGGCTCTTTTATATAAAGTTGATAAGTAATGCCAAAATTTACTTTATTCATGAATCACTAAATAATTTCAGATATCATTCAGAAAGTGTTATTTCAAGATCGTTACAAAAAGATGTAAGAACATCTATTATTGACATTGAACTGAAAACCAGAAAAAAAATAATTAAATTTTTGGGTAATAAAAAAACGGACCAATTATCTGTTATTTATGCGAAAAATAAAGAGATTAACATTGATTTGAAATATGAGAAAGGTGTTTTGTTTCTTGAAACTAATAAAAAAATAAAGGGAGCTTTTATTTTAAGTACCATCTTAAAAACTTTTCTTGAAAGATATAAATTCAGGCAAAAACTCAAATCGAAAATAGCTAAAATTCTAAAGTAATGCTTTCCATTATTGTTTGTTCGAGAACTCCAGACGTTTCCTTGTCTTTATATGAAAATATAGAAAAATCAGTTGGCTGTATTTATGAATTAATAACTATTGATAATTCAGAAAACAGGTATTCAATTTTTGAGGCATATAATTTGGGAATCCAAAAAAGCAGATTTGAGTTTTTATGCTTTATTCATGATGACATATTTATTCACACAAAGAATTGGGGAAATGCTATAGTAGATATTTTTGTATCAGATGATAAAATTGGTTTAATTGGAGTAGCCGGTTCCAAAATAAAAAGTAAAATGCCATCTCCTTGGTGGAATTGTCCTGAAAGCCAACGAATCATTAATGTAATTCAGCATTATGATCATAATGATAAAGAAAATATGGTTTCTGGATTTGATAAAAATTCAAATATTGAAGCATCAGTTATTGATGGCGTTTTTATGGCTGCCAGAAAAAAGGAGATGATAAAATTTGCTCCTGATATGAAAGGCTTTCATAATTATGATATTAATATTTCATTAGAATATAAAAAACACGCTTATAAAGTTATTGTAACAAATCAGGTTACTATTGAGCATTTTTCTACAGGAAAACTCAGTGCAGACTGGGTAAAATCATGTTATTACATACACCGGAAATATAAAAGTATATTGCCTTTAAGCAGCAAAACAGGCACAATATCAAAACAAACTGAAGTAGCAAATGCAGCTAATTTTATTGAAGAATGTATGACCTATAAAAAATACAATATTGCGTTTTTTATTTGGCTTAAACTTTTTATTTTGTTTCCGAGATTAAAATGGCAAATTAGCTTCTTAAAAAGAATATTAAAAAAATCCGTGTGTTAGCAATTATTATTCCATACTATAAAATTGATTTTTTTGAAGAGACGTTGCATTCTTTGGCTAATCAGACAAATAAGAATTTTAAAGTTTATATCGGGGATGATGCGAGCCCGGATTCTCCTGAAGATATATTAAAAAATTTTCATGGAAAGTTTGATTTTGTATATCATCGATTCGACAAAAACTTAGGATCTGTTTCCCTGACAAAGCAATGGGAACGCTGTATTGATTTGAGCGGCGATGAAGAGTGGCTGATGATTTTGGGCGATGATGACTTTCTTGGTGATACAGTAGTTGAATTATGGTATCAAAAATTGGATACTTTTTTTAATAAATCAGAGGTTGTGAGGTTTGCTACCAAAATAGTCGAACAGCAGACAAATTCTGTAAGCGAAACTTATTTTCATCCAATTTGGGAAAAGGCCACCGAATCTTTCTATAGAAAATTTATACACCTAACTAGAAGTTCGTTATCTGAACATATTTTTACAAGAAAGGCATTTCTTAAATTCGGATTTACCAACTATCCTTTGGCCTGGAATAGTGATGATCGCGCATGGCTTGATTTCTCTGATAAAAAACCTATTTTCAGTATAAATGACAGTATTGTATTTGTAAGGATCTCAAGCGTAAATATTTCGGGAAAGGTTGATAATATAGAAAAGAAAAGTCTTTCTGTAATTGCATTTTATAAATTTTTGATAGAAAAAAGAATAAAATATTATTCGGTCCCGCAGAGAGAAAAAATTATAAGATTTTATGAGAATGAAATAAAAAAACTACGTAATTTAAAATTGTCAGAATGGCTTTTTTTATTGTTTTTTTATTTGAAATATTTGGACTTTAATTCTATTAAAAAATTTTCTAAAAGATTTTTAAAAAACATTTTAAGAAGAAATGAATAAACCCTTAGTTTCTATAATCGTTCCATGCTATAATCAGGCTCAATATCTAAATGAGACACTTGAGTCTGTCTTACTGCAGACTTCTTCGGATTGGGAATGTATTATTGTTAATGACGGAAGTATTGATAATACTGAAAAGACTGCTCAGCAATGGTGTAGTAAAGATTCCCGTTTTAAATATGTTTTTCAGGAAAACCAAGGATTAAGCAGCGCCAGAAATTCTGGAATTTCTCAGGCTGTTGGAGAATTGATTTTACCTCTGGATGCTGATGATAAAATAGCTCCGAATTATGTTCTGCTGGCAATTGAAGCTTTTGAGAAAGATCAGTCCTTAAAAGTGGTATACTGCAAAGCAGAGAAATTTGGTGATGAAAATGGTGAATGGCAATTACCCTCTTTTTCTCTTTTTAATTTAAGTAGAAATAATTTAATTTTTTGCTCTGCTTTTTTCAAAAAGAAAGATTGGGAACAGGTGGGAGGCTACGATACTTCAATGAAACATGGCTGGGAAGATTGGGAATTTTGGATTGCGATCCTTAAAAATGGAGGAAATGTAAAACGCCTGGAAGAAATTGGTTTTTATTACAGAATAAAAAAATCATCTATGCTCAAATCAATAGATAATCAAAAAGGAACGGAGATTGTACAATATTTAAGTGTTAAACATGTTGATTTTTTTGTTAAGCAATACGGCTCATTCAAAGAAATGGAACATAAGTTTGATGCACTTAAAAAAGAAAATGAAGCAAATTTAAAAAGCGAGAAATTCGTAATCGATGTTTTCTGCAAAAGGTTCCTTGGGTTTGCAATATTTGGAAAATACAAAGGATGAATCTCTAAAAGAATTTAATAACGCTCCAATGCCCCAACACAAAATAAAATTTCTTGCCTACTATCTTCCGCAATATCATCCCATACCAGAAAATGATCAATGGTGGGGAAACGGTTTTACAGAATGGACAAATGTTGTAAAAGCCAAACCTTTATTCAAAGGTCACTATCAGCCCATCCTGCCGGCAGACTTAGGTCTTTACGACTTAAGGGTACCCGAAGTGCAGGAACAACAAGCCAAATTGGCAAAAGAATATGGTCTAGACGGATTTGTTTACTATCAATATTGGTTTGGAGATAATAAAATGTTATTGGAAAAACCTGCCGAAGCCATGCTTCAAAATAAAAATATTGATTTTCCTTATTGTTTCTGCTGGGCAAATGAAACCTGGAAAGGAATCTGGCACGGACTTGATAATCCTGATGTTTTGATTGAGCAAACTTATAATGGAAAGGAAGGATATCAGATTTATTTTGATTACCTGCTGCCGTTTTTTAAAGATGAGCGCTATATCAAAATTGATAATAAACCCATGTTTCATGTTTACAGGTTTGATGATATCCCCAATGTAGAAGAGTTTATAACTATTTTTAATGAATTGGCAATTGCAAACAGTTTTGCCGGAATTTATTTTGTAGCTACAATAGCATCTGAAAATGTTCTTAAAAACGATCGTATTTACGGAAAAGTAGGAGACGAAGTATTTCAGAAAATGAGATACAAAAGTGGGTTCCTGTTTGCTGATGTAAGGTACTTAGGCTGGCTGGAGAGAAAAATAAAAGTCGCACTTGGGTTTACCAGCCAAATTGGTAAAAGACTCAAACCCGTGATTATTGATTATAGTAAAGCAGTTTCGCGTATAAATGTTGTTTTTCCGCATCAAAAATATATTCCATGTGTTTTTCCTAATTGGGACAATTCTGCCAGAAGTGGAAAAAAGTCGTTGATTTTTATCAATTCAAGCCCCGAATCATGGAAACAGCATTTGCAAAAAGCAGTTACTGAATTATTAAGAAATCCAAAAAACCCTCAATTTGTCATGATAAAATCGTGGAACGAATGGGCAGAAGGAAATCATCTGGAACCGGATGCAAAATTTGGATTGAAATGGTTAGAGGCATTAAAAAATGTCAAAGATAATTTATACAAGAGTTAAGAATGGAAGACAATTTATTAATATCAGTTGTGTTGCCCGTTTTTAATGGAGAGAAGTTTCTATCAAAATCTATTGAAAGTGTATTAAACCAAACGTATCAAAATATTGAATTAATTATCGTTAACGATAATTCAAACGATAATACGTTAAATATTGCAAATCAATATGCTGAGAAAGATAACAGAGTAAAAATTATAAATAATCCAATAAATAAAAAACTACCCGCAAGTTTAAATATTGGCCATAATGCCTGTAAAGGTGATTTTATAACCTGGACCAGTGATGATAATTTTTATGAACTAGATACCTTAAAAATCTTATTAGATAATCTTATTAAGAAAGAAGCCGACGTTGTGTACAGCAATTTTACTTTGATAGATGACAAAGATGAAAAGATTAGAGAAGTAACCCTGCCCGGTATTGAGAATCTGATTTTTGGAAACGTTATAAGCTGCTGTTTCATGTATAGAAAAGAAGTATATCAGAGAAATAATGGCTACAACGAAGCATATTTCCTTATTGAAGATTACGATTTTTGGCTTCGAGCTTCTATACACAGCAAATTTTATCAAATAAATCAATTTCTGTACAATTATAGAAAACACGAAGAGAGCCTCACAAATCAAATTGCGGTTGACGAAGCAAAAAATATTCTTTGGAAAAAAAATGTAAAAGCAATGTTTCTAAGCTTTTGGAATAGTTTTTTAAAAGTTAATCATTTTGAAATAGCAGAATTCTCATCAAAATTTTTGCTTTTTGAAAAAATTGAGTTTGATTGGATAATAGCGAATAATGAGAAAATTAATGAAGTAAAAGCAGAAATAAAGAAGAATCAAAATTTCTCTAATAAATTATTAATAGAAAAATTGCTCTTAAAAAAAATAATAGAGGTGATGATTAAAGAAAAAGATTTTAAAAGAAATTTTTTAAGATCTGTTTTTATAATCACAAATTATGCAAAAGTTTTAGATAAAAATTCAATTAAAACACTAATCAAATATTCCTTTTTTAAATAATAATTTAATATTTTTTTCAAATTAAGATAATTAAATTTTCATGTAAGTTATTAATGAAACAGTATATCATAGGATTAAATGGACTGAGAGCAATTGCGGTATTTTTTGTAATCATCTCTCATAGGTTTCCTGAAGATCATATTTTTAGATCACTCCCCCTTGGAGATTATGGAGTTAATTTTTTTTTTGTTTTAAGCGGCTATCTTATTTCAAGAGGTCTTTTTTTTCAATTAAAATCATATGACAACAATTTTAATTTAAATGTCAAAATATTAAAAAAATTTTTCATAAAACGTTTTTTGAGAATATTTCCGGTTTATTACTTATTACTATTATTTTTATATCTTACTGATGGTATTATCGGTAATCATTTTAAAGAAAATATATTATGGTATGTTCTATATGCAGCAAATTTTTTAATCTACACACAGGATAAATGGTTTGGTGCTCTTGCGCATTTATGGTCTTTATCTGTCGAGGAGCAGTATTATATTTTCTTTCCCATTGTGATGGTCTTTTTGTTCAGGAATAAAATTTTAATGTTGCTCATAACTCTAATAATAATAGGAACTATTTATCCTTTTTTAATTGATGGGAAAAGTAATATTTTGACAATAAGTTGTGTTAATTCATTTAGTGTAGGAGGTTTATTGGCTTACATAGAAATTAATAAAAATTCATTTCTTGCTCCTTTTTACAAATATATTCTCTATCTGAGTATACTAATGGGGGTAATAATAATTTGTAATAATTATTACTTTACAATTCCTTTTTTTTCTGAAAGATTAGCGATTTCAATTATAGCTGTCTATCTTATTACTCTATGCATTTTAAAAGAAAATTCTTTTGTGGTGAAAAAAATACTTGATAATAATTTTTTAAATTTTGTAGGAATTATAAGTTACGGAGTTTACCTATATCATAATATTGTGCCAAAATATCTAAATTTTATTTTACTTAAAATGAATATAAAACAATATTCATTTAGTTATAGCCTCTTTTTATTGCAGACTAGCTTAATTATTATTATAAGTTATCTATCCTGGATTTTATTTGAAAAGCCAATTTTAAAGCTAAAAAAACATTTAATAAATTAATATGAAATTAATTTCGATAATTATGGCAACCTACAATAGAGAACGATTTATTGTAGAAACTTTGAAATCTATTCAGGCTCAATCTTATCAAAATTTCGAATGTATTATTGTTGATGATGGAGGGAGTGACAATACCTTAGAGTTAATTACCCCAATTTTATATTCTGATTCCAGATTTACTTTTCAAAAAAGAACTGATAATTATAAAAAGGGTTTGCCAGGTACAAGAAATTATGGTCTCGATTTAGCAAAAGGAGACTATATTATTTTTTTTGATGATGATGATATCGTACATCCTCAAAACTTAGAATTGTGTGTTGTAGAATTATCAAAGCACAATGTATCGTTTTGTCGATATATTAGAGGTTTTTTTAAAGATACATTTGATTATAATTTTAACTATTCAAAGGAGTATGACTCTTTTTTTATTTATAAAAAAGATGTGTTTAGTTTAATAAATCAAAAGTTGCCTTTTAATTCATGTTCCGTAATGTGGAAAAAGGAGTGTTTTGATGAAAATAGATATACAGAAGATTTACTACATGCCGAAGAATGGGAACTATATTCAAGGATTCTTTCAACAGGAATAATAGGCATTTCAATTGAAAAAACGCTTTATTATGCGAGACAACATAACCATTCTATGACAGGTCAATATTTTAGATCAGACCCTAAAAGAACGAAATCAAATGTTGATGCTATTTTATTAGTAATAAAAAACTTAAAGAAAAAGGAATTAATTACCAATACCGTAATTCGTCATTTTGTTACAACTTCATTAGATTACAAAGAATATAAATTATTCAGCCAGATTATAAAAATTCTAAATTTATCTTTACTTGAAAAAATAAAATGGCAAATCTATTATAGCTCTTATTTTTTACGCCTGCCAATTTACAAAATGAAAAAAAATATCAAAAAATGAGAATTCTTCTTTGTTTCGGAACACGTCCTGAAGCCATAAAAATGGCACCTTTATATCACGAACTCAAAGAAAATAATTTTGAAGTTATTGTCTGTGTAACAGCACAACATCGGGAAATGCTGGATCAGGTTTTAGAGTTTTTCGATATTAAACCTGATTACGATTTAGATTTAATGCAGCCTAATCAAACCTTAAACAATTTGAGTGCCCTCATTTTAAGTAAAATGGATAAAGTACTTTTAGAAGTTAACCCTGATTTGGTTTTTGTACACGGAGATACAACAACTTCTTCAATGGTAGCTCTCGCCTCATTTCATCGGGGTATCAAAGTAGCTCATGTTGAAGCAGGACTAAGAACCTACAACAAACAGTCGCCTTTTCCAGAAGAAATCAACCGACAGTTAACAGGCAGATTAGCCGATATTCATTTCACTCCTACAAAGGATGCAACCAATAATTTAGTAAAAGAAGGAATTTCTGAATCGTCTATTATTCAAACAGGAAATACAGTGATTGATGCGCTGTTCTGGACTATCACTAAAATTGGAAAAGAAAATTTTGTACACCCTGAAATAGAAGAATTAAAAAACATAATTCCAACAAATAAAAAGATTGTCTTAGTTACGGGACATCGCAGAGAAAACTTTGGCACAGGAATGAGAAATCTATGCGAAGCATTGTTGAAAATAGCAGCCAGAAAAGACGTTACGATTGTGTATCCGGTACATTTAAATCCGAATGTCAAAGATATTGTGCATGAAATGCTGTCCGATAAAGAAAACATTCAACTCATTAGCCCGGTTTCATATCCTGCCTTTGTTTGGTTGATGCAACAGTCATTTTTAATTGTTTCTGATTCGGGAGGTATTCAGGAAGAAGCGCCTTCTTTAGGAAAACCTGTTTTAGTGACCAGAAATACTTCAGAAAGACCGGAAGGAGTAATGGCAGGTTTTTCAAAATTAGTAGGCACAGACAAAGACAAAATTATAAATATTGTAGAAGAACTCTTAGAGAATTTTGATGGTTTTGAGAATAAATCCAATCCTTACGGAAACGGAAATGCATCAAAAAATATAATTGCATATTTACAATACAAAAACTACTCACACGCTAATCATTTGTTATAAGATTAATATTGACCAATAAATAAAATGATTAAAAAAATACTTATTGTAGTTGATTCTATAGATATTGAAGACAGCAGCGGATCGAAAGCAAATGTCGCCTTGATTAAAAATTTAAATAAGGCAGGATTTGAACTTTTTGTATATCATTTTACCCGTAAAAACATACAGTTAAAGGATATACAAACTTTTGAGATACCTGAAATAAAATGGAGTGGCCTATATTTTTTAAGTAGATTCCAAAGGGTTTTCAGCCGAAATTTTAAAGTGAATCTTGCTCCCTTTTTTGAAAAAAGATTTGGTTTTTCCTTTACCTTTTTCAATGATACAAAAAGTATAAGCAGCGCCTTAAAAAAACAATCTTTTAATCCTGATTTAGTACTTACCTTGAGTAAAGGAGCAAGTTTCAGGTCGCATTATGCTGTTCTTAAATTACCTCATCTTCATAATAAATGGATGGCGTATATACATGATCCTTATCCTTTTCACTATTACCCAAGACCTTATAACTGGGTTGAACCGGGCTACGAATTCAAAGAATATTTCTTTCAGGAATTATCTCAGAAAGCAAAATACAGCGCTTTTCCAAGTCAGTTATTAAAAGAATGGATGTCGAGTTATTTTTCTGATTTTGCAAAAACGGGAATTATAATTCCGCATCAAAATGAAAAATATGAAGTTAAAAACACCAATTTTCCTTCCTATTTTGATATTTCAAAATTCAATTTACTGCACGCAGGAAATTTAATGAAACAGCGTTCTCCAAAAGGTTTGCTGAAAGGTTTTATGCTTTTTCTTAAAAATAATCCTTCGGCTAAAAATGACGCAAAACTTATTTTATTAGGAGGTGCCTCTTATCATAGCAAAATGCTTGAAGATTACATAAATAACATTTCTGAGATTTATATCTATAACGGAAATAAACCTTTTGACGAAGTATATAACTTGCAAAAAAATGTTTCAGTAAATATAATTTTAGAAGCAAAAGGAGAAATAAGTCCTTTTTTACCGGCTAAATTTCCTCATTGTGTTGAAGCTAACAAAACAATTCTTTCTCTGGCCCCATATTACAGTGAGACGAGAAGATTATTAGGAGAGGATTATCCTTTTTGGTCAGAAGTAGACGATGTGAATAAAATTGCGCAGCTGATTGAAAAATTATATCAATTATGGAAACAAAATCCGGATACTTTGCTTTTAAACAGAAAAGATTTAGAAAGTTATGTCTCTGTCGACTATCTTCAGGAAAAAATAGATAATTTATAAAAGTAATTTTGCAGTTTTTATATAAAACAGAATAAAGTTAATGAACAAAATGCAGGCCTCAATTCTTATAGTATCAAAGAACCGAAAAGAAGATTTATTAAAGACATTAAAGATTATAGAGTATTTAATAGATAAATCTAAAGTAGAAGTTTTAGTTTTTTTAGACGGATGTACAGATGGTTCTGAAGATATTATTGATGAACTAAATTGGGTGAGATTTTTTATATCCGAAAAATCTATTGGAGCATCTGCAGCCAGACATCAAATTTATCCGCTTGCCAATTCAGAGATTTTAATAGGCTTAGATGATGATGCACATCCACTAACTCTAAATTTTATTTCTGAAATAGAAAATCTTTTTAATCAAAATCAAAATGTTGGCATTCTGGCTTTTGAAGAAATAAGGGGAATTTTTGAATCTGATGAGGAAGCACTTCTGCAAGCCTCTTTAAAAAATAAAAAATTTCTTACCTCTCAATTTATTGGTTGCGGTTTCGCTATTCGTAAGTCAGTTTATAATAAAACAAATGGTTTTCCTGTCTGGATTGATATTTATGGAGAAGAATCCTGTCTTTCGATCGAAGTTCTGGATAAAGGATATGACATTTTGTACGTAAATGAAATTAAGATCAATCACAGAGTTAATAAAGAGCAAAGAAAACTCGAAAAACAAAATTATTTTCGATTCGAAAAACAATTGAAAAATTCGGCCTATTATTTTTTGGTTTATTATCCATATCCGCTCTGGAATATTTTAAAATTGTACAGGCATAATTTTAAAAAATATGCACTAACCGATTGGAAGTGTTTTAAAATATTTATAAAAACGATATTCGTTGTATTGATTAATGTTTTCAGAGTTTTAAAATATCGTAAACCTGTTGATCAGGCACTAATTATAAAAATGAGGAGTTTATCCCTTTTAAAATTCTAGTATGAAAACGATTGCTATAATTCCTGCTCGTGGAGGTTCTAAAAGACTGCCTCAGAAGAACATCAAAATATTAGGAGAAATTCCTTTATTGGCACATAGTATTTTGTATGCTCAGGCCAATAAAGAAATTATAGACGAAATTTATGTATCGACAGATGATAATGAAATTAAGAAAATTGCATTAAAATTTGGAGCAATAGTAATTGACAGGCCTCAGAATATTTCTGGAGATACAGAACCTACAGTTTCAGCATTAAAAAATACATTAGAACAAATTGATGAACTGGTAGAAAATGTTGTTTTGTTGCAGGCTACAAATCCGCTGCGTCCTCAAAACTTACTTAATGAAGCTTTTGCTTTTTACCAAAAAGAAAAATGCGACAGCTTATTTACTATTTCCCGAAATCATCAGAAATTCGGAAAAATTGCTGATAACAAGTTTATTCCATATAATTATGAAATCGGACAAAGAAGTCAGGATTTAGCACCGCTTTTTTTCGAAAATGGTTTATTATATATCACAAAAGCAGCATTAATTCTTGATAATATAATTATTTCAGAAAATGCATTTCCATTCGAGATAAATCATATTTTTGCCGAAGTTGATATAGACACGCAGGAAGATTTTGATTATGCTGAATATCTACTTTCCAAAAACAAAAACATACAATAAATTATTTTATTTATGAATCCATTTATAGAAATAGCCGGACGAAAAATAGGCTTAGATTATTCGCCATTAGTAATCGCCGAAATAGGAATTAATCACGAAGGTTCTCTGCAGGTAGCCAAAGAAATGGTAGATGCAGCTCAGAGAGCCGGAGTTGAGGTAGTGAAACATCAGACACATATCGTAGAAGATGAAATGAGCGGTGCCGCAAAAAAAGTAATTCCCGGAAATGCCGATGTTTCTATTTATGAAATTATGGAACGCTGTTCCTTAAATGAAGAAGAGGAACTTGAATTGAAAAATTATGTTGAAAGTAAAGGCATGATTTTTATTTCAACACCATTTTCCCGTGCAGCGGCCGAAAGATTAAAAAAATTCGATATCCCAGCCTATAAAATTGGCTCAGGAGAATGTAATAATTACCCATTATTAGAACACATTGCTTCGTTTGGCAAGCCGGTAATCTTAAGCACCGGAATGAATACAATAGAAAGTATTCAGAAAGCAGTTGCCATTTTTGATAAACACAATATTCCGGTTGCTTTATTGCATACAACTAATTTGTATCCAACACCAATTCATTTGGTTCGTTTTGGAGCAATGATAGAATTGCACGAAGCTTTTCCTGATAAAGTTTTTGGTTTGAGTGACCATACGCTAAATAATAATGCGTGTCTGGGTGCAGTTGCTCTTGGTGCAAGTATTTTAGAAAGACATTTTACCGACCACATGCAGCGTACCGGACCGGATATCGTTTGTAGTATGGATGAAAAGGCCTGTCAGGAACTAATAGTTTCTAGTGCAGAAATCGCCTTGATGCGTGGAGGAACAAAAAAACCGGCATTAGAAGAACAAGTAACAATTGATTTTGCGTTTGCAACTGTTTGTGCAATTGCATCAATTAAAAAAGGTGAAATTTTTACTAAAGAAAATATCTGGGTAAAACGTCCGGGAACCGGTAAAATTCTGGCGGAAAGTTTTAATGACATCCTGGGTAAAGCAGCCACAAGAGATATTGAGAATGACGAGCAGCTGACTTGGAACGATATTAAGTAATGGAAGATTTTGTACAATTTCTTTTAAAGAAGGTTTATAAACCAAAAAGCATAAGGAATGAATATATCCTTACAGCTTTTGAATTAACAGTTAAGGATGTCAATTATCATTTTCCGGATCTTTCAAAAGAAGAAATTAAAAGCAGAATAATAAACAATTCTAATGAGCTGGCTATCTTTTTATTTCGCTTAGGAATTGTTCTGCATCAAAATAATGAAGAAGATTTAAAACCTCAAATTCATTGGCTGCTTAAAGAATTATGCAGTTGTGAAATTTATTTTAATAACGAAATAGGTGAAGGTTTTTATATCGTGCATGGTGAAGGAACTGTGATTGGAAGCAGAAATACAATTGGCAAAGGATTTAAAATTCACCATGGTTGTACTATCGGACATAAAAAGAACGGAGGAGGAAATGGCAACAGTATTGGTGATAATGTAACAATGTACTGTAGTTCTTCAATAATTGGCGAATTAGCCATTGGTGACAATGTCATTATCGGAGCACATGTATTGATTGCTCAAAACATTGCTAGTAATGCTTTAATAACGCAAGCAGGAGAACTGCTAATTCGTAAAATTTAAAACTTTAATACAACATTAGAAGCAGCTTAATTAAACAATGAAAAAAATCCTTTTCCTTACAGGTACACGTGCTGATTTTGGTAAAATTAAATCATTAATTCAAATTCTTGAAGACCGTCAGGATTTTGAAGTTTTTGTATTTGTAACCGGTATGCATCTGCAGGAAGAATACGGATATACGCTGATTGAAATCGAACGCTGCAATTTTAAAAATATACATACTTTCCAAAACCATACCCACGAAACAACTATGGATTTGACACTTGCCAAAACCATAGAAGGATTATCTAAATATTGCAAAGAAGTAAATCCTGATATGATTATAGTACATGGTGATAGGGTCGAAACGTTAGCCGGCGCAATCGTTGGTTCACTTAATAATATTTTGGTTTCACATATTGAGGGTGGTGAAATTTCGGGAACGGTAGATGAATTGATCAGGCATAGCGTTAGTAAATTGAGTCACATTCATTTTGTGTCCAATAAACAAGCTCAGAAAAGATTAATACAAATGGGAGAGATAGAAGAATCTATTTTTACCATTGGTTCGCCGGACATTGATATCATGTTTTCAGATCAGCTTCCCAATTTAGGAATGGTAAAAGACTATTATAAAATTGATTTTGAAAAATATGCAGTAGTAATGTTTCATCCTGTGACTACAGAATTTAAACAGATGAAAAATTACACAGAAAATTTTGTAAATACCTTATTGCAGGATTATCATAATTATGTTGTTATTTTTCCAAACAATGATTTAGGAAGCCAGTTTATAATCGATGCGTATCAAAAACTAAAAGAAAATACAAGATTCAGGATTTTTCCCTCTATTCGGTTTGAATATTTTTTAACCTTATTAAAGAACAGCCAGTTTATAATTGGCAACAGTAGTGCAGGAATCAGAGAAGCGCCTTATTACGGAATACCGATAATTAATATAGGAACCCGTCAGCAAAACAGAGCGATTCATGCTGATATTGTGAATACTGATTATTCTGAAAACAGCATCAAAGATGCCCTCTCTATTATCGACTCTCATAAAGTACAAATTGTAGAAGATGATTTTGGAAACGGAAATAGTAATGAGTTATTTCTTGAATGTCTTCAAAAAGAAAATATTTGGAAACTAAATCATCAAAAACAATTTAGGGATGTACAATAAAGATTGTAATTAAAAATGAAAAAGTTAGGAGTAGTAATAACTGACGGCGTAGGATTTAGAAATTTTGTTATGAGCGATTTCATAACAGAAGCGTCTGTCCAATTTGATAAAATTATAATCTATTCCGGATTGCCGGAAACCTGTTATCAAAATCTGGATAATCCGAAACTTGAGATAAAGGAACTTTCTGTTTTTAAAGAAGGAAAATCAACCTGGGCTTTCAGAAAATGGAAAGAACTGGCGCATTTGCAAAAGTATAAAAGCTTTTATGGAATGAATGATAATCTGCTTGTTGGTTATCCCAAAAATAATTCTGCCCGATCACTATTTGTAAAAGGACTTTATATAGTTACAAAATTTATACATTCAAATTCAAGTATTTTGTTTGCAGAAAAGCTTCAGTTTTCTTCTTTTTCTAAAAATAAAATAACCGAAGAATATATTGAGATCCTTAAGAAAGACAAACCTTCACATTTATTTTTTACACATCAGAGACCGCCTTATCTGGCGCCGTTTTTATATGCGGCTATTCAGTCAGGAATTAAGACAAGTACATTCATTTTTAGCTGGGATAATCTGGCTTCAAAAGGGCGAATGCTGGGCAGCTTCGATCACTTTTTAGTATGGAGCAAGTTGATGAAAGAGGAACTGCTTTATTTTTATCCAAATGTAAAAGATGAAAACGTAAAAATTGTGGGAACTCCACAGTTTGAGCCGTATGTCCTTCCTAAATATGAATCGACTATAGAAAGCTTCTTTGCTAAATTCAATTTAGATCCTGATAAAAAAATAATTTGCTACAGCTGTGCAGACGTTTCGATTGGGCCAAACGATCCTATTGTAATCAAAGCAATTGCAGAAGCGATTAGAAATAATGAAATTCAATTTCCGGTACAGCTTCTGGTAAGGACATCTCCGGCAGAAGACGACAGGAGATTTAGAGCTATTAGGGAAGAGTATCCTGAGATTATATGGAATGTTCCCAAGTGGATACTTACAAGAGAAAATCATCAGGAAAGCTGGTCTCAAAGAATACCAAGTCAGGAAGATATTACCGATTTAAGAGCATTATTAGAAAACTCCGATTTGAGTATAAATATGTGTTCTACAATGAGCCTTGATTTTATGTTGTTTGATAAACCTGTAATCAATACAGTCTTTGGTAATCCCAAAAATGGATTATACGATGATCAGCGATTTTTAAATTACATTCATTACAAAAAAGTTACAGACGGTAATGCTGTTACAATTGCAAAAGACAAAACAGAATTAATACATCAGATCAATCAATCTTTTAGTAATCCGACTGAACGAACTGCAGACAGAAAAAAAATGATTGATTTGCAAATAGGCCAAAAATTACCACAAACCAGCAAGCGAATTGCTGAGGTTTTATATCACTTCAATGAATAAAAAAATAGCCATCATCTGCAATTATCAATTGCTTCCTGAAAGAGTGGGAGGAATGGATTATTTCTTTTGGGATTTTGATAAAAAATGCAAAGAAAATAATATTCAGGCAGATTGGTTTTTTCCAAATTATTCTGATCATGGAGAATATTCAAACCTCACAATTTATAGTAATGAAAATAAAAGCGTAGAAAACAATTTTCTGGATTTTTATGAGGAAAATAAGCCTCCTTATTCGAATATTATTACTCATTTTGTTGAATTATGTACGCCATTTTTTCAAAAAACAAAGAAAATTTCAGGTGCTAAAATTATTGCGGTAGATCATAACCCAAGACCTTTAAACGGATATCCTTTCAAAAAGAAAATCAATAAAAGGATAAAAGGATTTTTATACTCAAAATACATTGATGTTTTTATCGGAGTTTCTGATTATACGGTCAATGAAATTTTGAAAGATTTTGGTTCTCATTTAAAATCGAAAACAAAAACAATTTACAACGGAGTTATTTTAGAAGCCATTTTGGTTAGAGAGATTCGAAACGCTGTAAAACCACACTTTTTAGTAGCGTCACATTTAAGAGAATCAAAAGGGATACAGGATTTAATAGAAGCTGTAAACAATCTTCCGTCAACTATCAGAAATGAAATTAAGATTGATATTTATGGAGACGGACCATATAAGAAGCAATTGACAGAAAAAATAAAGCAGTATAAACTCGGAGAATGTTTTGCTTTTATGGGAAGCAAACCAAACCTCAATGAGATTTTTCACCAATATGATTATATGCTGCAGCCTACTCATATGGAATGTTTCAGTTTGTCTATTTTAGAAAGTCTGGCTGCAAATGTTCCCGTGATCACCACAAATGTCGGCGGAAATAAAGAAGCAATCACCGATGCAGAAAATGGTTATATTCTTAAAGCCAAAGACTTCAAAGCGTTGAGCAAAATCCTTGAGGATCTTTATTTAGGAAACAAAAAGATATCGATTAATACAAGGGAATTAATTGCCAATTCCTTTTCTTTGCCGAAAATGGTAGAAGATCATTTTCAACTACTTTCAGATAAAACAGATCAAATTTAAAATTTCATAAATACCCAGATGTTTTTTAATTCCTTAGCATTTGCTATTTTTTTACCAATTGTTTTCTTTTTATATTGGTTTGTCTTCAATAAAACAAAAAGCACCCAAAATGCTTTATTAATTGTTGCCAGCTATTATTTTTATTCCTGCTGGGATTGGAGATTTCTGTTCTTACTGGTTTTTTCTACATTTTTGGATTATTATACCGGAATTCAAATTGAAAAAGGAAAATCAGAAAAAAGCAGGAAATTTTGGTTTTGGTTAAGCATTATTGTGAATTTAGGTTTCCTCGGAATTTTTAAATACTATAACTTTTTTGCAGACTCTTTCTCCGATTTATTAAATTCAGCCGGAATAAAAGCCAGCCCAATTTTGCTGGAAGTAATCCTGCCGGTCGGGATTTCATTCTATACTTTCCACGGATTGTCTTATGTAATTGATATTTATTATAAACGAATAAAAGCCGAATACAATTTCATTGATTACTCTTTATTTGTGAGTTATTTTCCGCTTTTGGTAGCAGGGCCAATAGAGCGAGCAACACATTTATTGCCCGAAATAAAAGTAAAAAGAGAATTTGATTTACAAAAAGCCAAAGAAGGAATTTATCAAATCATTTGGGGATTAGTCAAAAAAGTAGTGATTGCAGATACGTGTGCTACCTACGCCAATGCAATTTTTGATAACTACACTTCAATGAATTCATTCTCATTGATTTTGGGCGCTGTTTATTTTGCTTTTCAGATTTATGGAGACTTTTCCGGATACTCAGATATTGCATTGGGAGTTTCAAAATTGTTCGGATTAGATTTATTACGAAATTTCAATTATCCTTATTTTTCAAGAGATATTGCCGAGTTCTGGCGTCGTTGGCACATTTCGCTATCGTCATGGTTTCGCGATTACTTATATATCCCTTTAGGCGGCAGCAAAGGTGGACTCTGGATGAAAATCAGAAATACCTTTATCATTTTTGTTGTCAGTGGTTTTTGGCACGGTGCCAACTGGACCTATGTTGTCTGGGGTTTTATAAATGCAGTTTATTTCCTGCCTTTGCTTTTATCAAACAGCAACAGGAACAATATGGATGAGATTCGGCTGAAGTTTAATTTTGATTCTGTCAAAGTCATCACCAGTATTTTATACACCTTTATCCTTACCTGTATTGCATGGGTTTTCTTTAGGGCAAGAACAATTACAGACGCAGTTTTATATTTAAAACATCTGGTTACAGACAGAGAATTCAAATTTCAATATCTCGATAATGAGCGTTATAACTATGAGTTACTGCTTATAATTGGGGTATTTATTCTGGTCGAATGGAATAATCGTAAAAAAATCGAACCGCTGTCCGGAAAAAGAAGCATGCTGAAAATAGCTTTGGCTATTGCTGCAATTATAGCTTTCGGAACGTTTTCCGATTATAAAGAATTTATATATTTCCAATTCTAATGAAGAGATTTTTAATCTATACAGCCAAAATTCTAATCACAACTATCCTGATTGCGGTAATCTTAGACGGATTATATACATACGTTTTTCTTCAATCTAAAAACAGAGGCAAAATAGAAGCTGTTTTTAATTCAAAATCAAAGAAATACGATGTTGTAATACTGGGATCTTCAAGAGCAAACAATCATTTTGTATCGCAAATGTTTGAAGATAAAGGGTTGAAAACGTTTAACTACGGAATGAGCGGAGGCCACTTATTTGAGGCTTCATTAATGCTGAAGTTAATGATCGAAAGAAAATATGAAATTAAAAATATAATCCTTGAAGCAGATTTAAGTCTTTCCAACGATCATGAATCTGACGGGGTTTCAGCAAAATTTTTGCCGTATATTCATAATTCAGAAGTTATAAAAGAGCATTTTAAAACGCAGAAAAATTTTAATGAGTTGTATTATGTTCCGTTTTACAGATATATAAAATACGATTCTAAAATAGGATTTAGAGAGGTTTATAAAATAGCAGCCGGAGAAAAAACAAATTCACTGGACAACCTTGGATATTATCCATTATCAAAACACAAAAATGGCAATATGAAAAATAATATTGTCAACCTAAAGCCTTTGAAACACAACAAATATTACGAAGAGATAAAAAATATTTGTAAAGCCAACAATATTAACTTTATCCCGGTTATGACGCCAATGTGTGAAAATGTTGTGGGAATGAATTATTTTGATAAAGTAAAAAAAGCATATCCAGAAATTCATAATTATGAGAACGTAGTGATAGAAAATAAATATTTTTCTTCCTGCGGACACATGACAGATGCCGGGGCAAAAATGTTTACAGCCAGAATTTTAAAAGACTTTTTTAAGAAATAAATCTATGAAAATAGCCTTTTTGACACCAGAATACCCACATTCCAGAACAGGAAATTCAGGTGGTTTGGGAACAAGTATAAAGAACCTTGCAATTGCATTATTGGATCACGGAATCTCTGTTCGTGTTCTCGTATACGGTCAGAAAGAAGACGCTTTGTTTGAAGATAACGGAATTATTATTCAACAAATAAAAAATATAAAATTCAAAGGATTGTCTTGGTTGCTCACCCGAAAAAAGATTGAAAAAATAATCAACCAATTATATATTAATCAGGAAATTGATCTGGTAGAAGCTCCGGACTGGACGGGGATAACCTCATTTATAAGACCTGTTAATTGCCCGGTTGTAATACGCTTGCATGGCTCAGATACTTATTTTTGTCATTTAGATAACCGTAAAGTTAAATGGCTGAATAAATTTCACGAAAAAAGAGCTTTACAAAAAGCAGACAGTTTACTTTCGGTAAGTCAGTTTACAGCAGACAAGACAAATGAAGTTTTTGGTTTAAATAAAAAATTTACCATTATTCCAAACCTGATTGATAGTGATTTGTTTAAAGGAAATAATCAGGAAGTATTTTCAGAGAAAAGCATCTTGTATTTTGGAAGTCTGATTCGTAAAAAAGGACTTTTAGAATTGCCTTTGATTTTCAACAAAGTGATTGAAAAGAATCCAGACGCCCAGTTAATTTTGGTAGGAAAAGATGTTCCGGATATAATTTCAGGAAATTCATCAACATGGCAAATGATGCAAGATCTCTTTTCAAATCAGGCAATAAAGAATGTAGAATATATACAAAGCGTTCCTTATACCGAAATAAAAGAGAAAATCCAAAAAGCAACAGTTTGTGTATTTCCTTCTTTTGCAGAGGCTTTTCCCGTTTCTTGGTTAGAAGCTATGGCGATGGAAAAACCAATTGTGGCCTCAAATATCGGTTGGGCAAGTGAAATGATAGACGAAGGTAAAAATGGTTTTTTAGTTCATCCGATGAATCATGATACCTTCTCAAAAAGAATCTGCAGTTTTCTTGAAAATAGAGAATTATGCCTGAAAGCCGGGATAGCGGCAAGAAAAAAAGTAAAAGATTTTTTTGATATTAAAGTGTTGGCCCAACAAAATATCGAATTTTATAAATCAGTAATAAAATAACAAATCCGGATTTAATGGAACTTAAAGAATTTGTAACGACAACTGGAGAAATTATTCTTTATAATGGTCAGCCTGATTTGAATAAATTTGAAATCCTGGCGGCAGGCGCCGGAGATATATGGCATAGCTCTTTTGAACAAGGCTACAAAAATGCTTTTCCCGATATTGTATATCAGGCAGCAACTTTTTTTTGGTACATAAATGATTTTGATAATTTAGATGAATGTATAAGCTGGAGAGTAAATCCAAATTGTTTTGCAGTTCGCAAATCGGTTTGGGAAACATTAAAAGGTTTTGATACCCAATATCAGAATATTCAGCTTCAGGCGCTCGATTTTGGGTACAATGCAGTACGAAATTCTGCAGCGATTCCATTATATATAAAAGGACTTTTTGAAACAAATGTCAGGGACGAAATAACCATTTCTGTAAAAGACAGATATGTTTTTTTTAGAAAAAACTTCAAAATTGATCATTCCATTTTTATGTTATACCGAAAAGGGTTCTGGAAATGGAAAGAATGGAATGCTTTTTTCTACGCAAAGAAAAACTTTAAGCAAACAGGAAATAAACCAGTTCTGCAACCACGCAAATTATTAAATATAGAAGGAAAACCGACGGTGAGTTATATTATTCCGACTATGATGCGACAGGATTTTACGTTGCAGCTACTGGAAGATTTAGTGTCACAAAGTTACCTTGTTTCTCAGGTTGTAATTGTAGACGCAACTCCGGAAAACCTGAGGGATGAAAAATTATATCTGGAAAAAAAATATCCTTTTGAATTAGTCATAAAATGGCAGGAAACAAAAGGAAGCTGCAGAGCGCGAAATGAAGCTATCGAATTATGTACAGGCGATTATATTGTTTTTGGAGATGATGATATTCGTATAAAATCAGATTTTGTAGAAAACCACATCCGAATATTGCAAACGTACAAAGTAAATGCCTGCAACGGATTAGATATCAGAGCCGATAATCAGCAACAAGATTTGACAGACTTAGAAGTTAAACTGGAAAAGTTAGGAGCATCAAGATGGAAGGTTGGCGCAAGTGCCGGTTTTAGTAATGCAAATTCATGTGTAAAAGCAGAATATGTGAGAGCATTAATTGGTAATGATATTAATTTTGATGGAGGTTATGGCGAAGACAGTGATTTTGGAATGTCCCTGATCAAATTGGGGCAAATTGTTGTTTTTAATCCATTTTCGGCCAATTTGCATTTAAAACCTCCTGTTGGCGGATATCGATTTTGGGGGAATCAGGCAAAAATTTTAGGAAAAAAAAGAAAGACCCAGCCGTGGGAATTAGATACTCCGGTAAAATCTATACGACCAGTGCCAAGTCCTACGATTATGTACGGAATTGTTAAGCATTTTACGCCACAACAAGTAATTGAATATAAATACAAACATTTTTTTCTGTATCTTTTTAAAGGTTCCAAAAAAGGATTATTATATCGCTTTTTTAGAATCCCCTATAAAAATTTACAATTCAAAAAATCACTTTTTTACGCAAACAAACTCAATAAATTAGGAATCAGACATAAATAGCAAATCATGAAATTTTCTCTAATTATTTGTACCTATATGCGTCCCGGGCCTTTGTTACTTTTGTTGCAGTCCGTTCGGGCACAAACTGTATATCCGGATGAAATATTAATTGTTGACGGTTCTGTAGATGATAAAACCAAAATTGTTTTAGAGGAAAATACTTTTGATAACTTAAAATATTTTCTCGTAGATAATCAGGATCGCGGCCTTACAAAACAGCGAAATTTTGGAATTAAACGAGTAAGCGATTGGAGTGAAATAGTTTGTTTTTTGGATGATGATACGGTTTTAGAAAGTGATTATTTTGAAAATCTTCTCGAAACCTATCAAATATTTCCTGAAGCTTTGGGGGCTGGCGGTTACATTTCCAATGAAGTTAAATGGGAAAAAGTTCCGGAAAATTATCTGCCGAAAATAAATGAATTTTATTTTGACGGCTGGAAACGCAACGATGGAAGCCGTTTTGTATTAAGAAAAAAACTCAAACTGGATAGTAATTGTCCGCCTGGATTTTCGCCTTTATACTCACATGGAAGAAGTGTTGGCTTTTTGCCGCCTTCGGGCAAAATATATGAGGCAGAACAATTAATGGGAGGCGTTTCATCTTTTAGAACATCAGTGTTTGAAAAATTTTCATTTTCAACTTATTTTGAAGGATATGGTTTGTATGAAGATGCAGATTTTACATTAAGACTTGCCAAAACAGGAAAATTATATTTGAATACCAAAGCAAAAATCGCACATTTTCATGCCGAATCAGGCAGGCCAAATCAATATAAATATGGGAAAATGGTAGTGCGCAATGGCTGGTATGTGTGGCGCATTAAAAATCCAAAACCTAAATTAAGCGACCGTTTAAAATGGAATGCAATAACTATTTTACTGACAACAATTCTGTTCAGTAACGTACTTACAGATAAGAATAAAAAAACAGCTTTTACAGAAGCTCTCGGCAGAACTGTTGGATGGTGGAGCCTGCTTTTTAACAAACCCGTTTCTTCTGATAATTTACTTTAATTAAAAACTATAATTTGCTCAACGGAAAAAAATATTTGGAAATGGGGGCTAATAACTTAAAATGGAGTGAAGAGTATTTGCATCCAAAAAACTATATCCAAAGAATATTATCCACAATCAAAACGATTGATTAATCCCAATAAATGAAATTTTTAATAATTACACACGTAGAACATCTCAAAGAAGCAGACCAGTATTTTGGTTACGCTCCGTATGTTCGTGAAATGAATATTTGGTTCAAATATACAGATGAGGTAATTATTGTTGGGCCATTATTGAAAAAAAAACCAACCGCAATAGATCTT
>Ga0307410_10000087_pt1 | contig 30911 bp, 32 predicted proteins | sample 322Ometagenome_3_FD_203707 | JGI IMG/M metagenome (GOLD analysis project Ga0307410, IMG submission 203707) | Maize rhizosphere microbial communities from greenhouse at UC Davis, California, United States - 322HYB-O-3 | ecosystem: Host-associated > Plants > Roots > Rhizosphere > Soil | place... | reverse complement strand
AAAACATTGAGAAAATTGGTCAGAACTTAAAATATGACCTGAAGATTTTATCTAAATACGGAGTTACTGTAAAAGGAAAACTTTTTGATACCATGATTGCGCATTATCTGATTAATCCTGATATGCGCCACAATATGGATATTCTGGCCGAAACATATCTGAAATATTCGCCAAAATCTATTGAAACTTTAATTGGCAAAAAAGGTAAAAACCAAATCTCAATGCGTGAGGTTGCCCTTGAAGAAATTAAGGAATATGCAGCAGAAGATGCCGATATTACTTTACAGTTAAAAGAACTTTTTACATCTGAATTAGATAAAACAGAGACTAAAAAGTTATTTGACGAAATTGAAATTCCTTTAGTAAGTGTTTTAGCTGATATGGAGACAGAAGGAATTCGTCTTGATGTTGAGTTTTTAAGCGCAATGTCTAAAGAAATGGATGTTGAAATCAAATCTTTAGAAGAAAAAATATACGAAACGGCCGGCGAGAAATTTAATCTTGCTTCTCCAAAACAATTAGGAGACATTTTATTTGATAAACTTAAAATCGGAGGAGTAAAACAAAAGAAAACAAAAACGGGCCAATATGCAACTGGAGAAGAAGTTTTGACTTATCTCGCCAATGATAACCCAATTGTAAAACAAATTCTGGACTGGCGCCAGATGGTAAAACTGCAAAGCACATATATTCTGGCCTTGCCGGAACAAGTAGACAAAAAGACTTTGCGCGTTCATACCGATTATATGCAGACGGTTGCAGCAACAGGGCGTTTGAGTTCTAATAATCCAAACTTGCAGAATATTCCAATTCGTACAGAAAGAGGCCGTCAGATTCGTAAAGCTTTTGTGGCACGCGATGAAAACCATACTTTAATATCTGCCGATTACTCTCAGATAGAATTAAGAATTATTGCCGCTTTAAGCGGAGAAGAAAATATGATTGCCGCTTTTCAAAACGGAGAAGATATTCACAGAGCAACTGCTGCAAAAGTATTTGATGTTGCCTTAGAAGATGTTAGCCGTGAGCAAAGAAGCAATGCAAAAACAGTAAACTTTGGTATTATTTACGGTGTTTCTGCTTTTGGACTAAGTAATCAGACTTCATTGTCAAGAAGCGAAAGTGCTGCGCTAATCGAAGCATACTATAAAACATACCCAAGATTACGATCTTATATTAATGAACAAATAGAATTTGCACGAGAAAAAGGTTACGTACAGACTATTTTAGGACGTCGTCGTTATTTAAAAGATATCAACTCTGCAAATGCTGTTGTTAGAAGTGGTGCCGAACGAAATGCTGTCAATGCACCAATTCAGGGAAGTGCTGCCGATGTAATTAAGATCGCGATGATCAACATTCATAAAAAATTAAAAGAAGAAAACTGGAAATCAAGAATGCTGCTTCAGGTGCATGATGAGCTTGTGTTTGATGTGCATAATGACGAACTGGAAAAAATTCAGCCCATGATTAAACATGAAATGGAAAATGCTTTTAAAATGGCGGTTCCATTAGAAGTTGAACTTGGTTTGGGTAAAGACTGGTTAGAAGCACATTAAGAAATTTTAGATTTTTATATATCAAATAGCGCATTTGCGAGGAACGAAGTAATCTCATTTGCTGAATTAAACTTTTTAATCTTATTAGTAAGGTTGCTTCGTTCCTCGCAATGAATCAAAAACAAAAAAAAAGACTGTCCAAATGAACAGTCTTTTTTTTGTTTTGCTTTTTGTTATTTAACTTTTCTTGTAGATTCTCGTTCCTTCAAAACTGTCTTAATAACTATTGTTTCATAATCTGACGTTTCTTCTTCGTTTTCTTCCAGTCTTTTGATTAACCTTTTGGCAGCAACTTCTCCAATTTCGATTCCGTGCTGGCTTACTGTGGTTAAACTTGGTGATAAACGTCTTGAAGCCAAAATTCCGTCAGCAAAACCTATTATCGAAATATCTTCCGGAACTCTAAATCCTTTTTTCAGACTTACTCTTAAAGCGGCAACTGAATCATTTTCATCCAAAGCAAAAATGGCGTCAATTTTATGATCAAAAATTGTATCAATTTTAGCTTTCATATCATCTTCAGAATCCGTACGAAGAATAATTTTTTCGTTTACCGGTATATTATTGTCTTTTAATGCTTTTAAATATCCATCAGCTCTCAATTTTCCCACACTTAGATTATCTACAGAAGAGATCAGGGCAATGTTTTTACATCCCAGGTTAATTAAATGCTGAGTTGAGTTTAAAGCCGAATCAAAATCATCTACTACTACCTTATCACATTCTACTTCATCAGCAATCCTGTCAAACATTACAATTGGAGTTCCATCGTTTATAATAGCCGAAAAATGATTGTATTCCTGCAGTTTTTGTGCTTCCTCAGAAACTGATAATATAAAACCATCGATAGTTCCGTTACTAAGCATCTCTAGTGTATGGATTTCTTTTTCTAAAGATTCATTAGAAATACAGGTAATTACATTGTATCCCTTTTTATCCGCTACTTTTTCGATTCCGCTAAAAACCTTTGCAAAAAATGAGTTTAATATATTAGGTATAATAACTCCAATAGTTTTCGTTTTACGATTCTTTAAATTCAGACCAATAACATTTGGTTTGTAATTTTTCAGTTTAGCATACTCCTTAATTTTGATCTTAGTCTGCTCACTGATTTCAGGGCTATCATTAAGCGCTTTAGAAACTGTTGATACAGAAACGTTAAGTTCTTTCGCGATTTGTTTTAAAGTTGCTTTAGCTTTCATTCTATCATATTTATGGAATTAGTACAAATATAGTAGAATTAGTGAAATTACAACAAAATACATCGAAGACAACATTAAAATTTTATCATGTTTCATTTGTTGTTAAGAGAATTATAAAGAAAATAAAAAATAAAACTAATTCTGAAAACCACTTCTTATAAAACTTCGTAAGTAAACTAATACATGAAAATGTAAATACTATTAATAACCACGTAAAAATTATTAATTATGAAAAACGAAGTAAAGATTCAGGAAGTAGATGCTTCTCTGAACAACAGAAGGAATTTTCTCAAATTAAGCGGACTAACCCTCGTTGGAGCAGGGTTAATTATGGCCGGCTGCAGCGATAATGACAATGATGACCCTGCTGCTGTAGACAATATGCTGCCAGGAATTAAAAACGGGAAATTTGATTTGGGCGCAGGAGATTTTGGTGTGCTCACCTATGCGTACGCATTAGAGCAATTAGAGGCTGACTTTTATACTAAAGTTGTAAATGCATCAAGCTTTAATTCTACTTTTAATGAAATAGAAAAACAGGTACTTACCGATTTATATCATCACGAAGTGGTTCACAGAGATTTCTTTAAAGCCGCATTAAGCGGAGGTCTTCCGGACCCAAGTTCGCAATTATTGCCAACATTAGCTTTTAATTATGGATCATTGAACTTTAACAGCCGTGCAGATGTTCTTGCAACTGCTAAAGCTCTTGAAGATACAGGTGTTGCTGCTTATAATGGTGCAGGAAAATTGATAAAAAATGCTGACTATCTGTTATTGGCTGGAAAAATTGTTTCTGTTGAAGCAAGACATGCATCAGCAATCAGAAGTTTGATTAATCCAAACTCTAAAGATTTTGCAGGAGACGATATTGTAAATATGAGTACAGGACTAGATGATGCAAAAGATCCTTCTAAAATATTAGCCATTGCAGGCGGTTTTATTACAACAGAATTTACAGCTAAATATTTACCTTAATATTAATCCATTTTTTAAAAACTAGAAATTATGAATATCTTAAAATTTATAGAGTCATTTACCAACGAAGGTCTTATGGCTGCCACAGGTTCAAGAAGAGACAGTTTTACACAATTTGGAAATCTTGGAAAAAATTTAGCATTTGCATCTATACCATTTGGTTTATCTGCTTTGGCAAATAAAGCAATGGCACAAGACATCACTGCAACTCCCGCCACTCCAATCGGAGCCTTACAGTTTGCTTTGACCTTAGAATACCTTGAGAATGAATTCTACGCCATGGCACTAGATTCTGGAGTTATTCCGGCATCAGAAAACGGAGGACGTGATTTAAAAGTATTTCAACAAATAGCAGATCATGAAGCAGATCACGTAAAATTTTTGATTGCAGGACTCGGAGGAACAATGAGTGCTAATTTTGTTCCAAAACCAACTTTTGATTTTACTGTTGGCGGTGCTTTTGATCCTTTTGGTGATTACCCGACTTTTTTAGCATTAGCTCAGGCATTTGAAGATACCGGTGTAAGAGCTTATAAAGGTCAGGCAGCAAACCTTATTTCTACTCCCGATTTATTAACCGCCGCATTACAAATACATTCTGTTGAAGCACGACACGCGTCTGAAGTACGACGACTACGTGGTTTAAAAGGATGGATTTCTAACAGCGATAGAGGCGCAGGAATGCCAGAAGCTACACAAGCTGTTTATAATGGAGAAGGCGTTACCATGCAGGCAGGTTACAACACCGCAACCTTATTTGGAGCAGCGGCAGGATCAGAAGCATATGACGAACCACTTACTACACAGCAAGTTGTAGATATAGCAAATATATTTATAGTATAAATTATTTTTTATAAGCCAATTACTAACCATCTTTACTTAATTTTGTAAAGGTGGTTTTTTTATTGTTTTCGATGAAAAATTAACACCTGAAAATCAGCAGTTAAAATAATCTTTTAAGGTATTTGGTTTTAAAATAATTAATTGTACTTTTGCATCCCCTTTATTGGGGATGGAATGTTTAATTAAAATAATATTATGGACGCATTAAGCTACAAAACAGTTTCAGCTAGCAAAGCCACTGTAACTAAAGAGTGGATTGTTGTTGACGCTGAAGGTCATAACTTAGGACGTCTTGCTTCAAAGGTTGCAATGATCTTAAGAGGTAAGTACAAGCCAAGTTACACACCGCACGTTGACTGTGGAGATAACGTAATTGTTATCAACTCAGAAAAAATTAACCTTACAGGTACAAAGATGAATGACAAAATTTACATGCGTCATACAGGTTACCCAGGAGGACAAAGAACTTTAACTGCTAAAGTATTGCAATCTAAAAACCCTGCATTATTAGTAGAAAAAGCTGTAAAAGGAATGTTACCTAAAAATAAATTAGGAGCTGAACTTTTTAGAAATCTAAATGTTGTTGTAGGTGCTGAGCATACTCACGGAGCTCAAAAACCTAGAACTGTTAACCTAAACGATCTTAAGTAATGGGAGTTATTCACAAAATCGGTAGAAGAAAAACCGCTGTTGCACGTGTATATGTTTCTGAAGGAACAGGAAAAATCACTGTAAACAAAAAAGAATTCGCAACTTACTTTCCAACTGCAACTTTACAATACAAAGTTTTACAACCAATGTCTATGACAGAAAATGTAAATAACTTTGACGTAAAAGTAAACGTTTACGGAGGTGGTTCAACTGGTCAGGCAGAAGCTGTAAGAATGGCATTAGCACGCGTTATGTGTGAAGTAAATGCTGAAAACAGAGCTATCCTTAAACCAGAAGGTTTATTAACAAGAGATCCAAGAATGGTTGAACGTAAGAAATTCGGTCAGAAGAAAGCTCGTAAGAGATTCCAATTCTCTAAACGTTAATATTACCTGTCTTGTTCAGATGGGACAAGACATTATCAATTATTTATTGAAATTAAAAAACACAGTTATTGTTGCTCTCCTATCGAGGTAGGAAATAGTTTAGCATCTAAATGTATAAAGCCTGGGAAACCGCCATTTATACATTGCTAATCAACAGAACGTAAACTAGTACAAAAATGGCAAACAAAATAGAAGTAAAAGACTTACTAGAAGCAGGTGTTCACTTTGGACACATGACTAGAAAATGGGATCCAAACATGGCCCCTTACATTTATATGGAGCGTAATGGTATTCACATTATCAATCTATATAAAACTGCAGCTAAAATTGAAGAAGCTAACGAAGCTTTGAAAAAAATCGCTGCATCAGGTAGAAAAATCTTATTCGTAGCTACCAAAAAACAAGCAAAAGACATCGTTGCTGATAAAGCAAAAGCTGCAAACATGCCTTATATCACTGAAAGATGGCCTGGCGGAATGCTAACTAACTTCGTAACTATCAGAAAGGCAGTTAAAAAAATGTCTTCTATTGATAAAATGAAGAAAGATGGTACTTTCATGACGTTATCTAAAAAAGAGCGTTTGCAAGTTGATCGTCTACGTGCTAAATTAGAGAAAAACTTAGGTTCAATCGCTGACATGTCAAGACTACCAGCTGCATTGTTCGTAGTAGATATCAAAGCTGAACATATCGCAATAAAAGAAGCACAAAAATTAAACATTCCAGTTTTCGCAATGGTTGATACGAACTCTGACCCAAGAGAGGTTGATTACGTTATTCCTGCAAATGATGATGCTTCTAAATCAATTGACAAAATTTTATCTTTAGTAACTGCTGCTGTAATCGAAGGTCTTTCTGACAGAGGTTCTGACAAAGAAACTGAAGTATTTACAGAAGAAGCTGCTGCTGAAGCTGCTCCTGCTGCAGAGGCTGCACCAGCTGTTGAAGCTGCTGCTCCTGCAACTGAAGAATAAATCAAATTTAAATTCCAAATTTTAAATTCCAAATTCCAAGAATAATTAAAAACGTTATGTTGATAATTTATTAAAACTGGAGTTTGGGATTTAAAAGATGGAATTTTTACTTTTAACATTAAAATTCAAAATATTATGGCAACAATTACTGCTGCAGACGTAAATAAATTAAGACAAACTACAGGTGCCGGAATGATGGACTGTAAAAAAGCTTTAGTTGAAGCTGATGGAGATTTCGATAAAGCTATACAAAACCTTAGAGAAAAAGGACAAAAAGTTGCTGCTAACCGTTCTGACCGTGAGTCTTCTGAAGGAGCTGCTGTTTCTTTTGTTAATGCTGACAAAACTAAAGGAGCTATCATCACTTTAAACTGCGAAACAGATTTCGTAGGTAAAAATGAAGCTTTCGTAACTTTAGCTAAAGAATTAGTAGAAAGAGCTATTAACTTCTCTTCTAAAGAAGAATTTTTAGCTTCAGATTTCAACGGAATTACTGTTGCTGAAAAATTAATTGAGCAAACTGGTGTTATCGGTGAAAAAATCGAAATCGGTGGTTTTGAAATTTTAGAAGGTGCTTTCGTTGGATCTTATGTTCACGTTAACAAAATTGCTGCATTAACTGCAATTTCTGCACCAATTGCTAATGGTGAAGTTTTAACTAAAGACATCTCTATGCAAGTTGCTTCTATGGGAGCTGACACATTATCTTACAAAGATTTTGATCCTGCTTTCGTTGAATCTGAACTTGCTGCTCGTATTGCTGTAATCGAAAAAGATAATGAAGAAGCAAAACGTTTAGGAAAAACTTTAAAAAATGTTCCTAAATATATTTCTTACTCTCAATTAACTGAAGAAGTTATCAAACAAGCTGAAGAAGATGCTAAAGCTGAATTAAAAGCTGAAGGTAAACCAGAACAAATTTGGGACAAAATTATTCCAGGAAAAGTTCAACGTTTCATCTCTGACAATACAACTTTAGATCAGGAAAAAGCATTACTAGACCAAAACTTCATCAAAGATGACAGTAAAAAAGTTAGTGATTATGTTAAAGGATTCAACGTTGAAATTACAGGTTTCAAAAGAGTTACTTTAGGTTAATATATTATTTTTTCAATATAAAAAGCCCGAATATTAATTTATTCGGGCTTTTTTATTTTCCTTAATTCTGTACTATCGGAAAGTTTCTGGCTCGCATTAATGCATCAGATTTAAAGGCTCGCCCTCTAAAATTTTCATATGATCTTTCAGCATCAATTGTATTTCCTATACTAAAAACTGTAGCATAAAGCCTTTCTGCAATCTGTTTATCAAAAGGTCCCTCTCCTTCTGAAAAAGCTTCGTAAGCATCTGCATTTATAACATCAGACCATAAATAACTATAATATCCCGCGGCATATCCATCACCCGAAAAAATATGTGCAAACTGTGGAATTCTATGTCGCATAACAATCTCTTCAGGCATATTTAACGCTTTTAAAGTCTCTTTTTCAAATTCTTGAGGATCAATATTATCTGTTCTTAAATGAAGTTTCATATCTACAAAAGAACTTGATATTGTTTCTACGGTTGCAAAACCTTCATTAAAGTTTGCCGCTTTTTCAATCCTGTCTACTAAGGATTGAGGTAATGGCTCATTTGTTTTATAATGTAACGCAAATTTGTTCAGTACCTCAGGAGTAGCCAGCCAATGTTCTAATAATTGAGAAGGGAATTCAACATAATCTCTTGCAACAGCTGTTCCTGATAAACTCGGATACGTTACATTAGAACATAATCCATGAAGTGCATGGCCGAATTCATGAAACAATGTAGTAGCATCATCCCAGGAAATCAAAACAGGTTCGTTTGCATTTCCTTTTATAAAATTACAATTATTAGATACAATTGAGAGTGTGTCGCTTAATCTTTGCTGATCCCTGTAAGAACTCATCCACGCACCAGAACGCTTGCCTGGTCTTGCATAAGGATCAAAATACCACAATCCAATTGTTTTTCCCGTTGCCTCATTATTAACTTCCCAAACACGCACATCTTTATGAAATACGGGAATGTTATTGATTTGCTTAAAATTTAAATTAAATAATTGACCAGCAACCCAAAACATACTTTCTCGTAAGTTTTCTAACTGCAAATATTGTTTTACTTCATTCTGATCCAGGTCGTACTTTGATTTCCTTACTTTTTCAGCATAATAACGATAATCCCAAGGCTGAATTTTAAAATTGCCTCCTTCAGCATCAACTATCTTTTGCATTTCGGCTACATCCTGATGCACTTTATCAACTGCAGGTTTCCAGACAGATTCCATTAAAGCTAATGTTTCGGCTGGGCTTTTTGCCATTTTATTAGAGAGGCTCCATTCTGCAAATGAAGCATACCCCAACAATAACGCTTTTTCGCTTCGTAATTTTAAAATAGAAACCAGCAGCTCATTATTATCATTTTCATTACTATTATCACCTCGTTTCACAAAAATATCAAAAGCTTTTTGTCTTAAATCCCTACGATTAGAAAAAGTCAAAAATGGCTCAATAGACGAGCGTGTATTTATAACACAGCCTAAAGCATCAATTTTTCTTAGCCTGGCCTCAGCAATAGCAGCATTTTTAATTTCTTCGGGCAAACCATCAAAATCATCCTCTGACCTTAGCTCTATAAACTGATTTTGCTCTTCGGCTAATAAATTCTGACTAAATCTGGTAAAAAGAAGCGCCAATTCCTGATTGATCTTACCAACTTTTTCTTTGTCTTCATCGTTTAATTTTGCGCCTTCTCGAACAAAATTTGTATAATACCACCAAACCAGCCGTTGTTGTTCACTATTAAGATTTTTATATTCTTCTGAATTATATATTGTCTCTATTCTCGAAAAGAGTTTATGATTTTGATACATTTTATCATTCAGCTCAGATAACTTTGGGGACATTTCTGTTTCTACAAGTCCGAATTCCTGAGTAAAAATATTGGAACTAAAGATTTCGTATATTTCCCGGATTCTTGTAATGGTTTTGCCCGAAAGTTCTAAAGCTGCAATAGTATTATCAAAAGTTGGCGGTTGATTATTATCTGCAATCCTTTCTAATTCTTCTAATTTTTCCTGAATAGCAATTTCTATTGCAGGTTTGAAATCTGAAACTTTGTATTCATTAAAGGACGGAACTCCACCGTAAGGTCCTTTCCAATTTTGAAGCAATGGATTTTGAGAACCTGATTGTGGACTACTTGAAACTATAGTATTCATTATAAATATTTTTATTTATTCTAATTGACATCTAATTATCTAAACTCAAATTTACCATTTTATTATTTTCAAAACACTTTATTTATCTAGTGATCTTTAACTTAAAAAGAAATAACTTAAATTTGAAATTTCATTTACCAAAAGAAATATGTTTAAAACCAAAAGAGAAATTGTTTTTGTTATTCTTGCAGGAATTTTTATTACCAATGCAGTAGTTGCAGAGTTAATAGGTGGGAAATTAATCCAGATTGGCCCTTTTGTAATGAGCATCGGAATTTTGCCATGGCCAATTGTTTTTCTGACAACAGATTTAATCAATGAGTATTTTGGCGAAAAGGGGGTCAAAAAACTTTCTTTTATCACAGCTTGTCTGATCGCTTACGCATTTCTTATCCTTTTTATGGCAATCGTAATTCCGGCTGCAAAAGGAATTAGTCCTGTAAATGATGAACAATTTCAGGCTGTTTTTGGTCAAAGTATGTGGATTATCGTTGGAAGCCTAATCGCATTTATAGCATCACAATTAATTGATGTCTGGATATTCTGGTTTTTTAAAAGACGTACGGGCGAAAAAAAAATATGGCTCAGAACAACTGGTTCGACAATAATCTCCCAACTATTTGATTCTTTTATTGTACTTGGAATTGCTTTTTACCTACCCGGAAAAATCGATTTTGAAACCTATATTTCATCGGGTTTAACAGGATATATTTTCAAACTTTCGGTTGCGGTTTTATTGACACCGCTGATTTATGCGGGACATCATCTAATAAAAAAATATCTGGAAAAAGATAATCTTCATTCGGATAAAGAAGATTAAAATAATGAAAAAGTACAAGAATTATTTTTCTACTCTCTTACTGCTCTTTTTTGTAAGCTGTTCTAAAAATGCTAAAGAGCAGATAATAGAAGTGACGGATGGTATTTCAAACAAAATAGAAACTATATCGAAAAGTACAGTTGAAACTGTAACGGCTTATAAAAACTCTGTTGTAGATAAAATTACTAAGACAGAAATTATTTCTGAAAATGAGGAAACCAAAAGTGACAGTATTATAGAAAAAGAAACTGTTAATGAAAAATTTTTGGGAATTACTTATTTCAAAAAAATCTTATCGGATTGCAAAACCGGAGAAACTTTAACACAAGAACAACTCATTAAAGATCACAACATTCCTGCAGACGGAATAAAAATAATAAAAAGCATCACTAAAACAGCAGAAGATGAAATTGAAGTAAAATGGAAATCAACCTGGTTTGTAGAAAGGATTTCTGATGCTAAATTTACTGATGCCAAAATGAAACTTAAATTTGAAGCCAACAAGATGTATACTTCGGGGAAAGCAATTGGCATTAAATACAATAAGAAAATTTACACTGACTTAATTATCATCGGAAATAAAGCATATATCCCGTCAGTAAAAGGCTATCACTGGAAAATTGGAAAATAATGGAAAATAAAATACGATGCAGCTGGTGTTCTTCCAGCGATTTATACAAAAAATATCATGATGAAGAATGGGGAGTGCCAATCTATGATGATGCATCTTTATTTGAATTTTTAATTCTCGAAACTTTTCAGGCAGGACTAAGCTGGATTACTATTTTAAACAAAAGAGAAAATTTCAGAGCTGCTTTTGATTATTTCGATTATAAAAAAATCGCCAATTATCCTGAAGAAAAAATCGAAGAGTTATTAGAAAACACTGGTATTATCAGAAATAAATTAAAAATACGTGCGGCAGTTACAAACGCACAGGCATTCATAAAAGTACAGGAAGAATTTGGCAGTTTTTCTGATTATATCTGGAAATTTACTGATGGAAAACCTATTATAAATAATCCAAAAACGTCAAAAGATGTTCCCGCTACTACTCCACTTTCAGATGAAATTAGCAAAGATTTAAAAAAAAGAGGCTTTAAATTTGTTGGTTCTACAGTAGTTTACGCTCATATGCAGGCAACCGGAATGGTCAATGATCATATCCAGGATTGCTGGACAAAAACGAAGTAAACAGTCTCAGTTTTCAATTTTGAGAAGCAACCAGAAACCTGAAACTTGATTTTTTTTTAAACAACCAAACAAAAATTCATTACATTTGCTTCACACTTTAGGGGTGTCTGCAACATGCAGGCTGAGATTTTACCCTCTGAACCTGATCTGGTTAATACTAGCGTAGGGAAAAGTAAGATGACTTCTATGTGCGCGTCTGCGCGTATTTTGCAGCCATTCCTAACGTGTAACTATACACTAAACTTAAAAGGAATGGAACTAAAAATCAACCAACAAGTAAAACAATTCAATGCTGAATCACTTAGCGTTCAGTCATTACTCGATCTCGAAATTCCGAATAAACAAAACGGAATCGCTGTTGCAATAAATAATACCGTTATTCCAAAATCTAACTGGAACCAGCAGTTTCTAAAAGAAACCGATGAAATTCTAATCATTTCTGCTACACAAGGAGGTTAAAATCAATTTAAGACTCCGATCCAAAAATTCTAAATTCCTATTAATCGCTAGAGACGGACTGCACAGTGTGCCCATGCAAAATATTACGAAATATATTCATTAGAATTAATCTGAAACTAAAAACAAAAACTTATGGCTACAGAAGAACAAGAAATCTCAAGAACCCCATTTCCTAATTCGGAAAAAATATATGTTGATGGAGAAATTCATCCTATTAAAGTGGCTATGCGCCAAATCAAATTAAGTGATACTAAACTATCTAACGGAGGAATTGAAAAAAATCCGCCAGTAACAGTTTATGACACTTCCGGAGCTTATACAGATCCCAATATAGAAATCGACATTCGAAAAGGATTACCACGCTTACGCGAAAGTTGGATTCTCGATAGAAATGATGTCGAAATTTTAAATGAAATAACTTCTAATTATGGACAAACCCGATTAAAAGACGAAAGTTTAAACCATCTTCGATTTGAATATCTGCACCAGCCAAAAAGAGCCAAAAAGGGCGCTAATGTAACGCAGTTATATTATGCTAAACAAGGCATTATTACTCCTGAAATGGAATACATTGCCATTCGTGAAAATCAGCGTATTGATCTTTTGAATGAACAAACTAAAGCGATGCAATGCCAGCATGCCGGCCATAGTTTTGGAGCCAATACGCCAAAAACCAAAATTACAGCAGAATTTGTTCGATCTGAGGTCGCCTGCGGACGAGCCATTATTCCGAATAATATTAATCATCCTGAAAGCGAACCGATGATAGTCGGACGTAATTTCCTTGTAAAAATCAATGCAAATATTGGTAATAGCGCGGTAACTTCCAGTATTGAAGAAGAAGTAGAAAAAGCCGTTTGGGCCTGCCGTTGGGGAGCAGATACTATTATGGATCTTTCGACAGGAAAAAACATTCACGAAACCAGGGAATGGATTATTCGAAATTCGCCTGTTCCAATTGGTACAGTTCCTATTTATCAGGCACTAGAAAAAGTAAAAGGAATTGCAGAGGACTTAACCTGGGAAATTTTTCGTGATACTCTTATCGAGCAGGCAGAACAAGGTGTTTCGTACTTTACGATTCATGCCGGAGTTTTACTAAGATATATCCATCTTACTGCAAATCGTGTTACCGGAATTGTTTCCCGTGGCGGATCGATTATGGCAAAATGGTGTTTGTTTCATCATAAGGAGAACTTTTTATACACTCATTTTGAAGAAATCTGCGAAATCATGAAACAATATGATGTTGCCTTTTCTTTGGGTGATGGCTTGCGCCCGGGTTCTATAGCCGATGCAAATGATGCGGCCCAGTTTGCCGAATTAGAAACACTTGGAGAATTAACTAAAATAGCCTGGAAACATGATGTTCAGGTTTTTATTGAAGGCCCTGGGCATGTACCAATGCACATGATTAAAGAAAACATGGACAAACAACTGGAACATTGCCATGAAGCCCCTTTTTACACATTAGGCCCATTAACTACTGATATTGCACCGGGTTACGATCATATTACATCGGCAATTGGAGCTGCAATGATTGGCTGGTATGGCTGTGCAATGTTGTGTTATGTAACACCAAAAGAGCATCTGGGACTTCCGAATAAAAAAGATGTAAAAGATGGTGTTATCACCTATAAAATTTCGGCACATGCTGCAGATCTGGCAAAAGGTCACCCAGGAGCACAATATCGTGACAATGCATTAAGCAAAGCTCGTTTTGAGTTTCGTTGGGAGGATCAGTTTAATCTAGCTCTTGACCCGGATACTGCCAGAGAATTTCATGATGAAACGCTTCCTGCTGATGGTGCAAAGGTTGCGCATTTCTGCTCAATGTGCGGACCTAAATTCTGTTCTATGAAAATATCACAGGAAATCAGGGATGTTGCAGCAGCTGAAAAAGGAATGCAGGAGAAATCAGAAGAGTTTATTGAACAAGGAAAAGAGATTTATATTTAAAAAAAAGAGCATATAACATACAATAAAGATATGATTGTAATTACAAATCCTTCTGCCGTTGCTGATGAAATCAGCATTATTGGATCTTTATTTGAAGAAGGACTGGCTTTACTTCATATCCGTAAACCTGATTTTTCTGAATTGGAAATGGCATCATTTATACATCAAATAGATTTAGAATACAGAAGTAAAGTTGTCCTGCACAATCATCATATTTTGGCAGAGGATTTTGGCATTGACCGGTTTCATTTTTCTGAAAAACAAAGAATTAGTACAGTTCCTATGCCTACAGGGTTTTCAAAACCTTGTAGGCACAATTCAACATCAACACACTCAATAAATGAATTTAACTCACTCACAATTGGTTTTGAATATGCCTTTTTGAGTCCTGTTTTTAAAAGTATTTCCAAAGAAAATTATCATCCGGTAACAAATCTTTTTGACGCTTTAAAACTAAGAACAAATACCAATACAAAAATTATCGCTCTAGGCGGAATTGATTCGGACAATATTGCAAAAACACTTGAAAGTGGCTTTGATGACATTGCTCTTTTAGGAACTATATGGAACAATGAAAACCCAGTAAAACAATTCAAATTATGTCAAAAAATCGCCCATACGTACTCTCTGTAGCCGGTTTAGATCCTTCTGGAGGGGCCGGTGTTCTGGCTGATGCAAAAACATTTGAGCAGCATCTCACGAATGGATTTGCAATTATAACAGCAAACACTATTCAGACTGAAAATGCGTTTTTTGAAATGGAATGGACAAATTTGAGTTTCGTTATCCGATCCATCGAAACTTTATTTCAAAACTATAAAATCGGGGCAGTTAAAATCGGAATTGTTCCTTCTTTGCATTATCTCAACCGAATTCTTTCCACGATTAAATTAGAATCTCCAAACACAAAAATTGTTTGGGATCCGGTTTTAAAATCGACTACAAATTTCGAATTCCTAACCATAGAAGACCGATTAGACTTAAATAAAGTTATTTCAAAAATTGATTTAATTACACCAAACTACAATGAAATTGAACAATTGTTTCCGGGTTTTATATCAGAAAATCTCTGGATAGAAAATGAAATCAGTACAGCAATTCTTTTAAAAGGCGGGCACAATATAGCTGATCCGGGCAAGGATCAGTTATTTCTAAAAAATGAAATCATCAACTTACTTCCTTCTGAAAAAATCTGTTTTGAAAAACATGGTTCTGGTTGTGTCTTATCGTCTGCAATTACTGCCAATTTAGCACTAAATCAATCTATTACAGAAGCTTGCATAAATGCTAAAAATTATATCGAAAAATACCTGAGTTCAACTTCAAACTTAATCGGATATCATTATGTATAACAAACTGCAATATATTTCTCAAGGAAATACGATCGAATCTCAATTGTATAACATTCATGGCGCGCTTGACAATGGATGCAACTGGATTCAGATGCGCTTTAAAAACCAAACGGATAAAGACACATTTGCTTTAGCGGAAGCTGTTAAAATTTTATGCGAAAAGTACTTAGCCAATTTTATTGTTAATGACAATCTTTATCTCGCTCAGCAGGTTGGTGCAGATGGTGTGCATTTGGGCCTTACTGATATGAAAATTGATGAAGCAAGAGCAATTTTAGGCGATACAAAAATCATCGGAGCTACTGCTAATACGTATGAAAACATTGCCGATCATGTCAAAAATGGCTGCGATTATATTGGTTTGGGGCCATTTAGATATACTGCCACAAAAGAAAAATTAAGCCCGATTTTAGGGTTATCAGGATATTTTGGAATTCTTCAAAACCTTAAGAAAAATAAAATCGATATTCCGGTTTATGCTATTGGAGGAATTACATTAAATGATATTAGTCCATTAATGGAAACCGGAATTCATGGAATCGCAGTTTCAGGTTTAATTACAAACAGTTTAGAGAAAGAAAAATTAATTACACAACTTAAAGAGAAACTCTATGCAAACGTCAGCATTTAATATCGGAGATAAAACATTTGAATCACGTCTTTTTCTGGGTACCGGGAAATTTGGCTCAAATCAGGAAATGGAAAAAGCAATCCTGGCTTCAAGAAGTGAACTGGTCACAGTCGCATTAAAACGAATTGATTTAGAAACTGACACAGATGTTATTCTATCACATTTAAATCATCCCCGAATTAATTTATTGCCTAATACCTCGGGTGCAAGAAATGCAAAAGAAGCTGTGTTTGCAGCTCAGCTTTCGCGTGAAGCATTAGAAACAAACTGGCTAAAACTGGAAATTCATCCTGATCCTAAATATTTAATGCCAGATCCGATCGAAACCTTAAGAGCAACAGAAGAATTGGCAAAATTGGGTTTTATTGTTCTGCCTTATATCCATGCTGATCCTGTTTTGTGCAAACATCTGGAAGACGCTGGAACCGCTGCAGTAATGCCTTTGGGTTCGCCAATTGGAAGTAATAAGGGCTTAAAAACGATTGATTTTTTAGAAATTATTATAGAACAAAGTAATGTTCCTGTAATTATTGATGCGGGAATCGGTTCTCCTTCTGATGCTGCTAAAGCGATGGAAATTGGTGCCGATGCTGTTCTTGTAAATACAGCCATTGCCACCGCAGGTAATCCTGAGCTTATGGCAGAAGCCTTTAAAGAAGCTGTAATTGCCGGAAGAAAAGCTTTTGAAGCCAAAATTGCCAATCAGCATAATTATGCTGTGGCTTCTAGTCCGCTTACATCGTTTTTATATGACTAATTTAATCTGCACAATCAGCTAAATCTGCGTGAAACAAAAAATAAAATGAACACATTCAAATCTATTTTTGAGCAATATAATTGGGATGCTATTCAATCGAGAATATACCAGTCAACAACAAAAGATGTTGAACAGGCCCTGACTAAAACCAAAAGAAATCTTGATGATTTTTTAGCCCTGATTTCGCCTGCCGCACAACTTTATTTAGAGCAGATGGCACAACAATGTCACGAACTCACGATGAAACGTTTTGGCAAGACGATTCAAATGTATGCGCCCTTGTATTTAAGTAATGAATGCCAAAATATTTGTACTTATTGTGGTTTTAGTTTAGACAATAAAATTAAACGAAAAACACTTTCTGATGCTGAAATAAAACTTGAAGCTGAAGCATTAAAAAAAACTGGTTTTGATCATGTTTTATTGGTAACAGGAGAAGCCAATTATACGGTAAATATCAATTATTTTATAAACGCCATTGAGCTTATCAAAAATCAATTCTCAATTATCTCTGTCGAAGTGCAGCCGCTTTCTGCCGAAGAATATCAGCGTTTACATGAAGCCGGAGTTTATTCGGTTTTGGTGTATCAGGAAACCTATCATCAGGAAGTTTACAAAAAATATCATACTAAAGGCAAAAAGTCAAATTTTGATTATCGCCTGGAAACGCCGGACAGAATTGGAACTGGAGGGATTCATAAAATAGGATTAGGTGTTTTATTAGGTCTAGAAGACTGGCGTACAGACAGTTTTTTTAATGCGCTTCATATTGATTATCTTCAAAAAAAATACTGGAAAACAAAATACTCCGTTTCTTTTCCCAGATTACGTCCTGCCGAAGGTATTATTGAACCAAATTTTATTATGGATGATAAAGATTTGACACAGCTGATTTGTGCATATCGTTTGTGGAATGAAGATTTGGAAATTTCGATTTCTACACGTGAAAATGAAAAATTCAGAAACAATATTATTCCTATTGGCGTTACGAGTATGAGTGCTGGCTCTAAAACAAATCCAGGCGGTTATGTTGTTGATCCACAATCCTTAGAACAATTTGAAATAAGTGATGAACGTTCAGCGGCAGCAATTTCAGAAGTCATAAAAAATGCAGGTTATGAGCCTGTTTGGAAAGATTGGGATAAAAGCTTCAGCTTAAAATCCTAATCCTGATAGCTATTGTGAGAAAATTCCAAACTCCAGCCTCAATCTAAAATCTAAAATCAACAATCTAAATTTCAAAATGACTATTATAAAAGAATTTCTACGCTATAACAGACAAACCATACTTCCTGAAATTGGAGATGAGGGTCAGGAAAAAATAAAAAATGCAAAAGTACTGGTTATTGGCGCCGGAGGTTTGGGTTGCCCGGTTTTACAATACCTGTCAACTGCCGGAGTAGGAACTATTGGTATTGTTGATTTTGATACTATCGAAATCCATAATCTTCATCGCCAGATTTTATACACAGAAGATCAGGTTGGATTTTCTAAAGCTTCAACAGCAAAAAAAACTCTTGCGAAGTTAAATCCTCTAATAAACATAATTGCTTTTGAAGAAAAATTAACTGTAGAAAATGCTTCTCTGATAATTAAGGATTTTGATATAATTGTAGATGGTTCAGATAATTTCAAGACCCGTTATTTGGTCAATGATACCTGTGTAGATTTAAACAAAACACTTATTTACGGAAGTATTCTAAAATTTGAAGGTCAAATTGCTGTTTTTAACCATAACGGAAGTAAGAATCTGCGTGATTTGTTTCCGGAAATGCCAGATCCTAAAGATGTACCGAATTGTAACCTGAACGGCGTTTTAGGAACTTTACCCGGAATTATCGGCAACATGATGGGACATGAAACTTTAAAACTTATAATAGGATTGCCAACTTTAAGAAATGAATTGATTCTTTTTAATACTTTAAACTGGAGTTTTACAAAATTGAATTATTAGAAAACAACTGCATCTCCGACTTTTATAATGCCAGAATTTAAGCTAGCAATATTAGTTCCGAATAAAACTGAATTATTGACATTTCTATATTTGCTTAATGTTTTTAAAGGTTCTTTTTTTATGATTCCTTTCTGCGGATCATTGTTAACCATAATACATCTTCCGCAGGGTTTTATATTTTTAAATTCTACTTCTCCAATTTTAAAAGTATCATAATCATCTTCTTCGTGGGCTTTTGCACTACTGATGACAATGTTGGGACGAAATCTTTTAATGGTGATTTTTTCTTCCAGTTTTTCGTTGAGGAAATCTAAACTTTCTGATCCGATTAATAAATAGGGATAGCCGTCGGCAAGGCTTACATTGAATGTTTCTTTTAGTCTTGAACTTTCGTGTTTACGGTCGCCAACTTTATTGATTCTTACTAATTTACATTCAAAACCTAAGTGTTTGGTAAACCATTCTGAAGTTGATTTACTCACCTCTGTAACTTCTGTTTTATCCTCCCAAACATGACTTTTTATTGGAATATTCAAATCTTCATTTATAGAAAATTCATGTTGATGATCTTCAAAACTTATACTGATTTTTCCATCTGAAATCTGCGGATAGAACTGACTCATTATTGGATATTCCCTTTGGGTGATATGTTTATTTTCGGCATCGATTAACATCCATCTGCGATCATTTTCAAATCCCATTTCTTCGGCTAAAGCTGTTTGGCAGCTTATTCCCGCCAGACTTTTTATCGGATAGATATAAATTTCTTTTACAACATGAATGGTACTCATTTTATTCATTTTTTAAAATAGACATAAATTCCTGACGGTCAATTTCGCAACAACCCAAACTTTCTAAATGCGGATTATAAACCTGACAATCCAGAAGTTTATAATTCTCTTTTTTTAAATATTGAACTAAAGCAATAAAAGCAACTTTTGATGCATTCGAAACTTTAGAAAACATGCTTTCTCCGCAAAAAACATGTCCTAAATCAATTCCATATAAACCGCCAACCAAAACCTCATCCTGCCAAACCTCAACAGATTTTGCAATTCCTTGTTCGTGAAGATTGCAATACGCATCAATCATTTCGTTTGAAATCCATGTTCCGCTCTGTCCTTCCCTTTTTATTTTTTGACAATTCGAAATTACATCTTTAAAGTTTTTATTAAAAGTTACTTTAAACATATTTTTGTTCAAAACTGCACGCATACTTTTTGAGATAATCAATTCATCCAAAAACAAAACCATTCTCGGATCAGGTGACCACCAAAGAATGGGCTCTCCTTCATTAAACCATGGGAAAATTCCACTTTGATATGCCAGTTGTAAACGTTGAGAACTTAAATCGCCTCCAATGGCAAGAATTCCGTCTTCATCGGCTTCTGAAACTGGTGGAAAAAATAAGTCTTTTGATAAATAATGCATTTTTTTAAAATTACAATACAAAAAATTCCAAATCCCAAATTCACGAGAATGAATTGGAATTTGGAATTTATATTTTAGAATTTAAACTCTTAGAACGGTAAATCGTCCGGTTCGTCTTCGTTTAAGTTTGTTGCCGGAGCAAAAGCTTCTGCTGCTGGCATTGGAGGCGTTTGTGAAGGTGCTTCGTTACCTACTCTTTCGATTCTCCAACCTTGAATACTATTAAAATATCTTGTTTCTCCTTGTGGATTAACCCATTCTCTTCCTCTTAAATTGATAGAAACTTTTACTGCCTCTCCTTGCTTATAGCTACTCAATAAATCGCATTTATCTTGTGTAAATTCGATTAAAATGTGTTGTGGGTACTGCTCATCTGTAGTAACAACTAATTCTCTTTTTTTGAATGAGGCACTAACTTGTTGCTCAGGGTTAACCACTTTTACTTTTCCTATAACTTCCATCTTCTTTCTATATTAATTATTTGTTCTATTCTTATTTTTTAGCTAAAAGCACTTTCCATGCCGACTCAACATCATCATTATTAAGATATTTTTTGGCCTCCAGGTGTATTTTTTCCTGATCATCGGAACTTAAAACTCCTTTTACAGAAAAGTTTTCTTTCACAAATATACTAACTTCTTCTGTTGTGGGCAAGGCTTCTATGTTACCTAATTTTCCGAGATCATTTCCGTTAAACACGGGGCTTTCCCTGATAAAAGACGGAATCACATCTACTCCAACACCCAATGTCGTAAGCGGTTTAGGTACTTCAAACAGTCCTTCGTTTGATCTTGAATACCAGTTACTTCCTAATCGTGAAACCAGATCTATTTTATGCTGATCGATTGCTCCGTTTTCGTCTAAAACTGATTCGTGGATATGCATTTTTACTACTTCACAAAGAATCAGGTTTCCTGCTCCTCCTTCTGTTCCCAACGGAATAATTTGTGTGATTTTGCACTCAAATTGTACCGGGGATTCTTTGACACGATATGGTTTTACCAAATCTGAAGGAATTTGTGTCAGACCGGCTTTTATAAATTCGTTTACCCCTTCTGCATATTCTGTACTTGCCAACGATGTTTGTTGAACCAAATCGTAATTAACAACATTTATTACTACCTCGCCGGTTGCCTGAGCATTAATCAATGTGTGTTTTACTGTATTGTCGCGTACACGCCTTGCGGGTGAAAAAACCAAAATTGGCGGATTAGCACTAAAAACATTGAAAAAACTAAATGGTGATAAATTCGGAATTCCTTTTTCACTAATTGTACTGGCAAAAGCGATAGGCCTTGGCCCGACAGCACTTTGCAAAAAACCATGTAGTTTTGCTGTTGGTATTTCTTTAGGGTTAATGCTAATCATAGTTCTTCTTTTTAACCAAATCTCATTTTGGCAGGTACAAAAGTATAGAAATCGATTAAGCGAATGAAATAGTTTTAGATTTAAAAACAAAAAATCTTTTAGAACATTACAAAATATTAAATGTGTTTATTTCGTTATATTTATACCTCAAAAATAAATATATGTTTTTTTCTGAAAGAAGAAATACTACACGTTGGATCATCATCAGCATCTCCTTTTTAATCATTTCACTAATTCTCTGGAATACTTATACTTTTTTCCAGATTTTTAAGAATGAAGAAAGGATAAAAATGAAACTTTTGGCAAATGCTCAAATCGCATTAATCAATGCTGACGAGAATACAGATCTTGAACTGCCTCTTCAGATCTCAAGCAATAATACTTCTATTCCGGTAATCCTGACGATGTATGATAAGATTCTTACCACCAGAAATGTGCCGGAGTCAATTTTGCAGGATGAGAAAAAATCAATGGCTTTTTTGAAAAAACTGCAAAATGAAAATGAGCCTATTGTTTTTGAATATTCTCCCGGAAAATATCAAAAACTGTATTATGGAAATTCGGCATTGCTCAATAAGCTCAAATATTATCCAATTGCCTTACTGCTGATTATTTTCTTGTTTGGCGCTTTGATTTATAATTTTTACAAAAGCACAAAAATGGCAACGCAAAATAAACTTTGGGCCGGAATGGCCAAAGAAACTGCACACCAGATTGGTACACCATTGTCATCCTTAATTGGCTGGATTGAAATTTTAAAAACAGAAGAAATTGATCAGTCTATTACAGTAGAAATCGAAAAAGATGTTGATCGCCTGCAGACTATTACGGATCGTTTTTCAAAAATAGGATCTGTTCCCGTTTTGGAAGCCCTTGATGTTATTGCCGAGACATACAATACCTATGAGTACCTGCAATCCCGATTTTCTAAACAAGTTGCCTTCTCTTATCTTGCGCCAAAAAACCCTGTTTTGGCTTATATAAATCCGACATTATACAGTTGGACTATAGAAAATTTGGTTAAAAATGCAATTGATGCCATGAAAGGAAAAGGAACTTTGGAGCTTAAAATTGAACAGGATTCTAATCATGTGAAAATTACAGTAAAAGACTCCGGTAGCGGAATTCCGAAGAATCAATTTAAAACTATTTTTGAACCCGGTTTTACAACCAAAAAACGTGGATGGGGATTGGGGCTTTCTTTAACCAAAAGAATTGTTGAGGAATATCATTACGGAAAAATAAAAGTTTTGCATTCTGAATTAGGAAAAGGAACTACTTTCCAGATTCAGTTAAATAAAAAAGTGCAGTAAAAATATTTTTATTGCACTTTTTTATTTACATCTGTTTTGTTTTTTTGTCAGGCTGAGCGGAGTCGAAGCCCTTTGTGTCCAACGAGAATTTAGCTTCGACTCCGCTCAGCCTGACATGACTTTATTATTATTTACAAATTTGCCTGAATACTTTTTGCCAAGGCTTCAAATTCTTCTTTAGAAAGTGAAACTTTATTCTGAAAACGCATTTCATCCATTTCATTTAATGGAATCAAATGTACGTGTGCATGAGGAACTTCTAAGCCTACAACCGCCATTCCAATTCTTTTGCATGGAACTGTCTTTTCCAGAGCCGCCGCAATTTTCTTAGAAAACTTCATTAATCCTAAATACAGTTCGTCATCCATATCAAAAATCTTATCGATTTCTTGTTTTGGAATACAAAGCGTATGTCCTTTTGCATTTGGATTTACATCCAAAAAAGCCAAATACTTATCGTCTTCAGCAATTTTGTAAGCCGGAATCTCTCCGTTGACTATTTTAGTGAATATGCTCATTTTTTAATTTTTAAAATAAAGTGAGATTACTTCGTTCCACAAATTACTTAGTCTCTTGATATTTCAAGAATTTCAAATTTCAAAACTCCGTTTGGAACAGTAATTTCTGCTACTTCTCCAACAGATTTTCCAAGTAATCCTTTTCCAATAGGAGATGTCACAGAAATTTTTCCGGTTTTAAGATCAGCTTCACTTTCTGCAACCAATGTATATTTCATTTCCATTCCGTTGCTTTGGTTCTTGATTTTCACATTAGAAAGCACCAGAACTTTAGAGACATCCAGCTGTGACTCATCAATTAATCTCGCATTTGAATATACTTCTTCTAATTTAGCAATTCTCATTTCTAATAATCCCTGTGCTTCCTTAGCAGCATCATATTCTGCATTTTCAGACAGATCTCCCTTGTCCCTTGCCTCTGCTATATCCTGAGATGCCTTTGGACGCATTACACTTTTTAAGTGATCTAATTCATCTTTTAGCTTTTTTAATCCTTCTGCTGTATAATAAGATACTTTACTCATAACTTCATCGTTTATATAAATACAAAAAATCCCATCGCGACGGGATTTTCTTACCACAAATATACTATATTTTTTTATAGTACATAATTATATGTTAATCATATAGAATTGAAATGTAAATAATTTAATTTTGTTCAACTAAATTCATACTAAAATAATGAAAAAAATCTGGCTCTTTACCCTGTTTGTTTTTACACTTTTATCTTGTAGCGATAGTAACAATAGTAATAAGAATCCGAATATACCAAATTATTCTGTAAGTGCTTATCTTAATACAAACCTGCCGGCTTATAACAATCTTTTGTATGTAAGCAATCCTGTTTATGTGCCAAATTATGGTGCAAAAGGCCTAATTGTAATGATGACCGGACCTGGAACTTATACAGCTTTTGATGCTGCCTGCCCAAATCAACCCTTAAATTCCTGCACTGCGATGACTATTGACGTAATTAATGCGGTGTGCTCCTGCGATAAAAGTACTTATAGTTTATATACCGGGCTTGGTGATAAAGAATATCCGATGAAACAATACCGCGTTGAAGCAAATGGCAGTGTGATTCATGTTTATAATTAAAAAATAAAAAGCCTGAAAGTTAATTTTTCAGGCTTTTTATTTTTGTGGTGATATCTTAAAACTTCAATGTCAATCCCGCCAGAAAATTTATTCCAGCCTGAGGATAATAGTATGGGTAAACATCCCACATTGCTCCATTTGAAACATATTTTTTGTCTAAAATATTATTGACCAAACCGGTAATCATAATTGATTTAAATACCGATTTTGGTTTTATTTCATAAGAAATATTCAAATCGTTTACAAAGTAATCTGCTAATTTTGCTTCTGGCAATTCGATATTATTCATGTATTGCTCCCCTACAAATTTCTGCAATAATGAAAGATGTAAATTCTGAACCGGACTATATACAATAATATTTCCTGCAATAACAGACGGAGAAAAAGCAATATCTTTTGTTCCGTAATTCTCTCCTTCAACAGCCAGATCAACATTTTTATTGCTGCTCAATGTAAAGTTCGGACGTAGAATAAACTTCTCTGAAAGCGCAATTGTAGCATCAACTTCAAATCCTAAACGATAGCTTTTTTCACTGTTTGAACGAATTGGTGCTCCAACATCATCTAATCTTCCGGTTAAAATTAATTGGTCTTTGTACCCCATATAATAGAAGTTAGAATTTAATTGAAATTTCTCTGAGTTAAATCTCCATCCCATTTCAAAATCATTTAGTTTTTCGGGCTTTATATTTCCGCCTTCATAGTCGGTTCTGTTTGGCTCGCGGTTGGCTCTTGCATATGAGAAATACAACGTATTTTTTTGATTAACTTCAAAATTTAAGCCTGCTTTTGGATTAAAGAAATTAAAGTCATCGTCTACCAGCCCAGTTTCGATGCTATTCGCTTTATAAGTAACTCTTCTATATTGTAAGTCTCCGTAAAAACTTAATTTATCTGTTATCTGATAATTTGCTTTCGCGAAAATATTTCCGTCAGTCTTCGCTGAATAGTCATCATAATAATGATCCCCCAACTCTGATTGGGAAGAATATCTTGCCCAGATTACTTTTCCGAAATGATCGCCTTCATATTTGTTCCAGCCTCCGCCAAAAATAACATCTAGTTTTTCGTCTTTGTATTTTACAGAAAAAGTTGTTCCGTAAAAATCATTATCTAACCATTTCTGACGAACTAAATCTGTCGTCGTTATTACTCCAACAGGAAGAAGTCCGTAATCGCCCATTTCAGCATCCTCCTTATAATTTTCGTAATAGCCTTTCCCTTTGGTATAATGAAAAGCTAAGTTTGTACTCCAATTATCAGAAATTGACTCGCTCCAATGCAGCTGATAGTGGTCTTGTTGGTAGTTATCTGTTTCATTGTTATAAAAACGTGTATTTCCTTCTTCATCAATATACATTCCTGCAGAGTTGAAAGTTCGGTTTTCATTTAAAGTTTTTGCGTCAATACCGTTCCATGATTGATACGTTTTTTCAGTTCCGCCAAAAACCAATGCTTTTATTAAAGTCGTTTTTCCAACATAAGTCCCTTGCAGAAAATACGAATTTAAATCAGAACTCGCGCGGTCTACATATCCATCAGATTTTATAACTGACAAACGTCCGGCCAATTCAAAATGATCGTTTAGTAAGCCCGTACTAAATTTAACGGTATGCTTATGTGAATTAAAACTTCCGAAAGAATTCGAAATTTCTCCATTTGCCTTAGTTGCATAGTTATCTGTAAGCATATTCAAACTTGCTCCAAAAGCTCCGGATCCGTTTGTAGAAGTTCCAACACCACGCTGCAGCTGTAAGCTTTCTACAGAAGAAGCAAAATCGGGCATGTTTACCCAAAAAGTTCCCTGGCTTTCTGCATCGTTATACGGAATTCCGTTTATGGTTACGTTTACTCTTGTAGCATCGCTTCCTCGAACTCTTATTCCGGTATAACCTATTCCGCCTCCCGCGTCAGAAGTTGTCACAACAGACGGCAGGTAATTCATCAAAACGGGAATGTCCTGACCAAGATTTCTAAATTTAATTTCTTTTTTATCCATATTACTAAACGTAACCGGAGTTTTTGTCGTAACACGTACTGCTGAAACCAACACATCATCAAGCTGATTCACTTTGGTAGAATCCTGCTCTTGTGCGAAAGAAAATAGAGTAAAGAAAATAGAGAATAGAGTAAAGAAAATAGAATTGGTTCTTCTCATTTTAGAAAACTTAGAACCTTTGCAACTTAGTACCTCAGCACCTTTAAAAAATGTTTTCATTCGTAAATGATTACGAATAAAAGGGGGAATTATTCTTTTGTTAAATTAATAAATGTGTTTCACGACAAGAAGATATAGCGTATACCTAACAATTGTCGTTTTTTCCCTTAGCAACATTACTCGCTCAGGTTCTTTGGGTATGATCTCAGCTCGTTATTTAGAGCACCCCTTTGAGACAGTGCAAATGTAAAGTTAAAAATTTCAAAAATCAAAAGACAATGACAAAAATCAAATTAAAAATTTAACCAATTATTCCGTTTTCAGTAACATCTTTGGTTTTTAGGTTTTTAATTTGAAAGTAAGTGCCAAAAATCAATCCAAACAATCCTCCTAAATATCCAAAATTATGAATTGAACCCACATTTATAAAATCCTGAATGTTAATAGTTCCAACTGGAATATGCCAACTTAGATTTTCTTGCCTCATAAACAAAGCTCCCCATATAAATCCAAAACAACCAAAAATACTGGTAATTACGATGTTTAAGAAAATAGATTGCATAGTAACCATTAATTTGTTTTTAGAATTGTAAAACAAGGAAACAGAAGCGTATACAATTCCAAGTATTAATCCAACCCACCATGTTGCTAAAAATCCTACAATCGCAACTTTTATTTTTTCATTTGAAATTGCGAAATCATTTATTCCGAATTGTTCAAATTTAAAACGGGTGTAATATTCCGGTGAAATTATAAATGTAATTTGATCATGAAAAATTCCATAAATTGATGCAATAAAAATTGATGTAAAAAGTATAATGAAGAAATTAAAAATTTTACGCATTTAATTTATTTTTATTAGAATTTAAATTAATCCAAATTAGGTTTTCTTCGAGATTGTTTTATCTCAGAAATATTCTTTTTGTCTTTAATTCTCTTTTTTATAACCGATTTTGGAATTTTAGTTGCCTTTCTAACTTTAGGGACGTGCAGTCCTTTTTTTATTAGCTCCAAAAATCTCTTCGTAACAATTTCTTTGTTTTTAAGCTGGCTTCTGTCTTCATCACAATTTAAAATCAGAATATCATCTGAAGTAAAACGTGTTGCGAGATTGGTTTTCAGAAGCACTTTTTCTTCTTCGGATAAAGATTGAGAAGTATTCAAATCAAAAGACAAAACTACCTTTGAGGATACTTTGTTTACATTTTGTCCGCCGGCACCACTACTGCGCACAGCTTTAAAATTTAATTCTGATATGATTTTTTCGACATCCATTATTATTGTGGCTGATGCGCCGGTTTTAATAAATCGTTAACCGTTTTTACGGGGTTAAATGTTATTAGCGGAACAGCAACAAAAATGGTTAACCAGTTTGCCATAGATCCGTTCCATAGACCCGGTAATTCGTAACTTCTGACTGTTTTTCCATCAACACTTTTCTCTACGATGAATCCGGCTTTTTGATCTACAAATTGCTGTAAATCAAATTTTTCATTTTTATAATTTTTTATACCGCAAACCAAATCAACAGGATTAAAATGAGTTGCCTCTGCTAAAATCTGCTGTTGCTTCTGATTGGACAAATCAACCTGAGATGTTTCTACTATCTGAAGTGAAACTTCCCCTTTATCATTCATTACCCAGAATGGTCCTCCGCCGGGTTCTCCTTCATTTTTCACCATTCCGCAAACGCGAATTGGTCTGTCTAATAATTCTTTAAGTTTAATTATTTTATTCTCTATCGTAAATTTATTAAAATCCTTTGTAACTTCTGTGTTTAAGTGTTCCTTTAAAAATAAAACGATTTCCGAAATTTCTTCAGATTGAATTTCTTCTTTTTCAATAGTGGTTAAATACCCAAAAACTTTTTGTTGTATTTTAATTAAAATTCCCGCCAGTGCTTTTTTGTACAGCGTAATCTGATCGATATGGTTTTGAATTACATTGTCAATATTTTTTATAAAAACTATATCAGCATCAAGCGCATTCAAATTTTCAATTAAAGCCCCGTGTCCTCCTGGTCTAAAAACTATTGTATTATTTTTACCCCGAACAATTTTATTTTTGACATCAACAGTTATAGAATCTGTTTTTTTGCTTTGATAGGAATAAGTGGTGTTAATCTGGGTTTTAGATGCATTTTCGATTTTCCATTTAAGTTCTTCAATAGATTCTTCAAACAAAACCTGATGAGCCTCTGAGACCGTAAAATGCAAGTTCGAAATTTGATTTGCAGTTGCATAATGCACACATTCATTTAAATGTTCTTCTATCGGATTAGCAATATGAGTCTTATATTCATGAAATGGCAAAACTGCTTTTGGTTTATTAGCAAAGTCAAAATATTCCTCAGATAACAACAGTTTTATAAAATAATAATTTTTGTAATCTCTGTCTAAAGATTCAAAATCGGGATAAATCTCTCTTAGTTTTTTATCTACTGCCTTAAAGAATGGAAATTTCTCCATTGCCACTATAAAAATAGGAAGTTCACTGTCTTTCTTTCTATTTCTGTAAGCATTTATTGTTTCTTTATTGATATTAAAATCCTTCAAAAAAGCAGTCAGGAACTTAAACATTCTGCTGGCTGCTCCAGAAGCTGGAACGAATTTTTTCAGTTTAAATTTTGATTTTTCCTGATCATAAAAAGCTGCTTTCTCCTTAAACTCAGATTCAGATAAGCTTAAAATTCCATTATTTATAGTAGCGGGGCTAACTAAATTACTTTTTGCTATTCCTTTTTTGAAAGCTTTTAATTGTCGCAAAACATTTTCAAAAGCTACTCCGTGTTTGTAGATTTCTACAAAATCAGCAGATGTAAAACCTTTATCTTTCGCAATTGTCAGATTATCTATAATAGATACAGCCTGTGCCAAACGGCTTTCTTTATTCCCCGAAAGGGTTATAAAAGGTTTGTTAGTATTTATTAAAGTTTGTTTAAAGGTAGAAAATACAGTTTCACGTCCGTCCGGAGTATCTCTAATATCATCTTTTTCCCAAGGTACATCAATATCAGTCAGAAAAACAAGGTCATATTCATGTTGTAATGCAGCTTCATCTAAAAGCGGATCACAAAACCCGTAATATATTTCAGAAAAAACTTTGGTAACCATTAAGTTAGTATCACAAAACAGATATTTTTTTGCCTTACTAAGTTTTTCGTTTTCAAGTGCGGTCTGGCCAAAAGCAATAGGCATCATGTCATCAGCTATACAAATATGCTGGTTTTCTTCCCATTTTTCCTGCAGATAATCGCGTGCAAACTCAGGAACCCATTCAGTTTCATAATAGTCTGCAAGCTGTTTTGCCAGAGTTGTTTTTCCTGTGCTTTCAGGTCCAAATAAGGCAATTTTTATTATTGATTTTTTTTGTTGTCTAAGATTTTTCTCCATTCTAAATAAGCTGAAATAGCCAAAATTGTAAAAATTAAATATTGAAGCGACAACATCCCTAAGCCGCGATAGGCATAAAGAGGCACAACAATAATATCACCAATAATCCAAAGTGTCCAGTTTTCTATTTTTTTTCTGGCCATGTACCACATTCCTGCAAAGAATATTCCCGACGAAATCATATCGACATAATTGTCGCCTTTTATTTCATATCCAAAATATTTATAAATCCCGAAAACTACAAAAATGGTCACAAAGAAAAGTAGAATTCCGATTATTTTTTCATTAAAATTCGTTCTTGTGATTGGCAGGTTGTCTTCAACTGTTCCTCCTTTTGCCCAAACATACCAACCATAAATACTCATAATAGAGAAATATCCATTAATAATCATATCTCCAATATAACCAGCAACATACAAAAGATAAACTGATATAACGGTTGCAATTAAACCAGTTGGGTACACCCAAATATTTTCTTTTTTTGCAAACCAGACACTCAAAATTCCGCATACAAATACTAAGAATTCCAAAGCAATGTGCCAAAGAGGGGCGTTTTTATAACTTTCCAGAAAAAAATCAATCATCGAACTGGCTTTAAAATTTAAGATTCAAAAAATTGGCTGTTATTTTCAAACGCTGTTCCTATCACAACAAGGTCAGCACCTGCCTTATA
>Ga0307410_10000078_pt1 | contig 33639 bp, 31 predicted proteins | sample 322Ometagenome_3_FD_203707 | JGI IMG/M metagenome (GOLD analysis project Ga0307410, IMG submission 203707) | Maize rhizosphere microbial communities from greenhouse at UC Davis, California, United States - 322HYB-O-3 | ecosystem: Host-associated > Plants > Roots > Rhizosphere > Soil | place... | reverse complement strand
AGCGGAGATGTTAAAAATACCCGAGATATTCAGGAAACAATTCGCTCAATAGAACAAATTGCGCCAAATCATATTATGATTATGCACGACAGAACCATCAAGAAAGAATTTCTGGACGGTCAGAACTTAATGATTATAAGTTTAGAAAGCTGGAAAAAACTAATAGAGTCGCAAAGTATATGGTTGAATAACACGCCTTCTGTTTTGATTATTAAATCGTAGATTTTAAAAATCACTTTAGAAGCTCAATTACAAATCCCAAGTTTCAATTCTGATTGAGATTTGGAATTCTTTTTGGAATATGATTGTGCCAACTTTGTCAAAGTTTCAAACTTTTGACAAAGTTTTCAGTTGAATTAAAAAAAGGATTTTTAAATTTTAAAGCCCCAGATCAAGTACATAAGAAATTTTAACAGCGATATTGTCATCAAATCGCGCTAACTGATTTGGGCCGTAGCGGTAAAACCCACCCAGACCAATACCTTTATAGATTTTATTCAACTCAATTCCTGATTCAAAAAAACCTTTGTCTAAAGTTTTATAAGCAGGTCCAACATGTTGTTCCGGTTTCTCCATATTTCCCCAAACCATTCGGGTTACTAATACCAATGATGGCCGAACTTTTCTAAAAAGGGTAATTCTGTCAAAACCATGTTTGATTTGAAAGAAGAGATACTGACTAGAGAAAAACTCATTAAAATACATGGTTTCAAATGCATTTCTTCCTGCAAAGGTTATACGCTGAACAACGGTTTCTTTCGTTAAATTATTTGGTGCCGTGTTGTATAAGTGCGTAATTGGAGCATCACCAAAAGCATACCCTCCCTGCAATAATAAACTTGTTTTCTGACCATTCAGATATTTTTTTTCATATTCGGTTTTGAAATCTATTTTTCCGAAATTAAAGTCGTTATCTAAAACGTCAGGCAGGGTTTGTGTATATTGAAAAGTAAATCTCGGAAATCTTTTATCAGATTCTGTTCTTCCTGTTGGCGTCTGCATAAAACCACTAAAAGGCGCCCAAACAACAGAAAGCATTGCGGTAGTCATAATGTAGCTTGAATACAATTTTCCGTTGAGGTTAAACAAATAATCAAATTTTGGTTCGATAAAGTTTCGTGATACCTCAAGAATGGCTTCTGTCTTTGGAATAATTTTAGTCTGAACATTTGCTTTCCAGCCTGAATATTCATAAAAAGTACTAATGTTGATCGGGCGCGGGTCATAAATTTTAAAAACGCGTTTGTCAACAGCAAAAACAGTACTCGCAATTTCTCTTACATCATCTGTATAATAGGCATTTATCCAGGTATTAGTGCTTTTGTCAAGCAAAACTCCTGCACCTGAGCTGTACTTAAAGGCTCCATCTTTAGTTCCGTATGCGGTATAAGCTTCAAGGCGGAAATTTCTAGAAAAACGATCATTGGTGATGCCGCCCAGTCCAAGTCTGAAACCTTCGTAATTATTGTAACTTATAATTTTTTTCAGATCCAGATCAACAGGTCCGATCGGGTAGAAGCCATTTATAATTTTACGGCCGATTCCTAATCGTTTTTCAACTCTTTTTTCAATAGAGAGGCTATCAAGCAGCAAATAAGTTCGTTGACTTTTTAAATCAAGATTTTCTTTTCGGTAAGCCTGCCAGAAACTTTCAGGTTTTTTGTTTGCATCTTCTTTAATTTCAATATAAAGCGACGGGTTTTTTATAACTGAACTGGTATTAAAGTGAACATCAAAACTATTGCTTTCGGAAATTAAATACGTAAAATCAGAGGCTACTTTTTTTCGCGGCTCAACATCCTCGTCAGAATCTGCATCAAACTGAATTGTCCCGCCAAGAATCTTGATATCTTCGTCGTTTTTTCCTTTTACAATTTTAAAAGTCGTATTGCTCTGAAACCATATTTTTTCGGCAGAGTCATATTCAAATTCATGAACCCCGCTGATATCCAAAACACCTTTTATACGCATAACGGCTTTTGCAATGGCGAAATTTTCCTTATCAATATATAAAACACCTTCTAATCCTGATTTTCTTTTTTGTTTGTATTTAAAGTAAACCATGTAAGTATCACGCCCTTTTATACTTACGGTATCCAATAATTTATAATTGTAATCTCCGGGAGCATTATTAGATATTGGACTTTCATATTTTGTTTCCAGCAATTCATATTTTGGGTCATAAATAGAAATTGATTGAAGATTGAAGGCGATAATTTCATAGACAGGTTGTTTAAAACCAGCCATTTTTGTCCCAAGAACAGTCTCCTTCAGTTTGTTGTTTCCAAACTGATACTGAGATATTTTTTCTGTCTGAAATAAGTGCTGTTTGCTGATTATTTCCTTAAACTTATAATCGGAAGAGTCAACATTGATAATTTTTTTGTCTAAATCTTTATAAGCAGCAGATGAATCAATGCGGCCATCAATCGAATCCGGATTTGCAGTAACGGTAAGTTTATTATAAGTTTTATATTCAAAACTACGCAGTTTTCTCTGCGGGTTGTTTTGGTTTTTGTTTGCAATTACTTTTTTTAATACAGCCAAAGCCGGGTTTTCATTAGAAATAATAACTTCTTTTAAGTCATCACTTTTCTGCATAAGAGAAACGGGATAGAATTTTTTGTTATCTGCTACCGCTATGGTTTTGGTTTGAAAACCTACATATGAAACAGTAAAAAAAGAGGTTTTTGCCGAAATGGTGAGAATAAATTTGCCATCAATATCCGTAATAGCATTATTGCTGTCCGAAGTTTTTATGGTAGCAAACGGAAGTGGTTTGTTGCTGGAGTCGTTTACAATTCCGTTGATTTGAAATTGCGCCTGGATGCTAAGCGTGAAAAACAAAAACAGGAAACAAAATAACTTCATACAGCGGGATATAGTTTCAAAAATGAAAACATTAAATTTTTTAGGTATGCAAAAATAAGAATAAAAAAAATCCGTCTAGTGCAATTTAACTAAACGGATTAATATTTTGTGACGATTGAGTTACACTTTCATGATTTCAGCTTCTTTTGCAGCCAATAATTCATCAATTTTTTTAATGTAAGCATTCGTTAAGTTTTGAACTTCTTCTTCTGCAGATTTACAAATATCTTCAGAAGTTCCTTCTTTTTCTAGTTTTTTAATATCGCTGTTAGCATCTTTACGTACATTACGTACACCAATTTTTGCGTCTTCAGCTTCAGCTTTTGCTTGTTTTGCAAGGTCGCGGCGGCGCTCTTCTGTTAAAGGCGGTACACTGATAATAATAACGTCTCCGTTATTCATTGGGTTAAAACCAATATTGGCGACCATAATTGCTTTTTCAATTACAGACAGCATGTTTTTTTCAAAAGGTTGTAATGTAATTGTTCTCGCATCAGGAACGCTGATTTTTGACACTTGAGAAAGAGGAGTTGCAGATCCGTAATAATCTACAAAAACGCTTCCTAACATTGCCGGAGAAGCTTTTCCTGCGCGAATATTTAGAAATTCTTTTTCAAGATGCGCAATAGAACCATTCATTGATTCCTCAGTACTTTCTAATATAAAATCTATTTCTTCACTCATTTTTTTTAGTTTTCAGTTTTATCTCAGTTTCAGTTCAGGTCGTTTTTGCGACTATAAACGGCTGATGACTATATATTTACTACAGTTCCTATATTTTCGCCTTCACAGATTTTTAATAAATTTCCAATTTTGTTCATATCAAAAACAACGATTGGCAATTTATTTTCCTGGCTTAATGTAAATGCTGTTGTGTCCATTACATTTAATCCCTTTTTCAGAACATCATCAAAAGAAATCATGTCAAATTTGACAGCCGAAGCATTTTTTTCAGGATCAGAATCGTAAACACCATCAACACGGGTTCCTTTTAAGATAACATCGGCATTGATTTCGATTCCTCTTAAAACAGCAGCAGTATCAGTAGTAAAATAAGGATTTCCTGTTCCTGCGCCAAAAATTACAATTCTTCCTTTTTCAAGGTGACGATCTGCTCTTCTTTTAATATATGGTTCTGCAATAGATTCCATTTTTAAAGCAGTCTGAAGACGGGTTTTCATTCCTTTATCTTCGAGAGCGCCTTGTAATGCCATTCCATTGATTACAGTAGCAAGCATTCCCATATAATCGCCTTGTACTCTATCCATACCGGCACTTGCACCCGCAACGCCCCTAAAAATATTTCCTCCTCCAATTACAATAGCAATTTCTACTCCTTTACTATGAATCTGCTTAATTTCTTCAGCATATTCGGCTAATCTTTTTGGGTCAATACCGTATTGTAAATCACCCATCAAGGCCTCGCCGCTAAGTTTTAGAAGAATTCTTTTATATTTCATTTGTGTGTTGCGTTAATTTGTGCAAATATAGACATATTCTGATTTTTAAAAATAATGTTTTGAAAAAATAATTTTGAAGCTTATTTCTCCTGAATATGACAAAAGTCATTCTCAGATCTTTCTAAAATGTGTATTTTTATTGTACCAAAAAAAACAAGAAAATATGAAAAGTATTGTAGCCAAAGCACTATTCAATAGTCACTCTTATTCTGAATACCGAAAATTAGTTACCGATTTATTGTCTGAGGGAAAATCAACCGGAGATCAGCAATCTGAAAGTTTGACACATTACACCAGTTTGAATGAAGCCAGAATGAATCGCCTCGAAAAAACTATTAAAATTTCTGATGAGACATTAGAAAAACTTCAAAACCTGAACAATCATTATATCTGGCTCGTTATTTCTGAGGGCTGGTGCGGTGATGCTGCTCAAATACTTCCGATTTTGAATAAAATGGCTGCAGGTTCCAATAAAAAGATCGATCTGCGAATTGTTTTAAGAGATGAAAATGATGATTTAATGAGCCAGTACCTGACAAATGGCGGCAGAGCAATTCCAAAAGTTATTGTGATTTGTAAAGAAGCCGGAATTGTGAGAGCTGACTGGGGACCAAGACCAAAAGGAGCAACAGAATTAATCGCCAATTATAAAAAGGAATTTGGTGTAATTGATGAAAAAATTAAAACCGATCTGCAGTTGTGGTATTTGGCAGACAAGGGAATTTCTGTTCAGCAGGAATTGCTTGAAATTATGGAGAAAATAAAATATAATCGATTATAATTCTTTGGGGTAAGTTTCTCAAAGCAGCGATGTTTCTTTTAATGCATTGAAAATAAACATAGTACATTATTAAAAATATTAAAAAAATATTTTTTTTATATAAAATTTTGTATCTTGCTGAAGATCCCACCTCTATTATTATTTTTTGATTTACTCTTTTTATTGGTGTTTATTTAATCTTTAACAATTAAAAAATGCACTATTATGAAAAAGTTATTCGAAAGGTTTTATGATTATTTTTCGGTATTTTTATTTGGAGGAAAAAACATTCCACACTATTAATCCAGAAGAATCACGCACTAGCGAAGTAAGGAGTTGGCACATTACAATTACCCCATTGTGTAATGTGCTTTTTATTTTCAATTCATAAATTACTTTAAAAACTAATCGCAGAAATACCAAAGCTTACCGCTCCGACACTATTATATTCCTTCAATGGGTAGCCAAAATCGGATACTTCAATAAATAATGATATATCATCTCCTGTCAGTCCAATACGCGCTTTTTTATAAGTACCACTCAAATTACCGCGACCTAAAGCAAAACTTTTTCCGTAACCAACTTCCATAGTAATTCTGGTACTCTCTGCAATTTTCGGTCTTAGTCCAAAATTAAGGTATACGGGAGCAGCAACCAATTTTTCATTCCATTTCCAGTCTAATCCACTGTGAATTCCAAATGTTAACCATTGTTTATAATGTACCCCATAACCTAGTTTTGAACCCAAACCATCAGGAAGAAGCCAGGACTGTTTGTCGCCATCATATTTTGGAGAATCTCCATAATCAGGATTTCCAGTTAACGAAAGAGCGACATCAAACTGAATGTAAGTGAATTTTCTTTCCTGAGCAGAAAGCGTCAGGTTAAAGAAAAAAAATGTAATAATCGTGAGTAAGGAATATTTCATAAAATTGATTTAGGCTTGTCTTTACTGTGAAAAGGTAAACTTTCAATAAGTTTAGAAGCAACAAAATGATTTTGTGAAAGATATTTAAAAAAAATCACGATAATTCGTACAGAGTGAAAAACATTTTAGAGGATAAACAAAGCGAGGAGACTTTGTTTTTATTGAAGACTTTCTTCAAACAAAGTGATGTCAATAGCATTTCTTACATCATAATCGCCGATTTTAGTTCGGCGTAAAGCCGTTAAATGCGAGCCTGAATTCATCGCTTTTCCAAAATCATATGCAAGAGAACGTATGTAAGTACCTTTAGAACATACTACTCTAAAATCTACTTCGGGTAATGCAACTCTTGTAATTTCGAATTCGTGAATTGTGGTTTTCCTACTTTCAATTTCAATGATTTCGCCTGCACGTGCATGTTCGTACAAGCGAACACCGTCTTTTTTAATAGCAGAAAATATTGGCGGTTTTTGGTCTATTTCGCCCAAAAATTGTTTGACAGTTTCATGAATTAAAGTTTCATCGATATGTTCAGTTGGATAACTCTGATCGATTTCTGTCTCTAAATCATAAGATGGAGTAGTGGCTCCGATATAAAAAGTCCCTGTATATTCTTTTGCCTGGCCTTGCAGTTCAGAAATTCTTTTGGTGAATTTTCCGGTACAGATTAACAATAAACCAGTCGCTAAGGGATCTAAAGTTCCTGCATGTCCAATTTTGAACTTTTTTGGAAGTCCGACTTTATTAATTAAAAGGTATTTTAATTTATTGACTGCTTGAAACGAACTCCATTTTAAAGGTTTGTCTATCAATAAAACCTGTCCGTTTAAATATTCTTCAGGAGTCATTATATAATGGTAAGCGGGTGAATGAAAAAGTGAATCAGTAACAAAATGATTCCGGCAATGATTCGGTAATAACCAAAAACTTTAAAACCGTTTTTAGTTAAAAATCCGATGAAAGTTTTAATGGCTAAAAGGGCTACAACAAAAGCAACCACATTTCCTATAATTAATAAAGTAGTCTGGTCCTGAGATAACTCAAATCCATCTTTATAATAATCGTAGCATTTTTTTACAGTCGCTCCAAGCATTGTTGGAACTGCTAAGAAAAATGAAAATTCTGCAGCTGTTGTTCTAGACAATTTCTGAGACATTCCGCCCACAATGCTCGCACCGCTTCTGGAAACCCCTGGAATCATGGCAATACACTGAAATAATCCAATTTTAAAAGCTTGCAGGTAAGTGATTTCCTGCGAAGTTTCGGCTGTATTAGGATTGTTAAACCATTCGTCAACTTTCAATAAAATAATTCCACCGATTAAAAGAGAAATAGCAACCGTAACGGGATTTTCTAACAATCCGTCGATAAAATCACTTAACAATAATCCTAGAACTACTGCAGGAATGAATGCAACCAAAAGTTTAAAGTAAAAATCAAGCGTCTGAAAAAAACGTTTAAAATATAATACTACAACAGAAAGTATAGCACCAAGCTGAATGACAATTGTAAAAAGTTTAGTAAAATCGTCGTGTGCAATTCCGAAAAAAGAAGAGGCAATAATCATATGCCCGGTTGAAGAAACAGGTAGAAATTCTGTAATTCCTTCAATAATGGCAAGAATAATAGCTTGTAATGTGTTCATGGAGAATTTTAGATTTTAGATTTTAGATTTCAGATTGTAACCCTGAGCGATTCCGAGGATTCGCGAGAAGGGCGCTCCAATTAGAAATCTAACAAATCTATTTATTTAGATTTTTTGAAAATGGAATAAATCGTGATTCCAAAACCAATAAGCACAGTCGTTGGCGCTAAACGGATACGTCTAAAACTAAAAACTTCTTCATTAAAAACATTTGGATTATCACTTCCTCCACCAGACATTAAAATAAATCCAAGAGCGATAACCCCAATTCCGATCAATAAGATTTTGTAATTAATCCCGTCAAAAAGGAATTCATGCTTTTGTTGTTGTTCTTCTTTATTATTGTTTTTCATTGTTATTTTTTTGTCAGCCTGAGCGAAGCCGAAGGCATTTTGTTTTTTAAAATCTAAAATCTAAAGTCAGCAAATCTAAAATTAATAGAGATCGTCTGTTCTTAAATTAAGAAAACGTTGTGTTGCAAAGTGTGTACTTACCCAGGTAATTAAAATCCCTAATCCGAAAACGGCCAGTAAAACCAATCCTATTAAAACCTTGTCTTCTAGAATTCCTAATCCCGGAAAATTAGTTTCAACATAAAACAGAACTCCTATCAGGGCAATAATCGCCAAACCAGAACCCAGCATACCTAATTTTACACTACGCATAACAAATGGCTTACGAATAAATGATTTTGTCGCACCAACCATTTGCATGGTTTTAATGATGAATCGGTTAGAGTGTATGGATAATCGCAATGAACTATTGATTAATAATACCGCAATTACAGTCAGAAATCCGCTGATAATCAAAATCCACATACTTACTTTTCGGATGTTATCATTTACCAGATTTACTAATTGTTTGTCGTAAACAATATCAGAAATCATAATGTTTTGACGTAAACGGCTCTCAATTTTAGCGATGCTGTCTCTCTCAACATAATCAGCTTTTAAATGAATATCATAAGAATTCAATAAAGGGTTTTCTCCTAAAAAAGTTAAAAAATCCTCGCCGATAATGTCAGTGTGCTCCTTTGCAGCTCTTTCTTTAGTTACATAAACATAAGATCTTGCAAAAGGCGCTCTCTTCAATTCGGTATTAAATGCTTTTATAACACTATCATTGGCTTCATTTTTAAAGAAAACCGTCATTGCGATTTTTTCTTTAAAGTCATCTGCCAATTTTTTAGAATTTATAATAAATAAGCCCAGCACTCCCAAAAGGAATAATACCAGAAATACACTTAATACAACCGAAAAATAAGAGGAAATTAACCTGCGTTTTTGAAATTTATCAAAGTTAGAACTCATAGTCTGCTTAAATTATGTGGTAAAAATAATAAAGAATTTCTTTATTTAAAGTTAATAACGAACTTTTATACTATAAATGTACAATTCTGCTTGCAATAAAAAGTAGGTTTAACCGCAAAGTGTGCAAGTTTTTTTAATTCGTTAGTTTTATAAAGATACTATTAGAAAAAATCTTAGCACCTTAGAATCTTAGTATCTCAAAACTTTATTTTACTGAATTAAAATTTCAGGTTCTGAGTTTCTTTCTCAGCAAATTCTTTAATACGTTTTTCAATTTCATAAAAAACAGTAATTGCTTTTTCGCCGGCGTCAGTCAGTCTTGCTCCGCCGCCGCCTTTTCCGCCAAGAAGTTTTTCTACCAACGGACTTTCGGCACGCTGATTCATTTCCTCAACCAGTTGCCAGGCCTGGCGATAAGACATTTTCATTTCTTTTGCTGCATTGGTAATTGAGCCCGTTTTCCTGATATTTTCAAGAAGCCAGATTTTTCCAATTCCAAGAAACGCACCTTCGGCTTCCTCAATCCAGACGCGAACTTCAATATTGTATTTCTTGTTTTCTGCCATTTATTTTGAGGATAAATAAGTATAATGTTGTACAATAATACGTGTTTTTACTTAATCTAAAATACGTAATTTATTATTTTGTTTGTTTGTCAATGAAATAGCTTTGGTACAATGCGCAATAAATGTAAATTTGCGATCTTAAAACTTAGAACCTTAGTTACTCAGTAATTTAGAACCTTAAGAAAAAATGACTTGAGTAAGCGAAAGCATGACTCCATTAAAATAAAAATATAAAACAAGGAATGAAATACAATCCAAACGAAATAGACGCCAAATGGCAGAAGTATTGGGCAGAAAATCAAACTTTTGCTGCCGAAAACAATTCGGAAAAGCCTAAGCATTATGTATTAGATATGTTTCCTTACCCATCTGGGGCAGGATTACACGTAGGGCATCCGCTGGGGTATATTGCTTCAGATGTATATTCTCGTTTCAAAAGACATCAGGGATTTAATGTTTTGCATCCAATGGGTTATGATAGTTTCGGATTGCCGGCAGAACAATATGCGATTCAGACTGGGCAGCGTCCGGAAGATACAACACGTGTAAATATTGATGGAGGAGTAGATAAAGAAGGAAAACAAATTGCCGGGTACAGAAAACAATTAGATAAAATAGGGTTTTCTTTTGACTGGAGCCGTGAGGTACGTACGTCAAATCCTGATTATTACAAACATACGCAATGGATTTTTATTCAGTTATTTAATTCATGGTATTGCAGAAAAGAAGGAAAAGCATTTGATATTGCTACTTTAACTGAAGTTTTTGCCGAAGAAGGAAACGCTTTGGTAGAAGCCGTTTGTGACGATAATGTTGAAATCTTCACAAAACAAGATTGGAACTCATACTCTGAGGATCAAAAAGAAAAAATCCTTTTACAATATAGATTGACTTATTTGGCAGAGACAGAAGTAAACTGGTGTCCTGGTTTAGGAACTGTTTTGGCCAACGACGAAATCGTAAACGGAGTTTCTGAGCGCGGAGGATTTCCTGTAATTCGTAAAAAAATGACACAATGGAGCATGCGAATTTCTGCTTATGCAGAGCGTTTGCTTCAAGGTTTAAATGATATTGACTGGAGTGAAAGTATTAAAGAATCACAAAGAAACTGGATCGGAAAGTCTGTTGGTGCAATGGTTAAGTTCAAAGTAAACTCACAACTCATAACTCCTAACTCAGAACTTTTTATTGAAGTTTTTACAACAAGACCAGATACAATCTTCGGAGTAACTTTTATGACTTTGGCACCAGAACATGATTTGGTAGCAAAAATTGTAACTGCTGATCAAAAAAATGTTGTTGAAGCGTATATCGAAAAAACAGCAAAACGTTCTGAACGTGAGCGTATGGCCGATGTAAAAACAATTTCGGGCGTATTTACAGGAGCTTATGCAGAACATCCTTTTACAAAAGAACCAATTCCGGTTTGGGTAGGCGATTATGTTTTGGCAGGTTACGGAACTGGCGCTGTAATGGCGGTTCCTTGCGGAGACGAGAGAGATTATGCTTTTGCTAATTTCTTTAAAGGTCAAAGCGGAATGCCGGAAATCAAAAATATTTTTGATAAAGATATTTCTGAAGCTGCTTTTGGAGCCAAAGAAGGTTTTCAATTAGTAGATTCTGATTTCTTAAACGGATTAAATTATAAAACAGGAACTCAAAAAGTAATTGCTGAGTTAGAAAAAATTGGACAAGGAAAAGGAAAAACAAATTACCGTTTGCGTGATGCTGTTTTCTCCCGTCAGCGTTATTGGGGAGAACCGTTTCCGGTTTATTATGTAAACGGATTGCCAAAAATGATTGCTGCTGAACATTTGCCAATTATTTTGCCTGAAGTAGAAAAATATCTGCCAACCGAAGATGGTTTGCCTCCGTTAGGAAATGCAACAATCTGGGCTTGGGACACCAAAAACAATGAAGTAGTCAATACTGATTTGGTTGATAATAATGAAATTTTCCCTCTGGAATTGAACACTATGCCAGGTTGGGCGGGAAGTTCCTGGTATTGGATGCGTTATATGGATGCGCACAACGAAGAGAGATTTGCCAGTAAAGAAGCTTTGGCATATTGGGAAAGTGTAGATTTATATATCGGTGGAAGCGAACACGCAACCGGACACTTATTGTATTCTCGTTTTTGGAATAAATTCTTAAAAGACAAAGGTTTTGCTCCAACCGAAGAACCATTCAAAAAACTGATTAATCAGGGAATGATTTTGGGAACTAGTGCTTTTGTTTATACAATTCCAAAATTCCATTTTTATATTTCAGAATGGTATGCGAATGATTTATTTGAAAGAAAAGTTAAGTTTAATAATATTGATGCTTTTATTGCAGAGGTTAATTTAAGAAGTGATATTGATGAATATAAGAGGAATTTATATTCGTATATGTTAGGATATTTAAAAGCTCATTTATTTCCAAATCATGAATTAGTTTTTGATAATCTTCTGAAAACCCATGTAGATGTTTCTATTGTTAACAGTAGTAATGAATTAGATTTGGAAAAATTCAAAAAATGGAGATATGAAGCAGGAACTATTTATGAATTTATGGATGAAGGTAATGCTGTTTTCAAAGTTGCACGCGAAGTCGAAAAAATGTCGAAATCAAAATACAATGTAGTAACTCCGGATGATATTTGTGCTGAATATGGAGCTGACACATTACGCTTGTACGAAATGTTTTTAGGTCCGTTAGAGCAGGCAAAACCTTGGAATACTGCTGGGATTTCGGGCGTTTTTGGTTTCCTTAAAAAATTATGGAGATTGTATTTTGATGAGAATAATGGCTTAATCGTAAACAACGACGAACCAACAAAAGACAACTTAAAATCATTGCATAAAACAATCAAAAAAGTGGCAGAAGATATTGAGAGTTTCTCTTTTAATACTTCTGTTTCTCAGTTTATGATTTGTGTGAATGAATTGTCAACTCAAAATTGTCATTCAAGAGCAATTCTTGAACCATTAGCAATTTTGGTTTCGCCTTACGCACCGCATATTGCAGAAGAATTATGGTCACAATTGGGACACAAAGAATCAATTTCAAAAGTTGCTTTTCCTGTTTTTGATGCAAAACATTTAGTTGAAACCAATAAGGAATATCCGGTTTCTTTTAACGGTAAAATGCGTTTCACAATCGAGTTGCCTTTGGATTTAACTGCAGCGCAAATTGAAGAAATCATCATGAAAGACGAGAGAACCCAAAAACAATTAGACGGACGAACTCCTAATAAAGTAATTATTGTTCCGGGTAAGATTATTAATTTGGTAGGTTAACCAAAATTTTAAACTTAATATATAAATTCCAAATTTCAACTTTTGTTGAGATTTGGAATTTTTTTTGCACCTGATTTGTCATCCTTTCCTCCGTCAGATTGAGAAGACCGTGTTTTCTTGCTTTGAATTGATAAATTAGTTTCGGGCTAATTCCGTTAATTGAAAGCCAATTTTCTCTCCGTCAGAATTATTTTTCGTTTAATTTGTAACATTTTGATTCTTCCTGTATCCAAAAGGCGAATTAACAATTTAAAGCTATTAAAAATGAAAAAACATTTCATCTTAGTTATCGCGTTATTATTTTCGGCAGCATATCTAAATGTTTTTGCTCAGACAAAATCATATCCTTTTGAAGTTATAAAATCAGGAAAAGGGAAACAATCTATAGTATTTATTCCGGGTTTTGCTTCTTCCGGAGAAGTCTGGAATGAGACAAAAGCCAATTTCGAAAAGAATTTTACTTGTTATACCCTTACAATGGCAGGTTTTGCAGGAGTAAAACCGCAACCCAATGCTTCTTTTAAAAATTGGGAAGATGCAATTGCTGCTTATTTAAAAGAAAATAAAATCGAGAAATCAATTATAATAGGTCATAGCATGGGTGGCGCACTTGCCTTGGCAATTGCAGCAGATTATCCTGATTTGGCTGACCGAATTGTCGTTGTAGATGCAGTACCTTGTCTTGCGGCGTTGATGGATGCTTCTTTTAAATCAAAAGAAAATAATGATTGCAGCCCGATAGTGAATCAAATGAGCGCTTTGACTGATGAGCAGTTTGCCGAAAATCAGAAAAAATACGTAGACAAACTAACAACTGATGCCTCAAAATATGACTTATTGTTGAGTTGGAGTGCCAAATCAGACCGAAAAACTTTTGCAGAAGTATATTGTGATTTTGCAAATACAGATTTAAGAGAAAAAATTGCCGCTATAAAATGTCCATCTCTGATTTTATTAGAGTCTTATTTTTCGAATATAAAGCCAGCCATAGAAGAACAATACAAAAATTTGAAAACAGCCAATCTTCAATACGCTGCAAAAGGCCTGCATTTTATAATGTATGATGACAAGGAATTTTATTTCAAACATTTAAATAACTTTATAAAAGTTAAATAATGGAGTTTGAAAATATCTACAAAACATATTGGGACAGGATATTTCGACTTTGTATGGGTTTTGTAAATGATTATGATGCTGCGCAGGACCTGGCGCAGGAAACCTTCATTATTGTCTGGCAAAAACTGGACACATTCAGAAACGAGTCCAGTATCGGAACCTGGATCTTTAGGATTGCATCAAATAATTGCCTGAGGCAGATTGAGAAAAACAAACGTTTTCCTAAATCAGAACTTCCGGTACATATTATCGAAGAGAAACAAACCTCATTAGAACCACAGATACAATTTTTATATAAATGTATTGCCGAATTGCCTGAAACAGAACGTATTATTATTTCGTTGGAGCTGGAAGATGTCAGACAAACAGAAATTGCAAAAATCGTTGGTCTTTCTGAAACAAATACAAGAGTAAAAATCCACAGGATCAAAGAAAAACTGACTCAAAAATTTAAAGAAAATGGACAATAATATAGATTTTAAGGATTTATGGAAAAAACAATCTGTAAGTCAGCCCAATTTTGAAGATTTGCTGACCAGATTAAAACAATTTAAAAAATCTGCTCTGCGCAGTTTATGGATTACCAATGTTTTGCTTATCGCAACAAGTATTTTTGTAGCTGTTATCTGGTATTATTACCAGCCGCAATTTGTTTCGACAAAAATCGGAATAATCATTACAATTTTGACAATGATGATGTATTTGGTAATTTATAACAGATTGTTGAATGCTTATAATAATATTGATTCCACACAAACCAATCAGGAGTATGTACAAAACCTCATTTCAATCAAAAAGAAGCAACACTACTTACAATCAACAATATTGAGTTTGTACTTTGTTTTGCTTACAATCGGACTTTGTCTTTATATGTATGAATATGCAAGCAGAATGACTGTTTTCTGGGCGATTTTTACTTATGCAATGACTTTGTTCTGGATGGGAATTAATTGGTTTTTTATTCGTCCAAAACAAATTAAAAAACAACAGGCAAAAATAAATAACCTTATAGAAAAATTTGAAGACGTAAGCAATCAGCTGCACTAATGAAAGAGCTTTGTAAATTTTACAAAGCTCTTTGTAATTAAACTATAAAACCAAAAATATAGCAGAACTAATCTCTTTTCTTTTGGAAAACAATTTTTAAATTAAGACAAATCAGGTAACAAAATGTCAAAATGTCATTTTGTTAAAATGGTTCGCATTTTGATGTTTGTTTTGTAACTTTAAAATTCAAAAACTAAAATCTAAAAAAATGGGATACGGATATATAATAATTGCCGGAGCAATTATGCTTTTTAGTTGGATGGTAAGCTCTAAGCTGAAAAGTAAATTTGAGCTTTATTCGAAACTTCAGTTAAGAAACGGAATGAGTGGTGCTGAAATTGCAGAAAAAATGCTGGCTGATAACGGAATTAGAGACGTTCGTGTAATCTCTACTCCGGGACAGTTAACGGATCACTATAATCCGTCAGATAAAACAGTTAATTTAAGTGAGGCCGTTTACAATCACCGTAATGCAGCTGCTGCAGCGGTTGCAGCACACGAATGTGGTCACGCTGTACAGCATTCTATTGGTTATGAATGGCTGACATTGCGTTCTAAGTTAGTGCCGATTGTTAGTGTAGCTTCAAATTATGTACAATGGATTTTGTTAGCGGGAATCCTGATGATCAGAACTTTTCCGCAGCTGCTATTGATCGGAATAATAATTTTTGCAGCAACAACATTATTTACAATTATTACTTTGCCTGTAGAATACGATGCGAGTAACAGAGCACTAGCCTGGCTGGAAAATAAACACATGCTGACACAAGAAGAACAAGCCGGAGCAAAAGACGCCTTAAAATGGGCTGCCAGAACGTATGTCGTTGCAGCGATTGGTTCTATTGCAACGTTACTATATTATATTTCGATTTATTCTGGAAATAGGAGAAATTAATGTGACAATTAGATAATTTATAGCAAAACCCGACAGATTTTAAATCTGTCGGGTTTTTCGTTTTCATAAGTATTTTTTGAATTACCTAATTATCAAATTGACGGATTATCTAATTAATTAGAGCTGAATCTGCCTGTCAATCTGCTGATCCAGAGAAATGAAGGTTTCTGTTCTGGAAACACCTTCAATCGCTTGGATTTTGGTATTTAAAAGCTGCATTAAATGTTCGTTGTCACGACAAATAATTTTTATTAAGACAGACCAGTTTCCTGTAGTATAATGACATTCTAAAACTTCAGGGATTTTTTTTAAATCTTTTACAGCTTCAGAGTTTCTGGAAGCTTTGTCCAGATAAACCCCGACAAAAGCCATAGTATTATATCCTAAAACTTTTGGATTAACTGTGAATTTTGACCCTGATATCACTCCCGATTGTTCCAGTTTTTTCAATCGCTGATGGATGGCAGCTCCGGAAATTCCAATTTTGTTAGCAATTTGTAAAATAGGTTTTCGGGCATCATCCATAAGATAGCGAAGTATTTCCTTATCGATACCGTCAATTTCAATTAAAAGGGAGTTGATTTTCATAACTTGATATTTGAAACTAATTCTTGTGGTTTGGTTAAGAATAGAAATCAAATGTAGTCAAAATGCTGTAAAAAAGAAAATTCCAATATTTGAAATTCCAAATGAGATTTTTTTTTAAAAATATTGTAATGATTTTGTAGCCCGTGGTTTCAACCACGGAAAACTGTAAAAAAAAGATTCCAATTTTGAATTCTAAATTCCCAATGAGAAAAAAGATTCAACCACGGGAAACAAATACAGTTAAAAGAAAAATTCCAAATCCCAACAGGAAAGTTGGAATTTGGAATTTTAAAATTTGTATGTTAAAAAGAAATTATTTTCCTTTATTAGCTTCTGCAATGTATTTTTCCAGTGCCATTGTCATAGAAGGAGTTTCAGGAGTTGGAGCAAGAATATCAATTCTTAATCCGTGATCCAAAGCTTCTTTTTGAGTTGTGCTTCCAAAAACAGCAATTCTTGTATCATTTTGTTTGAAGTCCGGGAAGTTTTTAAATAAAGATTTAATTCCTGTTGGACTAAAAAATGCCAAAACATCATAATAAACATCTGCAAGATCTGATAAATCACTCATTACAGTTCTGTAAAAAATGGCTTGTGCCCAGTCTACTTTTAAGTTGTTTAAAGTAACAGGTGCATCTGCATTTAATTGATCAGAAGCCGGAAGCAGGAATTTTTCGTCTTTGTATTTTTTGATTAATGGAGATAAATCTGCAAAATCTTTAGCGCCAACATAAATTTTGCGTTTTCGGTACACTACATATTTCTGTAAGTAAAACGCAACGGCTTCAGATTGACAAAAATATTTCAGTCCTTCAGGTACTTTATAGCGCATTTCGTCCGCTACTCTGAAAAAATGATCTACTGCATTTCTGCTGGTCAAAATAATCGCAGTGTAATGATTAAGGTCGATTTTTTGTAATCGAATCTCTTTTGCGCTAACCCCCTCCACATGAATAAATGGTCTGAAATCAATTTTTATTTTGTGTTTTTGTTGGAGCTCAAAGTAAGGAGAATTTTCCACTTTAGGTTCAGGCTGTGACACCAAAATTGTTTTCACTTTCATATTATAAAACTTTTACTAAGCCACCTCTTTTGTAATCCAATAATACATGAAATAATAAGGGGCTATTTCAAGAGCGCAAAGATATAAAATAAAATAAAATAACTTGCTGAATATTATATTTTGATGTGTTTTAATCGAAATAAAGTATGAGAATAGACTTATACATAGTGAAACCCCGATGATTGTTAGCGGTACGCTTTTTGGAATATTGTCATAATAGAACAAAATAGCATTAAACGGAAGAATTAATACACCAATATATGTCCTGTATGTAGCTTTTTGAAGGTTAAGAGTGTCTATGAAATCTTCAATATTGAATGAAGTTGCAACGATTTTTTCGATTAAATATTTTGCTAAAATAAAATAAAGTAAAAATGTTGCAATCTGAACAAATAAAACCCAGTCTGTTTTTGAGGCATATCCAAAAATATGCATAGTAAGCAGAATGAAAAATGAAAAAGAGATAATCTGGACAAAAAACAATCCCACAATAAAACTGCCTTTAAGATTGCTTGTATCGCGATAAATTTTAGCATATTTATCTGAGAAGATAAGTTTACTGAATTCGCTGAATCTTGTCTCGTAAGCAGATTTAGTAATAGCAACAAGAGCAAAGGCTAACACAAATAAAAGTGTTGCCCAATCTTTGTTTTCCAGAATCCGGGGATGAAGTTGTTCAATCATAGCGTTACAAAATTAGTAATTTTTTGTGTCAATACTTTTATTATAGATTTATTATGAGTCAAATGCCATAAAAAGTTTATTTTTGCGATGAAATTACCCAGAAAAATGAATGATAGTATTGTCATAATTCCAACTTATAACGAAATTGAGAACATAGAAAGTATAGTCAGAGCTGTTCTTTCTCAACATAAACCTTTTCATCTTTTAATCATTGATGATAATTCACCAGATTTTACTGCAAATAAGGTGATTGCATTACAGGAAGAATTTCCGGGAAGATTGTTTTTAGAAAAAAGAGCCAAAAAATCCGGTTTGGGAACAGCATATGTTCATGGTTTTAAATGGGCTTTGGAACGTCAGTATGATTTCATTTTTGAAATGGATGCTGATTTTTCACATAATCCTAATGATTTGGAGAAATTGTATGATGCCTGTCATTTTGGAGGAGCAGATTTAGCCATTGGTTCACGTTATGTTACCGGTGTAAATGTTGTAAACTGGCCTTTGAGCCGTGTTTTAATGTCTTATTTTGCTTCTGTTTACGTGAAATTTATTACCGGAATGAAAATTCATGATGCAACGGCAGGTTTTGTTTGTTATAAAAGAGAAGTTCTGGAAAAGATAAATCTTAATAAGATTAAATTTGTAGGATATGCTTTTCAGATCGAAATGAAATATAGAACGTATTGCAGTAAATTTGAAATTACTGAAGTGCCAATTATTTTTACAGATCGTACAAAAGGAGTTTCGAAAATGAGTAACGCCATTATAAAAGAAGCAATTCTTGGTGTGATTTCACTTCGATTAAAAAAATTATTCAATACATTATAAAGCCACGGTGATGAATAGGATATTAATAAAGAATGCTAAAATTGTAAACGAAGGATCAATTTTTGAAGGAGATGTATTGATAGAAAATGACTTAATTGTCGAAATTTCAGATAGCATAAGCCTGAAAACATCCGATTGTATAGTTATTGATGCCGAAGGAAATTATTTAATGCCCGGTGCAATTGATGATCAGGTACATTTCAGAGAGCCCGGTTTAACACATAAAGGAGACATTGAATCAGAATCCCGCGCAGCGGTTGCCGGCGGAATTACTTCTTTTATTGAACAGCCAAATACGGTTCCTAATGCCGTGACTCAGGAAATACTGGAAGATAAATATCAGATTGCAGCCCAAAAATCATTTGCGAATTACTCGTTTATGATGGGAGCAACCAATGATAACCTGGAAGAGGTTTTAAAAACAAATCCTAAAAACGTTGCCGGAATCAAAATTTTCCTGGGTTCTTCTACAGGAAATATGCTGGTGGATAATGAAGCAACTTTAGAAAAAATATTTTCAAGTACACCAATGTTAATTGCTGTGCATTGTGAAGATGAAACTACCATTAAAAATAATCTCGCTGCTTTTAAAGAGCAATACGGAGATGATGTTCCGGTAACGGCACACCATTTGATCAGAAGTGCAGAAGCGTGTTATATCTCATCATCAAAAGCAGTTGCTTTAGCAAAGAAAACAGGTGCACGTTTGCATATTTTTCACCTTTCGACTGCAAAAGAAATGGAATTGTTTACGAACAAAATTCCATTAGAAGACAAAAAAATTACTGCTGAGGTTTGTGTTCATCATCTATGGTTTACCGATGAAGATTATAAAACGAAAGGCAATTTTATAAAATGGAATCCTGCTGTAAAGACCGCTGCCGACAGAAAAGCACTTTGGGAAGCTTTGAATGATGGCCGTATTGATGTAATTGCAACAGATCACGCTCCTCATACAAAAGAAGAGAAAAAGCAATCTTATCTTAATGCACCTTCGGGAGGGCCATTGGTTCAGCATGCTGTAGTAGCAATGTTTGAGGCGCATCATCAGGGCAAAATTTCTATTGAAAAGATAGTAGAAAAAATGTGCCATAATCCTGCTAAACTTTTCAAAATTGAAAAAAGAGGTTTTATAAGAGAAGGTTATTTTGCTGATTTGGTGATCGTAAATCCGAGTTTGCCGTGGAGTGTAAATACAGATAACATTTTATCAAAATGTGGCTGGTCTCCTTTTGAGGGTTATGCTTTCAGATCCAGAATAACCCACACTTTTGTAAATGGCGAACTTGTTTACAATAACTTCAAAGTAAAAGATATCCGTAAAGGAAAAAGATTATTGTTTGACAGATAATAAAAGATAAATGAAGAATTTTGTATTGATAGTATTGGTTTTGCTTCTTTCTGTAAGTTGTAAAAAAGAGTTGGTAAAAGAGCCAAAGCGACTTATTGAGAAAGAAAAAATGATTGATATTATGTATGATTTATCTATTCTTGAAGCAATAAAGTATCAAAATCCGTTGTCAGTAGATTCGATAGATACCAATCAGAAGAAATTTGTTTTGCAAAAGTATAAAGTTGACAGTCTTCAGTTTGCACAAAGTAATATTTACTACGCTGCAGATTATGATACGTATAAGGATATGTTTGATGAAATTGCCAGAAGATTAGAAAGAAATCAAAAAGAGGCAGATTCATTAGTCAAAATTGATGAAAAGAAAGCGGCAAAAGCAAATAAAAAAAATAAAGTTTCGCAACCTGCTCCAAAAGCTGACGGTACTATAGTTCCGCCTGTTAAAAAAGCGAATGTTGATTCGATAAGAAAAACAATACAGGCAAGAAAGAGAATGCAAATGCAAAAATAGATTTTATAGTTTTGCTGCATCATTTATATATTGATGTACATCCTGAAAAACCGTTCCAAGAGCGGTTTTTATTTTTTCATTAGAATACAAACTTTTAGAATAAGATGCTTTTGCAGTAGCTTTGGTAATACTTCTTTTTTTGAAAAATAAAGTTGATAGTATGCTGTCTGCTATCCATGCAAAATTTACTAAAAAAGGTTTAGCATGAATAAAAGGCCTTTTTACTTTTAACACATACGCTATCGTATTAAAAATATCGCGGAAAACTACATTTTCTGCAATTAAAGTAAAACGCTCGTTTTTAATATCGCTTTTCATTAATTCAAATGTAATTCTCACAACATCATTTACGGTTATAAATCCGGTAGACCCCAAAGTATAAAAAGAAAGTCCGTTGGCCACTCTTACATAAAACTCTGCACTTCCCTGTTCACAGCTTTTGGTTTTCGGAATCGGACCTAAAATCACTCCCGGATTTACAATTATAACATCCAAACCTTCCTGGAGCCCTCTCCAGACTTCCATCTCTGCGCCATATTTTGATATTGCATAATCGCTATGCGGTTTCTCCGGATTCCATTCTGTTTCTTCGGTGATGATTGTTTCATGTGCAGCCAAATCTCCTAAAGCAGCAATCGAACTTACAAAACAAAATTTCTTTATTCCTTTTGCAATAGAGAAATTAACCATATTAGCCGTTCCTTCTATATTGGTTTTTCTCAGTAAATCTTCGTCTTTTGGGTCGAGAGAAATAAACGCGGCGCAATGGTAGACGTATTCTATGTTTGTAAAAGCAATTTCTAGAGAAGGAACGTCAAGAATATCAGCTTCCTGCCATTCTATTTTTTCAAATAAATCAGCTTTTTGGTATAATTCAAAAAAAGATTTTGTCTTTTGAATATTGTTTTGATTTCGGTAAATAGCCCGGACATTCTCTCCATTTTCAAGTAAATGAAGCAATAAATGTGCGCCAACCAGACCTGTTCCTCCTGTAACTAATACCATTTTGTAAAGATAACTTTTTGCTTTAAAGGTGCAAAGTTACAAAGACTCAAAGTTGAAGGTTTTTGATTTTGTGTTTAAATCGATAATGAAATTGCTTTTAGACATTGATATTGCTATTGCTTTTTGATTTTGATATTGACATTGATTACATTTGCACCAAATTATTTTAAAAATGAAGAATCTAGTTGAAGAATTAAAGTGGCGCGGGTTATATCACGACAGTATGCCTGGAACGGAAGAACAATTACTGAAAGAAGTTACAACAGCGTATATTGGTTTTGATCCAACTGCAGATTCACTTCATATCGGAAGTATGGTTCAGATTATTTTGCTTGTTCATCTAAAGAATTTCGGTCATCAGCCTATTGCTTTGGTTGGAGGTGCAACCGGAATGATTGGTGATCCATCTGGTAAATCAGACGAAAGAAATTTATTAAACGAGGAAACACTAGCTAAAAACGTAGCCGGAATTAAAAGTGTTTTATCTCGTTTTCTGGATTTTAATTCTTCTGATAAAAATGCTCCGGTTATGGTGAATAACTACGATTGGATGAAGGAGTTTTCGTTTATTGATTTTGCACGTGAAGTTGGAAAACGTATCACTGTAAATTATATGATGGCGAAAGATTCTGTTAAGAAAAGACTTAGCGGAGAAGGTGAAGGAATGTCTTTCACAGAATTTACATACCAATTAATTCAGGGATACGATTTTTATCATTTATATAAAAACAACAACTGCCTTTTGCAAATGGGAGGTTCTGACCAGTGGGGTAATATTACCACAGGTACAGAATTGGTACGCAGAATGGGAGGAGAAAGTGCGAAAGCTTTTGCTTTGACAACACCTTTGATTACAAAAGCAGACGGATCTAAATTCGGAAAATCTGAAGGAGGAAATGTTTGGCTTGACGCTGATAAAACTTCAGTTTATAAATTTTACCAATTTTGGGTAAATGCAACTGATGTGGATGCAGAAAAATATATCAAAATTTTTACATTCTTAGACAAAGCTACAATTGAAGCTTTAATAGAAGAGCATAAAGCAGCACCACATTTAAGAGCTTTACAGAAAAAACTGGCTGAAGAAATCACGATTTTTGTTCACAGCAAAGAGGAATTGGAAAAAGCAATTCAGGCATCAAATATTTTGTTTGGAAATTCTACGGCAGAAGATTTAAAACAATTAGATGAAGCTACTTTTCTGGAAGTTTTTGACGGAGTTCCGCAAGCTGAGATTGCAAAAGCAGATCTTGAAAATGGTTTGGATATCGTTGCAGTTTTAAACGAAAAAACAGGATTCTTTAAATCCAATGGAGAAGCAAGACGTGCTTTAACAGCAAATTCAATTTCGGTAAACAGAGAAAAAATCAAAGAAGATTTTGTTTTAACAGCAAACGATCTAATAAACAATCAGTTTGTGTTATTGCAAAGCGGTAAGAAAAATTATTTTGTGATTAGAGTGGTTTAACTTATAAAACCATCAAATTACAACCACGAATATCAGAATTATCAAAACGTCCCAATACCTCAAAAGAGTTGTTGGGATTTTTTTTGCCCAAATCCTGCGTGGCGATAAAAGAGCACGAATTGATATTAGCCAGATCAATAACATTGATACCGCCGGTTTTTCCATCCTTCACGTAAGTGAGTGCATCTTCAGGATCACGAATTAAAATATTCATCCAGCCTGGGCATTCAAAAATACCTTCGCCTAAAGAATAAGCTTGTCCTAAAAGTTCTGTCATGCCGTATTCAGAATGTATGGCATTCACGCCAAAACCTTTGCAAAGTTGCTCGTGCAATTCTTCCCGAATCATTTCTTTGCGCTTCCCTTTCATTCCTCCGGTTTCCATAATGATGGTATTCTGAAGTTGAAACTGGTGTTTTTCGATTAAATCTAATAACGCATAAGTAACGCCAATCAGAATTGTATTTTGTCCGGATTTATCCAATTCAATTAATTTTTGGGTAAGTTCTCCGTGGTTGTGTAAATAAAACCCACTTTCAGGCTGATTGGATTGTTTTATCAGATCATCGACCATATAAATTAATGAAGACCCGTCGCGTTCAAGATAAGACGGTAAAAGGGCTAAAACCACATAATCTTCGATATTGCCATAAAATTCAGAAAATCCTTTTCGGTAACTTTCTTCATAAAGTGTCACATCGGTTACCAAATGTCTGCTGGTAATCATTCCAGTTGTTCCGCTGCTGGTAAATGTAACCTGCACAGCATCATTGTTTGAAACAACATCATGACTTTTAAAAAACTGGATAGGCAAAAAAGGAATTTGCTGTAATGATTTTACCTGTTGTGGATTTACTTTTAGAAAATCACAAAAATCACGATATACTTTATTATTCTCATGCTGAAAACGAAACACTTTTAGTGCTGTTTTTTCAAATTGTTTCTGACTTGAAATGGTAAATATATCGTTGGCTGTAATCAAAACTTTTTTGTGCAAAGATATTGTTTTTTATTTTTCAGTATCAGTTTTATACGCAGTACGCTTAACGGAATACTTAATACTCTGAATGTAAATTAAAAAAAGCTCCGAAGAAGGAGCTTTTTTTAATTTATCGAATAATCAATTTTCGGGTTGCCGAAGCATTTTCTTCGCTTATTTTGATAATATAAACTCCGGGAGTTAAGTCAGCAACGTTTAGTTCTCTTGAGGCTAGATGTGTCTGAATGACTTTTTTTCCTAACAAATCAAAGACACTAATTTCCTTTTCCAAATCATTTTTAGATGAAATGTAAACCTTGCCGCTTGTGACTGGATTAGGGTACAGGCTTAGTCCCTCTATAGTAACTCCATCCTGAGGTTTTGACGTTTGTTTAATATCCTGTGCAGAAGCACCAGTAGTAAAGAAAAAAGCCAGTAAGATTACAATATAAAAGTAGTTTTTTGCCATCGCATTTTTTTAAGATAAGTAAATATACAAAAAAAATTACAAAAATTACGCCAAAAAAAAACATCCTAAAATTTTAGGATGTTTTTAACATTATGTGTGTAAGGTGATTACTTAGTCAAATCAACACCATTAACAGTAGCCCATGCACCAGCAGTTAAAGAAGCTCCTGTAGCAGTAGCGCTAGTAGTAAAATTTCCAGCAGGGAAAGTTACAGTGAAATCAGGAACACCAGCAATTGGAGTTACATTCGTAGTATTAGAAATTTTAACATTCAAAAGTTTAATTTTTCCTGTATTTACCTGGTGAGTGTTTGTTGCAGCATCTAATATACTAACTGCACTTCCATAATAAGTAGTGCCACCAAATGTAAAGTTTCCATAACCATCAATGATGATGTTACTGTATTCTCCGTTACCTTCTCTTTTGAATTGGAAAGCATCAACTTGGTTGTCATTGCCTTCAGGAACGTTACCAGCTGCTCTTTTTAAAGTAATGTTAGAGATTTTTGGTCCAAAAGCATTATCGTTAGCAGAAGCTTCAATTTCCATTCCGTAGTTTCCTTTTCCAGTTTGGTAAGCATACCAGTTAGTATTTGCCTGACCTTGCCATCCATCTTGCCAGTCAAATGAGTCATCTGTATTTCCATAAGAAATAGCATTTGTCATGCTTACAGTTCCTCCGAAGAATTCAAATCCGTCATCAGCACCTTTGTAAGATACTAAGTGATCCAATTTTGTTCCAGAACCTACTGAATAAAAAGTAAAACCATTGTTTTCTTTATTACCATCAGCTAATTTAGATCCTGCATATTCTACTCTTGTGTATACTAATGAACCACTGTTATCAGTAGCATTTGTTCCACCGTAAGTGATTTTGTTACCATCTTCTGAAGTACCAGTTGTTAATCCACCAGCAATTAATGCAGGAGCATTTCCGTAAATGATAATTCCACCCCAAGATCCAGGAAGTTTAGATTTTTCAGTGAATACAACTGGTTGGTCAGCAGTACCGTTAGTTATTAATTTTCCACCTTTTAAAACAACTAATGCGTTGTCCCCAGTAGATTTATCTATAGTGATAGTAGAACCTGCATCAAAAGTTACAGTTACACCATCATTAATTTTTACAATTCCTTTTAAAGTGTAGTTACCATAAGTAAATGTTTTGTTTGCAGTAATTGTACCAGTAATTTCACCTGTTGCAGGTGTTGGTGGCGTTACAGTGTTGTCATCATCACTGCTTGAGCAAGAATTTAAAAATAAACTTGTAGCAAGTGCTAAAGCAAAAAATTTAGTTTTCATAGTCTGTGTTGTATTACGTGTTTTTATTTTTGTCAAAATTATGCGGGAATTTTTTTTTAGGCGTTATCTCAATATTACCTTACAGTTATCAAAAGACAATTAAAATGTCAAGAGAATGTTAAGTGATTTTCTTCTTTTCAAATCAACAAAAAAGCTCCGAATATTATTCGGAGCTTTTAGCCTTTGTTTATATGGATATTAAAAAGTGTATCCTAATTTTACAGAGAATCCAACTCCTTTTTTGTAACTGTTTTGTAAGTAAGATTGTTCTCCAAATGGTAATGTTCCTTCATCTCCAAATTCCATTTTTCTTGCCGGATTTAATAAGTTATCTGCAGTGAATTTAACATCGAAATGCTCTGATATTTTACTGCTCCAAACTAAATCTAATTGAGATACCGGCAATTCATAAGTATGATCCTGACCGTTTGTCCCTACTGCAAAAATTCTTTTTCCAAAAACGCCATAAACTAACGACACTGTATTACTCCATTCTTTTGATAAATTGAATTCATATTTCAAATCAGAATTTACCAACCAGTTTGATGCTCCTTGTAATGATCTTGTTCCTTTATGTGTTTCAAGAGAAACTAGTCCTGGAGTAACTATTCCATCTTCATCGATTGATTCATATGTTGGGCTTACATTTACTTTTGTAGCCATTACGGTTGTATTCAAACCAAATGAAAATGCAGATAAGCTTTCACTAATTCTGTCTAATCCTAAAAGAAATTCAAATTCTGCTCCATATAAATTTGCACTATCAGAATTTAAGAACGTTGTAATAGTTCCTGATGTCGCATTAGTAACGAATGTTCTTTCGATTGGATTATCAATATATTTTCCAAATATACCTACAGCAAACATTTCTTTTGCACTAGGAAACAATTCGTATTTTAAATCAACATTATAGTTGTCACTGTTTTTTAATATAGAATTTCCTTGTACTGCAGTTCCGTCGGCATTTTGATATGTGATTGGAAACGACTCCATTATTACTGGTTTAGTATAGGTTTTACTAGCAGCAAAACGCAGGTTTGATTTTTCGTTCATAAGATATTTTACATTCAAAGATGGTAAAATATACAAATTATCATATTTTAGTGTTTTAAATGGATCTGTAAAACTTCCTAATCCTCTATAATGAGTTTCTTTTAGAGTGCTTTCAACTCGAACTCCAGCATTCACTTCGTACTTGTCAGCAAATTTCAAAAGTAAATTCGTGTAACCTGCATTTGCACTTTCGTCAAGTTTTACCTTGTAAGTTGCATTTGAGTTTTCTTGAAAATAAACATTAGAATCTGTTAAAAGATCACTTTGGATTTTATCGTTAATATCATTTACAGTATATGTAAAATTAGGACCCTGACTAGCAATAAATCGGTAAGATGATTCCATTTTAGAAACATTACCGTTATAACCAATAGTCAATTTGTTTTGCTTATCTGTACCTTTTCCAAATTTCAGACTGTATTCTGCCATCGCAGAAATAAATGAATTTCCATCTATAGTTAAGTACTGACGCAGGAAATTGTTTGCACCGTAACCAGTGTTAATTTCTCCATTTTCTTGTATAGTACCAGAAAAAGTTTTTCTGTCTGGTTGCTCGTATTTTGTATCAGCATAAGAAACGCCAGCTTTTATGTTTTGATTCTTGTCTTCTGTCAAAGCATATTCTCCTCCTAATTGGAAGTTTAAATAATCACTTTTTTCTAACTGATTAGTACGGATAAGACTGTTTTTGATCCCGGGAGTACTTTCAGATTGTCCAAATTGATCTTTAATAGTATTTAAATTAGTTTTAATATATAGCGTATTAAAGTTTAATTTAAATCGATTTGTATTATAGTTTAATCCTAATAATGAAGAAGTTGTGGTCTTAAATCGGTATTCTGTATTTGTAAAATTATTAGCATATACAGAAGGCGAATTTATATTCATAGTTCTTTCAACACCTTCTCTAATAGCATAATTATTATCATAGTTAATAGATAATAAATAAGAGAAAGTATTATCATTGCTTAAAGTAAATTTTTCTGCATGCAATAAATTTAAGCTTGAATTTAAAGGGCTTTTGGTTTTGCTAACACTAAAACCTTTATTGCCGGCTATTGAATTTAATGACTGATCTGTTGTAAAAACTTGTTTTGTTGCCTTATCTCCAAGAAAACTTGGCAATTCTCTGTCTTTGCCATTAAAACCAAAAAAACCAGCTGGTGTATCGGCGTCTGTAGATAATAAGAAATCGTGAAGACTGTTACCTGTTGTATAACCAGCTCCAATATTTATTTTTGTAATGCTTTTTGAAACTTTTGAAGTTTGAATATTAAATGTTCCACCGGCAAAATCTCCATAAAGATTTGGGTTAAATGTTTTGTAAACATCAATTACACCTACAATGTTTGTTGGGAATAAATCTAAAGGAACAATTTTAGTGAATGGACTGTTTGATGGAGCAGCAAGATCATTAATTAATAAATTGTTGTATCTGTCTTCAAGACCACGAACAAATAAACCTCTTGATCCTACTTTTGAGATTCCTGTTATTTTAACCAAACCTTCTTCGACATCACTAACGCCTTTTCTTGACATTTCCTGAGCACCAATTGATTGTTTGATAACAACAGCATTTTTTTGATCTAATAATAATGCAGTTTCTTTTTCCCTGTTTGCTGTAGATTTTACAACAACATCTTTTAGTGTATAACCACCAGAAGAAAGTACTTGGTTTGCTGTTACAGTTTGTCCTGCAGTAACGGTTACAGGTTTTTCTACAGATTCGTATCCTACGAAGCTAAAAATTACAGTGTAGTTTCCAGGATTTACGCTTAATGAGTATTTCCCGTCAATGTCGGTGTTTGCGCTAATATTTGTACCTTTAAGTAAAACATTTGCAAAAGGTAATGGCTGATTGTTAGATTCTTTGTCGGTTAATGTACCAGAAATTGTACCTTTGTTTTGAGCGATCGAAATCGTGCAGATAAATAATGTAAATAATAGAAATTTAAGATTGAATTTCATTTTAGTTGTGTTTAATTTATTTTTTTGCAAAGAAAGAACCGCCCTGTAAAGTTCATGTTACGCACTTGTTATGTTTTTGTGTTCTGTAGATTATCAAATTGTTACGAGATTAAATTACCGTTAACAGCGAAATTTAACCGTCGATTTATTATTATATTTACCATCGCAATTAAAAAACATTAGATTTTTGACATAAAAATTTGATGAAAAAACTCAATTTTTGCTATTTTATGAAAAAAACACAAACCAAGATCTTATTAGTTGATGATGAACCGGATATCCTGGAAATTGTTGGCTATAACCTTGCTCAGGAAGGCTATCAGATTGTAACAGCGTCAAACGGTAAAGATGCCATCGCAAAAGCTCAAAAAGAATTGCCCGACTTAATTATTATGGATGTAATGATGGCAGAAATGGACGGAATGGAAGCCTGCGAAAACATTAGAAAAATTCCTGAATTAAATAATGTAATCATAACATTTTTGACAGCAAGAAGCGAAGACTATTCTCAAGTTGCTGGTTTTGATGCAGGTGCAGATGATTATATCACCAAACCAATAAAACCAAAATTATTGGTAAGCAAAGTAAAGGCTTTGTTAAGAAGGTTAAAAGAACAAGAAGTTGTTACAGATACCTTAAATGTTGGCGGAATCGAAATTAACCGCGAGGAATATAAGATCATAAAAGGCAATGTAGAAATTGCTTTGCCAAGAAAAGAATTTGAATTGTTTTACTTACTGGCTTCTAAACCGGGAAAAGTTTTTAAAAGAGATGAAATTCTTGACAAAGTTTGGGGTAATGAAGTAGTTGTAGGAGGAAGAACAATTGATGTTCATATCAGAAAATTACGCGAAAAGATCGGAGAAGACCTTTTTAAAACGATAAAAGGAGTTGGTTATAAATTTGAAGTTTAGAACCAAAGCATAAAAAATATTCAAACCATTAAGAGATTAAGGTATTAAGGTCAAACTTAATTTCTTAATCTTTTACTGGTTTAATGCCTGTATAAAAAATAACTGTTGCTATTATAAATGAAAATTAATTTTAAGAAAACCTACAAATTTGCTGTAAAATCGGCATTGTATATAAGTCTTTTTACAACTGGATTTGTGATGATTTTAATGTCTTTATTTTATAAAGGACAACTAAAACATCAGGTTGCATTTGGAATAATTTTTATTTTCTCAGTTTATGTTTTCTCCTTTTTAGTTTTGCAATATCGTGTAGAGCGTTTTATCTACAGAAGAGTAAAAAAAATATACGACGATGTTTCTTTACTGGAATCTACCACACTTATCAATCAGCCGATAACTACAGATATGGAAACGCTTTCACGTGAAGTGAAAAAGTTTGCTACCGATAAAAAGCTCGAAATCGAAATGCTAGAAATTCGTGAACAGTACCGCAGAGAGTTTCTCGGAAATGTTTCACACGAATTAAAAACACCCTTATTTACAGTTCAGGGTTATGTTTCAACATTACTTGACGGAGCTATGGACGACAAACATATCCGAAAAAAATATTTAAAACGTGCCGAAAAAGGAGTGGAACGTCTTATTTATATTGTTGAAGACCTTGATATGATTACCAAACTGGAATCTGGCGATCTGGATTTGGTCATGACAGATTTTGATATTGTCGAGTTAATTCAGAATGTCTTTGATTTATTAGAAATGAAAGCTGATAAAAAGAAAATCAAATTGGCTTTTGAGAGTAAAAATGTACAATCGGTTATTATTCGTGGTGATCAGGACAGGATACAACAGGTTCTGGAAAACCTGATTGTGAACTCTATTAAATATGGTAAAGAAGGCGGACTTACAGAAGTTGGTGTAGTAAACCTAACCAAGAAAAAAGTATTAATTCGTATTAGTGATAATGGAGAAGGAGTTGAAAAACAAAACATCCCAAGACTTTTTGAACGTTTTTACAGAGTTGATAAAAGCGGAACACGATCTGAAGGCGGTTCCGGACTTGGATTGGCAATTGTAAAACACATTATTGAAGCACATAAAGAGAAAGTATATGTAGAAAGTGAGTTCGGAATTGGTTCTGAATTCTCATTTACACTCGAAAAAGCACATAAAATACAAAAGTCAGAAGTTAAATAATTGTAACTTATATTACGGTAAGGTACTGTCAAACCTGGGCTTAGAGGCTTAATCATAATTACGTAACTATTTATAAACAAATCTTCTTATTATCGTAACATCCTGTTAATGATTTCTTAACATTGGTGATACATCTTTGCATCTTGAATTTTAGTGCATTAAAGCGAAGATGATAAAAAGAAAATTAATTGCAATTTTATTGCTAATTACTTGTGTAGCAAATGCGCAAGATTTGAAGAAAGAAGATGTGAAAAAAGAGGTTTTACGCCTTTTAGATTCCATCAATCAGGCAAAACTTCCAGATACAAAATCAGGAGTAAGCGGAGAAGAACATTGGTACGACAGAATCTCATTAAGAGGTTATGCCCAAATAAGATACAATGGTTTGTTTTCTACAAACGACAAAGTTTCCTGTGATCAATGTGATAAATCCTGGGGAACTACATCTACAGCTCCGGACGCAAAAGCAAACAACGGACTTTTTATCAGACGAGCACGTCTTGTTTTTTCAGGACAAGTGCATCCAAATGTATTTTTCTATTTTCAGCCGGATTTTGCCAGTTCACCAAGTACCGGAATTCAGAATTTTGTGCAAATCAGGGATCTATATTTTGATCTTTCTTTTGATAAGAAAAAAGAATATCGTTTGCGTGTAGGACAAAGTAAAATTCCGTATGGTTTTGAAAACATGCAGTCAAGCTCGCAACGTTTGACTATGGACCGTGCCGATGGAATAAACAGTTCAATAGCTAATGAACGTGATTTAGGGATGTTCTTTTACTGGGCACCGGCCGAAATCAGAGAGCGGTTTGAGATGCTGGTTAAAGATGGTTATAAAGGTTCTGGTGATTTTGGTGTATTTGCATTAGGAGTTTACAACGGACAGATTGCCAATAAAATAGACGGAAACAGAGACCTCAATGTTGTAGCGAGAGTTACTTACCCATTCGTAATCGGTAACCAGATTATTGAACCGGGAATACAGGCATATACCGGAAAATGGGCATTTACAGGTGAGATTTCATCTGGTGTAATTGTCAATGATCCGCAATATGTTAAAGACCAAAGAGTAGGGGCAACCTTTGTGTTATATCCAAAACCATTCGGAATCCAGACAGAATATAATATTGGAACAGGTCCAAAATACAATACCCTAACAAATACTGTTGATGAAACAGATTTAAATGGAGGATATGTATTGTTGAATTACAAATGGGACATTAAAAAACAACACATTTATCCTTTTGCCAAATTTCAATATTATGACGGAGGAAAAAAATATGAAAAAGATGCCAGAAGCTATGTTGTAAGAGATTATCAATTTGGTGTAGAGTGGCAGCCAATCAAAGCTTTTGAACTCACTGCGGAATACGTTATTGCCGATAGAACTTTTGAAGACAGCGCTCTGCCGGTAAACAGACAACAAGGTAATTTATTGCGACTGCAGGCACAGTTCAATTTCTAAGCCTTATCTTCAAAAATAGAAAACAAAGAATCCCAGTCGATGTTGTTTTTAAATTGAGACAGACCATTAAACGATTTTACTTTTGAAAGATCTTCAATAGTAAAATCGTCTTGCGTTGCATAAGGCACCAGGTTTTCATCCTGAAGTTTTATCGCAAGATATTCCTGTTCGTATTGTCCCGGAGTAGGTATAAAGAAGGCTTTTTTGCCCAATTTTGCCAAATCCATTACAGTAGTATAACCAGAACGGCATAAGACCAACTCACTTTCGTTAAAGGTCTGTTCCAGCTGTTTTGAGTTCATAAAATTGTAATAAGTCACATTTCCAATTTCCTGTTTGATCTGGGTTTTTTCGACCACACCTTTTACAAAAACGACTTTTCCATCATAACGTTTTACTTCTTCCTGAAGTTTTTCATCCAGATAAGTACGTTGAGGTTCAGGGCCGGAAAGAATTACCATCAAATCATAAACCTTTGGCGTATCTTTTTGGCGCATTCTGCTCAATGGCCCGATATATTTTAAATTCAGTTCGTTTGTTTTAAGATGACCCAGCTCACCAGTTAAATTTAAGGTGTCATTCGTGTCCGGAATCCAGCATTCTGAATATTTTTTTATAATATGCTGATGACATTTACTGGTAAACCATGTTGTATTTCCAGTCATTACGTTCAATTGATGCGTCATAAAAACAGAAGGAATTTTTCTGCTGAAAACCCCTAATCTGTTATCAGAAATGATACCATCAATACCATGTTTTCTAATCCATGACTTTACCATTTTTTTCTCATCAAGAATGGCAGTAATCATTTTTGGTAAATTTTTAATTAATTTCCATTTAAAATTTTTACCGTTTTTAGCATATTCAATATGATAAGAAGGCAGTTCTAATGTTTCTATATATGGAAATTCTT